>ENA-OWON01000342-OWON01000342.1-gut-metagenome-genome-assembly--contig:-NODE-342-length-19780-cov-9.381617_pt1 | contig 19780 bp, 24 predicted proteins | sample MGYA00248257_ERZ651798 | MGnify/ENA primary metagenome ERZ651798 (study PRJEB26908, sample SAMEA4031708) | gut metagenome | biome: gut; feature: normal infant; material: stool | place: China | collected 2015... | reverse complement strand
TGCTTTTAGCAAAAATTTACGCTCTTATGTGTCTCCCGCTCATGGAATCTGAGCAAGAATTCTTATATCAATTTTTTTGTAAGGAACGTATAGCTATCTATTAAACCAATTTAAACCTTCCCACATCTTCATGTGGATTTACTTTAGAGATACCTATCTCATTATATTGTGCTGTGAATGGTACGAAGCTTTCCTGCATTGCCTGAAACGCCTTCTGCATCTGTACTTTATCCAGTGTTTTGCCTAAAGTTATATGTGGCAGCCATGAAAACGGCTTATAATATTCACTCATTTTCGTCTCTGGAATATTACAAAATGTACTATATACTTCCTCTGTCAATTCAAACAACTCCTGATTCAACACAGGAGCTGCATACATTACATATGGAAACAGCTGGCCTACCGAGACAACCTTCATGCTGCCTGAGTATAATTTTCCATTCAAAGTTTCAAATGCTGGTTTTAGAACATTGACATTTCTTGCCTCAATCGCAGCTATTGTCATATGTGGCGGCACACGATTCTCAATCATAAAATGATTACCTGTTTTCTCAGCAATTTTGTCTATATACCACTGCAGGGTTTTATTTGTTTGCTTGTCAAAATAAATTGAAATAAGATACATGGGTTTGTCTCCTTAGGTAAAAATGTAGCTTCAATCAGCTACTTTGAATATAAATACTAACCTGTTTAATTTATACTCCTGCGAAAGGAGCGATGGCACTGTATAATAGCGCATGCACTTATGCTGGATTCTCAATCCACACTCCCACAAAGGGAGCGACCACCGTAGCTCAACTGGATAGAGCAACGTAAATCATTTCAATTCACGCTCCCGCGAAGGGAGCGACTCCTTACTGCTTCCGTGTTGATTCCGTCCATAGTATTTCAATCCACGCTCCCGCGAAGGGAGCGACCCTGCCTGCTCTACGTCCAGATAGATAGATAGATAGATAACTGATTTCAATCCACGCTCCCACAAAGGGAGCGACGAGAACACACGCCAATGTGCTCTCCAGGTTCTCTATTTCAATCCACGCTCCCACGAAGGGAGCGACCGGCTTTTCCGCATCCGTTTCTATTGAAAAGTAAATTTCAATCCACGCTCCCACGAAGGGAGCGACCGACCAAGCGGATACAATGGTTGACCAAATGGCATTTCAATCCACGCTCCCACGAAGGGAGCGACTACCTGCATTAGAAAAATTAAAAGATATCCTGTCATTTCAATCCACGCTCCCACGAAGGGAGCGACAGCAATCCTTTGAATCCTGTTTCAGACGATAGCTGTATTTCAATCCACGCTCCCACGAAGGGAGCGACCCTCGGTCATCGATTATTTCTCCTACTGCTGTGATTTCAATCCACGCTCCCACGAAGGGAGCGACCAATATTCCGGAGGCACTCAAAGGAATCGACACATTTCAATCCACGCTCCCACGAAGGGAGCGACGCAAAAAATTCCGAGTCTTGATAATGTATTGCTATTTCAATCCACGCTCCCACGAAGGGAGCGACAGCATCACTGTATTTCTGGCACCATCCACGTACATTTCAATCCACGCTCCCACGAAGGGAGCGACGATACACCTGCAACATTTCGCATTTTTGTATATAAATTTCAATCCACGCTCCCACGAAGGGAGCGACATAACAATGGTCTTATATTCTACTTCTGGAATCGATTTCAATCCACGCTCCCACGAAGGGAGCGACGATACGTTTTCCCAATCCCTCTTTCATTTCTGAAATTTCAATCCACGCTCCCACGAAGGGAGCGACAAAATCTCATCTTCTGTTATAAATTGGTTTTCCGATTTCAATCCACGCTCCCACGAAGGGAGCGACCTGACCTTGAGGACATCAAGAATCAGATAGATCAATTTCAATCCACGCTCCCACGAAGGGAGCGACAATCTTACAAGAGCTAAATTTGACGAACTAACTATTTCAATCCACGCTCCCACGAAGGGAGCGACAGGTCAATCGCACGAAGTTCCTTCACGATTTTCTTATTTCAATCCACGCTCCCACGAAGGGAGCGACCATGTCAGCTGTCTGTATTACATGCAGCATATAATTTCAATCCACGCTCCCACGAAGGGAGCGACAGCAATATTGCACAAAATAATGAATTTATATTGTGGAACATTGACAAATAACACTCAAATTAATTCTTTAATCATTAATATAAACTATATAAATAGAATTAAAACTGGTATTTTAAATTATTTTTTGGTGCGAATCACCCTATAAATTTATGTAAACTTCATATTCGCACCAGTTATTTACAAAATCAGTGGCTGATCTACTGCAATTCCTCGTTCTATTCCTACATGTTCTACTTTTGTCTGATATTTATTACCCAAATAATAAAAACGTAAACTGTCTACATTTTCATCAATAATATCACTTAAGATTTGTTTTAACATAACGCTTTGTGCTTGATCTAAAATACATTCAAATACCGAATTTTGAACACGTCTTCCATAGTTTTCGCATTGTTTTGCCACTTTCCTTAATCGTTTTTTTCCTGATGCAGTTTCTGTATTAACATCATACGTAATAAGTACAAGCATATTAATTTACCTCATTTCCAAAGAAATACTGGATATCCATCTAAATCACCACGCAAATATCTGGCAAGCAACATAGCTTGTACATACGGAAGCATTCCCCATTCGACTTTTTCTTTCAAAAATGGATGTGTAATAACTTCTTTTTTCTTATTTTGCCATTCTACTAATACCTTTTTTCGCAAATCATCATCCATCAAAACTGCGCCATTTTCTTTACGAGAAAAGTTTTTACTATTTACAATTTTCTTATTAATTAATGATAACACAAAGCGATCTGCATATACGGACCGAAATTCTTCTATCAAATCAAGTGCAAGTGACACTCTGCCTGGTCGCTCTGTATGAAGATATCCAACATATGGATCCAATCCAACTGTCTCTAGTGCCGAAGCAATTTGGTTCGTTAATAAAGTATAAACAAATGAAAGCATCGCATTTACATTATCTAACGGCGGTCTTTTATTTCGTCCACTAAATGCAAAATCTTTTTTCTGTTGTAATATTAATTCATCAAAAACCCCAAAATAAATGCTGGCACTCTCGCCTTCATATCCTCGTAACTGCTCTTTTGACTCTGCATTTTGTATTAAATCTAAAGCATTCTTCAATTGCAAAGATGCTTTTTTTACACGTTCTGAATCAATTTGCATTTCATGATCACGCACAGCTCTTTCTAGGACCCATCTTGCATTGTATACTTTGCCTAAAATACAGTTTTTTGCAATTTGAAGACTGATATCTTCATCCTTACAACTCTTATATTGTTGTTCGCGTAAAAGAACATTTCCTTTTGTTTTTCCAGATACTCTTGCCAAAAACTTTCCTTGTGGGCTTAAATAGCATATAGAAATATTTCGTTCTGCACAAGCACCCATTAGTGCCGGACTTGTTCCCCGATATCCAAATGATACAATACCTTCCAAATTGTGTAATGGCAATCGTCCGATTTCCGTTTGATTGTCATATACTACGATTGTTTCTCCTTCCAGTCCCAAATAACTATTTTCAGATGTCACATATAAAGTATTTAATAATTTTTTCACTTTACATCCTCCTTTAGTGACTGCGTTATATAAGCGGTCACTGAAGTTGTCTTTTCTAACTTAGGGAGACATATTTCTTTTAATGAGCAGTTATTACATGATTTGCTTTTTTTCACCTTGGGAGTATATCCTTTGCTATAATACTGATGCATTTCATCAAATAACGCTTTCACTTCATCCCTTAGTTCTTGTGAAAACAGTACATTTTCTCGTCTTCGAGTCTCTCCATAAAAAATAGCACCTTCTGATATTTCCGTCGAAAACATTTCCTCCAAACACATTGCCTGTGCTGTAAGTTGTAGTTTGTCCTCTTCTGTAATTTTCGGTTTCCCTTTTTTATACTCTACTGGAAATACTGAATATAATCCTCGATGTCCAAATAACGAAATACCATCCTCACACTTTTGAAATTCTACAACATCACACTCTCCTGAAATCCCCATTTTTCTGGATACTATTGGAAGAGCCCTTACAATAATTGTATCTTTTCGTTTTTCTTTGCTCATCGGATCATGCACTTTTTTATGCATTAACTCACCAATGACCGTATGAACGTTTTCTTCCCATTGTTGTTCAATATGAATTAATGCCCATTGCCTCCGACAAAATTTAAAATGTTGTATTCCCGACAACATCAAATAGTCATCTTCTTTATATTCCATTAAATCATCCTTTTCACTTCAACTGAATCCGGAATAGTTTCTTCATGAACACACACAGTATAATCCTGATATTTTCTTGGATATTCCACATTCTCCTTTTTGAATACTTCTACTGCATCAAATAGTTTATATGCCGGACAATCTCCTAATTCTTTACTATGCTTAAAAACAATCAATTCACGTACTGCCATTTTTCCTCTTGCAGCTGAGTGATCATTTTCGAACATATTAATAATGGCATCCCATAAGAGCTCTAGATCATCCTCTGAAAATCCTGTTACCTTTCTTGCTAAATTTGCGGAAATATATCCTTCTACCCGATATAATCCATATGGAACTATACATTTTCTTCCCATCTCTGTACTCTTATTTTCAGCATCTTTTTCTGTTGTAATCGCTACTCTCGTAATGGTCACTTCCTGACTGATAATTGGATCAATACTTCTGGCAAAACCAATCTGCACCGGGCCTCTTACTTGTCCACAATTTAAGGCAGCTTTCACAAATGTCGTCATAACTGCACCAAATGTGCGAATGTCATAAAAATTATCGCACATGTAATCTCTTAACTTAAGATCCACGTCTGGATCACTTTTCTTAAGTTTTTTAAGTGCTTCCGTTACTTTTTTATCATCGCTTTCTTCTACCCCAAGTTCTTTGCAAGCTTCCCGGTCACTTCTGTTAAGCGGCGCATCTTCTTTGATATAAATTTTATAGCCTTTTTCTCCTTCTTTAACAGTTTCAATATAATTACGGATTTTTCGCTTAATGCAAACATCTGTAACAAGACCAAGACCACTTTCCGGATCAATTCTTGGCATATTTCCTGCATCTGGATCTCCATTTGGATTCCCATTTTCCACATCAAATAATACGACAAACTCATACCTGTTTTTGATTACTTCGCTCATTTACTTTTCCTCCTTTTTCTCATACCTTTTCTGTACTTGATGATAATACCCCAACATAAATTTCCCTTGTTCTTCTAGCGAAAGGCGGCTAGGAAATCCCTGAATATTTTCAGAAAGTTCTATTTTACCTATAAGTTTCGTTAACAATTTTTCATAATATACTTTTGTTCCAGCTGATTCTCTTTCTATCTTTTTCATATGACTATTTTTTAATTTAATTAATATCGGAAATACAGAGGCCGGTGTTGCACATGCAGAATTGAAGTACCGATCTCTGATGGTTGCATTAATTCCCTGATTCGCATCTCTTTGAATAAATTCCAATACCGCGAACAATCTTCCAAGAACATAAGCTGTTTCTTTACATTCCTCATTCAATCCCATAAATTTTTCGCCTTCCTTCCAATTATAATTTTTCATTAAAACTGCTTTTATAATCGCCGCTCTTCCACATGTAACATTCCCCTGTTCTGAACGAATTCGAATCAATGTATCAGTATATAGGGTTGCCGGATATCTATTATTCTGAAGAACTGCATTTAATACCATTGCCGCCATACTAGGAATCGGGGTTTTGTCTTTTGACTTTTGATTCACCGTTTCAAATAACATTTTTTGAATACCTAAATACTCCAATTCAACCCAGGCAGGTTTTATAATTTCCATTCTTTGATAATGCTTGGACAAATTCTCCATAATATTACCAAAAGAATTTTGATAAAAAAAGCGAACTGATAGCCTTGCTGCATTTGGTGCCAGACAAAGAATATAAAATCTTTGTTCCATATTTAACTTGATATCTTCTAGGTCTACCCAGATACCCCTTTGCAGATTTCCAAACAGCTTTTTCATCTCTTCTTGGTTATCCAATTGTGGATTCAACATTAACAAAAACATATCCTGATATTCTTTTTTTCCAGATTCAGCCCAAAACACAATCATCGAATCGCCTAACGGAAAGCGGTACTCTCTTTGATTAAGTAAATAATTAAGTGCTGTTGTATATGCAAATTCTGCATATTTACCAACCGGTGCATTATAACTTTGTTCTTTACCATAAGATTCAAAAGCTGGTGCATTAAATGAAACCAATGCAGCCCCACTTGACTGTGCTCCCGGAACTCCTTTTATCCCTTTATGAATACGTGAAATATCAGTTTTTTGTCCCGTTACCAGACAAATCCCCTGTTGCTCGTTACTTTCTGCATTTCTTACTTCTTCCCATAAAGATTTTATTTCATCGTCATCTTGTGCATCCAAGTTTCTCATGCCAAAAATAATGTTTCCGCCCTCATTTAACTCTTCCCAATGTTCTCTTAAAATGGAATTTTCTTTTGCAGTTTCCGGATTCCAATTTCTAAAGTAAGCACAAATCGCTTTTGCCATTGTACCCTCCCCTTTACCTAAAATCGAAAGATGTTTATCCTTTGCTGCCAAAAAGCACTCCATAATTCTAGGTTTTGTTCCATCCGCATCTATCCCAAGCAAATATTTCGCATTATCACACAGAAAATTGGCTGAAATTCCAGAGGATCTTATAACCATCTCAGGTACGGAAAGCATTGGAGCAATTAAGATTTTCTTTTTTCCCCTCTTCTCTTCTTGTTTCAAAGAAATTATTTCTTTTATTGTTCCATCTTCCTTCAATTCGATTACGTGTGACACTTTAGCCTGACACCAGCCAGCTTTCGCTACTTTCCCTTGCTTAAGAAGATTTTCATAATACTCTACCAAAACTTGCAGAATCATCGAAACACCTCACAATCTGTAAGATCTACTACCCCTTTCTTCATAACTGCTCTAAAAAACATAGGTTGAATATTATCCAAATTACTATAATCCATATCATATAGCATAAATCCCAAATCCTTTTCTGGTACTTCACTGTATATAGTTGTTATGTCATCTTCCTCACATAAACAAAACTGTGCCGGGAACTCTCTACATCCAAAATATGGCATATGATAACATTCACCCCGCTTTAGTCTTCGCATAATGATATCCTTAAATTTTCCCGCATTATCAGATTCATTTGCTTTATCGGTCATTTCAAAATGAGCTTCTATCACATAGCATACGTCACACAAGATTAACGATGCTCTTTGAACAATATCTTCTTTTGTGCTGATATAGAAGGAACTTGCATCTCCATTATATGCCTGCAAAGCATTGTTCTTAGATACCTTACTTTTCACTTCATTCCTTCGAACACTTGTAAAACGAATTGGATTTTTTACATAAATTTTGTCAATAATCCACCTCATCCCAGGGTGCCAGTAAATTGCTTCCAAAATTCCTCTTGCTGCTGATGGTGTCATGACATCATAAGAGCATCGTTCTACTTTCATCTCAGGACGTGAAAACAAGGCATAATCTCCCCACACCTTTACTTTCACACCAATTCCCATCTTATAATATCTCTCCTTTCTTATAACAAGCTGCTATATAATCCCTTGGCTGATAATAAAAATCTGTATTGTAATTTGATATACATTGATTAATCCATGAATGATATACTTCCCAAAGTCCTTCTAATAGCTCAGCATCCGAATAGCTGTCTTCGATCAATCGTTCATACACTTCACCAATATCCCAATAATCTGGTATCTTATACTGGCACGCAGATATGTTGTCAAAATTTCCTTCTGCTATTTTACATTCTTCTAAAAATTCATATGCAACTTTTTCTATAGGTTCACAGTGAAAGACATCCGCATATTCATAAATCCTGGCAATTCTTTTTTTTCCAAGAAAATCTGTCACCTCTTTTCTACATCTTTTTTGTTGACGTCCAATATATTCAATCAAGCTACACGTATAAAAAAGTCTATTATTATTTTTTGTTCCCATATACTTCCTCACTTCCTAAAAATTTTAATGTATCTAATGCAGATATCGTATGGAAGCTAATCTGATGTGTCGGATGATTAAATTTTGCCAATTCCCAGAAAGCTGCTCTTGAAATTTTTCCATCTATATAATTTTGAATATAATTATAAATCGTGTCATCCGCCATTGGCCCTTCCACTATATCGTAAGTATGTGACTTCCCACTTCTGCAATGCACGATAAAATCAAGCCATTCATCCGTCATTTCATCAAAAATCAGATAATTCAACTTATCATCAGGTGTATATTCGTAACTATTTAATACTCCTACCGTTCCATAACGTGTTGCCCAACGTTTTGCCTGTTCAGGAAGTCTTGTACAATAAAACCCAAAATAGAAGTCCTTGTGATACATTGCTTTTCTAATTTCTGGAAATTCTACAACTTCCTTGCTTCCATGATATAAAATCATACATTATCTCCTTTTAATTATTTCTACGATTTATTAGTATTTCTTAATCTCACTATACTACACTTCTACTTATTAATCAACGCTTTTCGTATTTTGTTAAATATAACACTAATGAAATAGTATATATAACATTAACAATGTACTCAAAAAACAAATAAATATAATTGTCAAAACAGTTTAATTCATATATACTTAAATTTGTCTGGAAAACCAGTGGATTGAAATATTAGCGTTCTTTTTAAAGCAACTGGGGTGTATGGAAATTTCTCATACACCCCCTTGTAATATTACATCATTAACACATCATCCACTGAAAAATCTAATCCCCAGTCATCAGAATACTGTTGTTGCGATACCAGTTCATAAAAATCCTGCATATCTTCTGATATTGGTCGAAGCATTCCATTACTATACAGCTTAGCAAATAAACTGTTTTCGGTTCTTTCATCTCCATAAATCTGAACACAATATTGACCGGCTTTTCGAAGCCTTTCTCTCGATGCTCCTTTTATTTTCAATTCATTCAACAATTCTTCTGCTTTCGGTTCCTTGTTAATAAAAATCATCTTTGTATTTTCTTCAATCAACTTAAATTCTTTTGCTACTTTTGAAAAATTAAACTGCATCTGTTTAAATTCGCCCATAATATTTTTCTTATCCAAGCTTGTTCCACGATAATGATAAAGACGTTTAAAATAATCTGTAATTCCTGTTAAATCATCTACTTTTTCATAATCCTGCAGAATAGATTCTGCCGTTTCGATTTGCAATTTTTGATTTGCCACCCTCTTCTCGTCTATAAAATCAAAAATATAAACCTTACTTTCCGCTACATCATTCTTTCCATTTCGGTTACATCTTCCAGCCGCCTGAATCATAGAATCCATACCTGCAATTTGTCTGTAGACAATATCAAAATCCAAATCTACACCTGCTTCTACCAGACTGGTTGAAATAACAATGCATTTTTCATTTTTTTCCAATCGCTCACGAATCGTTTTCAATACTCTTTTTCTGTGTTTGGGGTACATATTTGTAGATAAATGAAATATATTTTCCCCTTCACCTTGTAGCTTTTTGTATAGTTCCTGTGCCGTCTTTTTCGTATTCACAATACAGAGTACACTTTTGTTTCCTTGCATTCGCATGATTAGTTCATCTTGAGAGATTTTTCCTATTTTTTCATAAGTAACACGCTCAAAAAAACGGAACTGTTCTTCCATACGAGGGCACAATTCTATTATTTTATTTTTAGATGAGAAAAATATTTCAAGCGCAGGTTGTGTTGCAGTACACAAAACAATACTTGAAGCATAGTTGTCAACCAACTCCTGCAAAACAGAAACACAAGGTTTTAAATAATCCATCGGTAGCATTTGCGCTTCATCAAAAATTACAACACTGTTTGCAATGTTATGGATTTTTCTACATTTCGTTGACTTATTACCAAATAATGATTCGAAAAATTGTATATTTGTTGTCACAACTATCGGTTTATCCCAATTCTCACTTGCAAGTTGCATCGGATAAAATTCTTCTGAATCTTTATATTCTACGTTGCAATGATTTTCCAACACATTTCCTGTACCAAGAATTTCTCGAAAAACCTGTGCATTCTGTTCAATAATACTTGTATAAGGAATCACATAAATAATTCGATCCATCTGATGTTTTACTGCATGTCTCAATGCAAAGGCAAGAGAAGCAATTGTCTTCCCTCCCCCAGTCGGAACGGTAAGACGATATATTCCCTTTTCTTGCTTTCCCATTTCTATACAATGTCTTAAAATTTCTGTTCTTCTTCCATTAATACTTTCCAGTTCATTATTACTTAGCCAAGATGCAATGTATTGCTGTAATTTTCTTTCCAAAACCTGCATCGTTTCTCCCGAAACACGACCAGTATTTTCATTTTTCATAAAAGATTCCGTATCCAAAAAATCCGCATCTACTAAACAGGAATACAACATTCTTACGAAAACACTTAACGAAAAATCTAAATTTTTTGTTGAATCAAAAACAATCGGATCCCGACGAATCTGTGGAATCTGTATTTCATTTTTGTAACTTTCAAAATCACAAATCTTTTTCTTGCATCTTCCACATAAACTGTTACCAATCGCAGTGTTTCCATAATCTGGAAGTCCTGCATGATGTCCGGCAATACAGTAACTTAGAATAGAATAGTAACCGCCCTTTTCATTACAGACTTTCGCACCTGCAGTTGAGTGATCTACTCTTTCTCTTGTATCATTCTGAATCTTTCTTTGAAATTCTTTAGAATATTTTCCAAGATCATGCAGCATTCCGCAACAATATCCCCATTCTTTCTTTCCAAACCTTTCCGCAAAAGAACCTGCTAATTCTGCCGTACCGTATAAATGTTCTTTTACTGTCTGTATTCTTTCACCATCTTTATGTGCTATATACTCCATATAACCAACACCTTTAAACAGCTCTTCTTCCCAATATTCTATATACTACCAAGAACAATTTTTCAACGTTTCTAACTTTATTCTATTTCCTGTGACATCTTCTCACTAATAACATGATAAATTTCTTTCGTTGCCGAATCATTTTCACCATTTATAACCAATATTTTTCCATCTACACTCATAACTACATATGAATGACAGGACGAATGTGTATAACGGATATAATTTCCATAAACATCATTTTTAAAATTTCCCATAGCATATTTAAAATTTCCTAAACCATTGGTTCTATAATCATTCGAGTTTTGTAATGAATTCTCTTCGTATGAGATACTGTCAATCTGCGTATAGTCTACTGTATAATCGCTCCATCCCTGCGCCTCGATAGTAAAATTGTTATCTTGGAACTGAATATCAATGCTTCCCCAAAACAAAGTCACTATAATAAATATAATCATTAAAATTGTTACGATTCCGTACACCACCATTACTTTTTTGTTATACTGAATTTTTAATTTTTCTCCGGTTCCTATCTTTTTCTTATAAAATAGATAGGAATAAAGAATACTGATGATTGCGGCTGCCATAATACTTACAATATACAAAACGAGTGCTGCTATGCTTTCTGCAAAAAGACCGCAAAGCATGCACAGAATACTTGATGCCACCCATATCTTTCCACTGAATCTATGCGTTGCATTCCAGTTTTCTTCATCCTGCAGTGTCCATACGACCCTGATTCCTATCGTATTGTTCTGTTTCACCTTTGGCAGATAATTTCCTATAACCATAAACATTAAACCTGTTCCATAATAAATCAATGCCATAAATAAATTCTCTGTATCTGCTCCCATGTTGACCAATCTAGCAATACCGTTATAAATCAATGTAATAACAGGTATAATCCATATAGTCATCCCTATAACCTTGCGACTTTGTTGTCTGTTCCTGTTATCATAAAATATGATTGTCACAAGCGCACATTGCATTACTATAAAAAATACATTTAACCACTTACCCTGTATACTCGTAAAACCTACCAGAATCCCTGCAAGAATTACCAGTGCAGAGCTAATTAATGTCCCTCTATAATTTTTTATCATTTCCTTCATCGTCCGATGCTCCTTTCAAGTCCGTTATCCATAACATGACATCTTCCAACACGGAAGTGTTTAATTCATAATAAATAAACTTTCCTTCTCTTTGGTTTCGAATCAAATCAGCCTCCTTTAATACTGCCAGATGTCTTGATATAGATGCTCCCGTTACTGAAAAATGTTCGCATATCTCTCCGGCTGAAAGCCGACCATTTTTCAACAAATTCAAAATCTCTCGTCGTATTGGATCAGCCAATGCTTTTAATGTATCTTGTATACCCAAAAATTCATCCCATCCTTTCGTTTAACATTTAACCTAATTGTTAAACGTATTATAATTCCAGGTACATTATATGTCAAGAAATAAAATAGAGATGAAGAAAATTTTTCTCCATCTCCATCTATTTTATATAAAATTATAACACAACTTGTCAGATAAATATCATCTTTCATTTTAAAACTCTTTCTTTTTCATAACTCTCATACTGTACTTATATGAAGCAAACCATACCAACAGGCTTAAAACAATAAGCGAAATCGCGATTTCAAAATCTCCTATTTCTCCTATCATATACGAAATGCCTTCTTTTAATCCCAATTTAGTCTCAAGAAAATGTCCAATTGTATAACAAACTGCAAAAATGATTAAAATTGCAATTGGCAACACCATTCGTCCTTTCTCTCCTTCAAACCTTAACCGAATTGCAATCACGATTCCCGCAATCGCCTGAAACACAAAGATTGTGATTAATTCCATTATCAACATTTCCACATCAAAAAATTCTCCCGGTTTTATGAGTACCATAATTCCTGCACAGATTACTCCCATCCCCCATCCGCACACTGTCATAATAAAAGAAAAAATATATTTTTCTCTAACATATATTTTTCTATTTATAGGTAAAGAAAATAAATATGTGTAGCCATGCTCATTTTCATCATAACTAATCGTATTCCCTGAATATACCGCCATAACGGATGGAATATACATTGCAATGAAGGAAACTCCCGTTTTTCCCGTTAATATAAAAAATAATGTAACAAGCGCCAACACCAGAAAAAGACTGCTGCCTTGCCGGAAAAACAACCGAAAGTCCTTTTCCAAAAGCCCTCTGATTCCTTTCATTATCTCTCGCCTCCTGTCAACATAAGAATCACCTGATCAAGTGAGCCACTCTCCACTACGATTTCTGGATAATTTTCCACATAATACTGCTTCTCGTTCGTCAGGCAGGAAATTCCAAAGCTCTCTTTTTTCTCTTTCAAAATGTATCTTTTATCCACTTCCTGATATTGCGCCTCACTGACTTTCAACACCGCATATTTTTCAAGAATCGTATCCATCTCTTCATGAAGTATAATCTTTCCTTTATGGATCACATAAATGTCATCACACAGATGTTCTAAATCTGAAGAAATGTGTGAACTAATCAGGATGCTTCTCTCCGGCTCTTCTTCCATATATTCTCGTAAAACATCCAGCATCGCTTCCCTTGCTCCGACATCAAGTCCTGCTGTCGGCTCATCCAGCATTAAAAATTCTGCCTGGTGTGTCAATGCAATGATCAGATTCAATTTTGCTTTCATCCCTGTTGAATACTCTTTTATAAATTTATCCAACGGAATCTGATATCTTTCACACATCTGATGGAATTTTTCTGCTTCAAACCTTGGATATAATCTGGCAAGGACTGCCTCAACATCTTTCCCTTTCAAATATCCGCTAAAGCCAGCTTCTGCCAGAACGACTCCAAGCTCTTCTTTCTCTTTTTCATTTAACTCTTCGGGTATTTTTCCCATGATCTTTATCTCGCCGCCATCATAAGAAATGAGTCCGAGTATTGCCTTGAATAAGGTACTCTTACCGGCTCCGTTCTCTCCGACCAGACCAGTAATTCTTCCTTTTTCTACATTTAACGAACAGTCTAGCTGAAATTCGCCATAGCTTTTCTTTACCTCTTTGATTTCTAACATAATTATTCATCCTCCATGATGAGTTCAAACAATGAACGAATCTCTTCCTCTTTCATTCCACAGCGCCTTCCCTTTTGAATCGCTGCTTCCAGATCCGCCTCAACTTCTTTTCTGCGTTCTTCTTCCATCAGCTGTGTGTTGGATGCCGCAACATAAGTTCCTTTTCCATGAACCGTGACTGTCATGCCTTCCGCTTCCAGATTGTCATATGCTTTCTTCACGGTAAGTGCACTGATCTTCAGTTCCTTTGCCATCGTTCTCACAGACGGCAATATATCATTTTCTTTCAATTCTCCGGAGATAATCTGTGCTTTGATCTGCTCCATAATTTGTTCATAGATTGGTACCATCGATGAATTATTGATTATAATCTTCATATGTTCCCTCCTGTTGTAAACAGTATATAACAGTACAACACTGTTGTCAACTGTTATATACTGTTTGTCCTTTAAAAAATAAAAAGCGGCTAATCTATTTTTCATAGACTAACTGCTCGTGTTTTAGTTTCATATTCAGTTTTATTCTACACATCTGACAGGTCAATAACCGGGGAAACATGAACTCTCTGTACGCAGAGGAACTGATTGCAACTGAGCATGGAAAAATAGTAATTTATGAATCGCATTATCAGAAAATTAAAGATGCGGTGCTTACGTTTGTGTGAAGATGAATTCTCCTACTGCAGATCGCAGATTATGCCAGGCACCAATGTGGTTCTATATATTCAATGTAGTAAATCCCATTGACAATTCACAGAAAATTCTAGTATCATTATGTATATAAACAGTTTTTAATTGTTCAAATCAACATTTTATTATTAAAAGATAGGTGATTCCATTGGAAGTCATGAAAAATCAAATCAAATTTTTTATTGAAAGGAGAATTTATATGAAAAAGGTTATATGTTTATTTTCCGCATTTTTATTACTTTTATCATCTTCCATGACAACATATGCACACGAAACAAACTCTCAAGATAACCTATCAATCCCAAATTATAATAAAACATACTCCGCACAACCAACAGATAATGATTTTTTGTCACTACAAGAATATAATACAGTATACTCCAATGGAGAAAATCCTCTAAAAACAGATTCTCCTTTAACCACTCAAAATCCCCCTGATATATATGCTATTTTCCCTATCCGGAAACAAACAAAACCCATTATTTTAACAAATCAACAGGTACAAGTTGGAACTATCACATTGCAATATCTAACAGATATTCCGGGTGGTAGACTCCAATGTGGTCAACTTAAGTAATTTTGATTTGATAGTTGATGGAATAATTCTCATAAATGTTCTCCTTGTAGTTGAAATAGATATAGTTCTAACTACAAGGGCCGCCTTATTGATATTTCATCAATAAGGCGGCCTCATACTTTAGAGATTCTGTCAAGTATTAATTTAAAATAATGTTGATTTTTTCTTAACTAAATGTTATTGAATCTAACCACAATGGCGATTTTAATACGGAAGCAAATAATTTTCCAAGGTAGTTGATACCGATACATGCAAGAATCAATACAATTTCTCTGTCTTCCTTGCCTCCAGTATAAAATTCATTTTCTTTGCGTTTAATACTACGCATTTAACATTCATACTATAAATTTCTCCACAACTTTCTACTTCATATATCAATCATCTTCCTCAAGTTTCTGTACTCTTCTTTTATATATTTTAGAAAATATCATTAATACTAATAAACATAAGATTTCCACCTGCACAAACATAATAATTCCAGTTGCAATTGAGCCAATAAGTTTATGGTAATTCCGATAGGAAACACTAAACCATATAATCCCTGTCAACACTGCCGCAATACTACTGGCTATGATATTTGTCTTGAGATTCGGTTTCAATTTTCTATCCCAAATTCCATTGCGCACACAATCAATTGAAAGATATAATGCAAGACTCATAAATACAACCCATTCTCCGGCAAGATTCTTGATACTGTCATTCCCAACTATCATTTGTATTAACATTACAATCAGCAAGCCCCAAAAAGCAATCCAACATCCATTATGTTCAATTTTAAGAAGTTTTAGTTCCTGGCGTTCATCTAAATTACTTTTCATTTTCCTAATTTTCATCCTCTTCATCCTCCCAGAACAAATCATCCAAACGTTTATCTAATACACGACAAATTTTACGACACAGTTTTATTGTAGGATTATATTCTCCCTTTTCAATAGCATTTATGGTTTGCCTTGAAACACCAACAGCTTCTGCTAAGACCTTTTGTGTCATATCCTTTTCAGCCCTTGCCACTTTTATCGCAATATTTTTTGCCACTTTATGTTCACCTCCATTTATAAAGTAACATTTCTTTTTCATAATGTCAATTATGTTTTACTTTTTGTCTTATATATCAAGACAACTAACAATAATCCGATGAGTTTAGAAAACTCACGTTTTGTGTCCCTCATGGCAAGAGCCCAATCCATCGTCAAAAGATACTCCTTGTTACCATCCTGCATTCATTGCGTAAAAAATCACCACTACTTGCATTACCATTATTAATGGAACACCAACAGTGAAATAATCTTTCCTTGTTTTATGACGTAATAAATACATTGCCAATAAACTGCCAACCGAACCACCAACAAATGCTAAACCTAGTAATGTTACAATTCTAATTCTTGAACGATGCTCGGCTGCATTAACTTTATCCACCGCATAAGCTGCGAAAGCTATAAAATTGGTAACTGCTAAGTATATCAGTAATATTTTATATTTTGCAAAAAACTCCCAAAATGCCAGTGTTATGTGATCTGCATGATGTCCTTTTACCATCAATAATATTATAACTTGTATCACAAATACACATATGATAAACACTCTTGACATCATATTGTCTTTGACAGTTTTACGATCAAATAGCAGTATTGCCAACAATATTCCTGCAGAACCACCAATTAATGCCCCGATAGTTAAAATAGCATCAATTTGTGCATTTTCGGTATGTGAATATAAAAATATATTAAGCAGATATAGAAAAAATCCAATTACATTAACCCCAATAAGGTAGTATTCAAATATTTCCAAACACTTCACCCCTTTTTATAAAGTTGTCCCACATATACCTCATATCCTCTGCTACGCAACTCCAGATAAACAATATTTTCATAACCTCTTCCAAAGTCCATGTTTCGTGTACCATTGACTGCATAACGAAATGATGCATCACAAAGATAATATTTACTATTATTTGTCAGATATTTTTTCCCTTTTAAATCATAGCGTTTTGCCTCATAGAACAGGAATGCATTTTCCAAATACCCAATGTATTTTGACACCGTCTTTCTGGTTGTCCTCAGTCTTATATAGATAAGATCCAGGCAAACCACCAGTTCGGACATACTGATCAAAAGCTTCATCATACCTGTCTGTAATTTCATAATAAGTTAGATATTCCACGAAAGAAAATGGATATACTTTTATTTCCATCGTTCTCCCTGTAAAAAGTGTTGCTAAATCTGAGCTTAGCAAAAATGCGTTTGAACCGGTAATATAAATATCATAAATTCCTTTTGTATAAATACTATTTATCACACTCTGCGCATTCTGTCATTACTCTATTCCCACTTTTTTAAAATTATTCATTTTTTGGTATTAGTTTTTAGTTTTGATTTCCTAGACATTTCCCACACTTTTTCAATGGAAAAAGGTGGAACCTATTCTCGATTCAATGGTCGAATGGGGTAACGCCTATAAAAAAATGTAGAAAAAAAAGCACTTCTTATACGTGCTTTCATTATACTTATGCAGTAAGATTTTTTCGACAAAACAGGAAGAGAATCATGAATCCTCTTCCTGTCTGTTTTTCATTTCCTATTTTCTATTCTTCTGTTTCTTCCGTTTTGTTACCTTTTACTTTTTCCATAATTTCTTCCAGATAAGCGCCTTCCAGTTTGTAGCCTTTTGCGTAGATCACAAATGCAAGGATTGTAATTACAGAAGGTACAACCCCCATTAATACTCGCATTCCCATGATTGTAGACGCGCTCTGTTCTGCGTTTGCTACATAGCCAACAATTGTAAGGCCTACACCGATCAGCCAGGCAGATACTGCAGATGCGGTCTTAACAAGCAGTGTCTGGAATGAAGCGATAATACTTTCATTTCTACTTCCTAATTTTACCTGTCCATAGTCGATGACGTCAGCAAGCATAACGGTTGTTGCTCCTAATGTAAGACCAGAACCCAATTTATAGAAGATACCGCTGATTGCTACAATTACCATGTTCTGTGGTGCAAAGAATCCACAAAGTACAACTCCTGCGAGACCAATTGCAGGGCTGAAACTGGCAATTGCAAATACCTGTTTCTTTGTAAAATAGTTAGAAAGGATTGGGAAAAGGAACAAAGCTGCAATCTCTGCAAACTGTGCTGCAGTTGTGAAGATTGGATATAAGCCTTCATTTCCGGTTACATATTTGAAGTAATAAATTGCAATACCACCGGCAAGCTGTACAACAAGGTTGTAGCAAAGCACGATTCCGATAAATACTTTCAGCTGATCATTTCCGCCAATAACATGAAGCGCGTCTTTAATTGTAAGTCTTTCTGCTTCTTTACCAGACTTCGCTTCCTGACAGCTGCGGTCTTTTACAAATACAACAGTAATAATAGAAGTAATTACAAAAATCACTGCAATAATTTTCGCAAGTGCAGAATATCCAACAGCGCTGTCTCCTTTACCAAGAATAGATACCAGTTCCTTCTAATCCGGAAGGTTTTGATTTCTTACCGACATATGATAATTCGGTAAAATACTGTAATACTTCATCTCATCCGGTGACGAATCTATAAATACAATGTGATCTGTATACTGGTGAAAATCTTTCACCTCTTCCAGAACATACTGTTCTTTCTACCGCTTTTTTCTACTTTATTCTTTTTATTCATCTCATTGAGGTGTCAGTTTTATCCGACACCTCATAGAATATTTCCCTTTTTATTCGATTACAATCTATGGTTTTATGCGTTTTAACTTGTAAAGTGCTCTTTTGCAAACTGCATATCCTGTACCACTTCTACAGTTCCAAGATAATTATCTTTTTTGTCTCTCACTGCATAATAAGTAACTAAAAATGGTTTTCCCTGCTTTTCCATCCAAACCGGAACGCTATCACGAGTATGATTTTTAAAACTTTCTATAATGGAGCGAACCATTGGTTCTATCTTAGGCGGATGACAAGAGAATACTTCTCTGTCAATTGCCATGCCAGGGCGTTTGAACACTTTCGCTCCTTCATTAAAGAAACGATTTATATTATTATCATCGATAAATGTGATCTCTATTGGCAACGTATTAAGCATAGCTTCCAACTGTGCTGCACTCATATGTCCACCGCCCATTACTATTTCACCTTCATAAATAGCCGCCTCATGACGATTCTTTTTATCCTGCACATATTTTTCTGCTTCTTCCCATCTATTATCAATGCCATACACTAATGCATAGTCTTTGGCATCTTCATAGATTTCATACCATTCTTCGGCTGTAAAATTCATTGCGCAGATAGGGAACAGTATATTAGTCTCTTTATAAATCATTTCATCCGCTCTTGTTAAAACAGCCTGTACTCTTTTAATCCATTCTTCGTCATGATTGCATTCCTTATCTATTGCTGCTAATTCATCTCTGATTTCATCATCAACAGACCACATAACATACGATGGTCCTGATATTTCATAGCGAACTTTAAGGAGTGGATAAATCAAATCACCCTTTTTTGCATAGTGTATTGCTATTTGTCTAAAATC
>ENA-OWON01000336-OWON01000336.1-gut-metagenome-genome-assembly--contig:-NODE-336-length-20226-cov-5.010125_pt1 | contig 20226 bp, 13 predicted proteins | sample MGYA00248257_ERZ651798 | MGnify/ENA primary metagenome ERZ651798 (study PRJEB26908, sample SAMEA4031708) | gut metagenome | biome: gut; feature: normal infant; material: stool | place: China | collected 2015... | reverse complement strand
TTACTTCAACTACACGGTCGAAAGATACGGTATGATGGCCATCTGAGAAGGAAGCGTAGAGGTCTGCATCCAAAGCTCGGGCGGCAGCAAAGGCATTTCGCTCGATGCAAGGAATCTGAACCAGTCCGCAAACCGGGTCGCAGGTCATTCCGAGATGATGCTCCAATCCCATTTCGGCAGCATATTCTACCTGAGCCGGACTGCCTCCGAAAAGCTGACAGGCTGCAGCCGAAGCCATGGCGCAGGCAACACCTACCTCGCCCTGGCAACCTACATCAGCACCACTGATAGAAGCATTCTGCTTAACGATGTTGCCCACCAATCCGGCTGTAGCCAAGGCTCTCAAGATGCGCTGTTCACTCATATCATGAGAAGTAAACATGTGGTAGAGTACGGCTGGCAATACGCCACAGGCGCCACAGGTAGGAGCTGTAACGATGGTGCCACCCGAAGCATTCTCTTCGCTCACAGCCAGCGCATAAGCATAAACCAAGCCGCGGCTCTGCAGGGAAGCACGGTAACCCTTCGCCTTTATATAATAGGTGGCAGCCTTACGCTGTAGCTTCAGCGGACCAGGCAAAACACCTTCATGGTCCAAACCATTCCTGATGCTCTGCTTCATCGTTTGCCAAACCATATCGAGATAATCCCAGATATCTTCCGATTCGCATTTCTCAACATACTCCCAGAATGAGCGTCCGTTATCATAGCACCATTGCTTGATGTCGGCGAGCTTGTTCAGATCATAAACATCCTTGGCGCCCAGCTCTTCGTTGCCGGCAGTACCATCTGATATGGCTCCACCACCAATGCTGTAAACGGTCCATTCATCAATAATATCGCCGTTCAGATCCTTGCCCACAAATTTCATTCCGTTGGGATGATAAGGCAGGAAAGTCTGTGGCTGCCAGATAATATTCACAGTTTTATGAGGTCTGAGCACTTCTTCTATTGCCACATCAGTCATGTGTCCCTTACCAGTAGCAGCCAGACTTCCATAGAGGGTTACTTCATAATAAGAAGCGTTAGGGCAACGCTCCAGAAAAAGTTTGGCAGCACGCTGAGGCCCCATCGTATGACTGCTCGATGGTCCCTTACCTACTCTATATAATTCCTTTAATGACTTCATTTTTCTCGTATTTAAAATTTTTTACTTATCGATTTTTCCCTTTTAATGGGCTCAGTTACTTATTTCTTCAGTTTACCATCCGAAAGTTACTTCATCTGCTTGGCTTTCAGGATGATGACATCCGTGAGAGGTCTGTCGTTGTTCGCCTTATCGGTAGCCACATTCTGAATCTTATCAACCACATCCATGCCTTCAAGCACCTCTCCGAATACAGTGTAGCCGTTGTCAAGGTGAGGAACACCACCATGCTTGATGTAGCCCTTCTGCAACTGTTCTGAAGGAATGGCGTAATACTTGCCTTCCCGTTTCAGTTTTTCTACATAATATTCCATCTGCCGTGGAGAAAAATTTCTACCCCAGGTGATGTAGAAATCAGTAGACGCCGAAGCTTTGGTCGGATTTTCATCATCTCCTTCGCGAGCAGCACAGAGCTGTCCGCGCTTATGATAATATTTAGGATAGATGATTTCTGCCGGAACCGTATAGTTTACATCAAACTTCTGCGGCTTTTCCATGTTCACCTTTCTGCATGAATAATCGCCACCCTGAATCATGAAATTCTTGATGACACGCTGAAAGATGCAACCGTCATAATAGCCCGAATTGACAAGTTTCAGGAAATTATCCCGATGCTTGGGAGTATCGTTGTAGAGAGACACGAGAATGTTGCCCATCGATGTTTCCAGCAATACCTGAGGGCAGGTTGGATCGTGCGGTGTTTCCCAGTCTAGCAGAGAATCGGGCTTAGACGCCACAACTTTTCCGGCTGGTTCTGATGTGTTCTGATTGCCTTCACTCTGAGCGAATGTCGTAACAGGCACCGTAAGAAGAGCGAGTGTCAATAATCTGATGATCTTCTTCATATTTTTGTATAATTTTACATCTATTTATGTTATCGGATGCAAAGATAATGATTTTATTCTAAAAAATTGATTTTTTATGCGGGAAAAGTTACTTTGTTTCATACATTCTTCATATCTTTGCAGCAGAAGACAGAAAATGCAATCAATTATGAAGAAAAAAATATATATTATCATCGCTTTTTGCACTTTCCTCACTACAGAAACAAGTGCTCAGCAACAGGTAAGCTTCGGACCATTGCACAGTCCGGACAGTCCGCGCGAAGAATGGTTGCTGCCTGGCGATACGGTTTACCAGGCAGGAAAACCTATGATTTATCAGGGAAAACCGGTGAAGAATGCATATATGACTCCTGCCCGACTATCAGATAAGAAAGAAACTCTCGGCAAAAACGGGTTGCTGGGCGATGCTTCGCTAGACAGCACCTATTATAATAATCCCATCTCCAACCTTACCAACAGCTTGAGTTATCCGTTGGGCTATGGCTGGGGGCTGCACAAGGGATTGAATCTCTCGGTAGATCTTTCTGCCTTTGCCACATTCGGCAAGAATGTGCCTCACAGAGGCGGTTTCACCCAGACCATCGATGCAACCTACCTAACGCCACTCACCAAAGACAACAAACTTTGGTTGGCTCTGGGCACTTATATCAACAACGTAAACTATGGTGGAGACAGTTATCATGATGGTGGAGTCTACGGCATTCTGGGCTACCAGTTTAATGAGCATTGGGAGGCATACGTTTACGGTCAGCTTAGTGTTGCCAACAATTACAATTCTCTTTACGGCCGTTATGGCGGTTATGGCTATGGTCCATACGGCTATTCGCCTTGGGGCTACGGAATGTATCCTTGGGGAATGGGCAGAGGAATCATGCCGGGTGGTTACGGAATGGGAGTACCTGGCGCCAACGTTTTAGGCGCCGGTGTAAGATACACTAATTCCAAAAAGACTTTCTCTATCGGCTTAAACGTAGAAGGAGTATGGTATGATAATAAGACGCCGTCCTACTTCAAGCAATACGACTATCCTGTGCCAAAGTCGCCTGAAAAGGATTAAGAAAAAGGATGGTTTTAAGTTAAGAAAAAGATAAAGGTCGCTTTGGCTTAAGAAAAAGACAAAGCATAAAAAGAAAGAGGTTCACTTTTCAATATAATCATATTGAAGTGAACCTCTAAGTTTATTCTGAAAAGAATCAGTTTACATAGAATCATCTCTCTCCATGAGATTATACCTATGAGTTTGGATTCTATTCAGCGAGAATCTGGACTATTCTTTCTGCTGAGCGGCCATCCCATCTGTCAGGAATGCCTGCTTTCTTCCATTCACCCTTCAGAAGTTTCTGCATAGATTGCTTCAGTAACTCCGGATCTTCAGCAACCAGTTCGTTTGTGCCCACCTTTACAGTTTCAATATGCTCAGTATAGCTGTTGAGCGTAATGCAAGGAACCCCATTGAAGGTAGCTTCTTCAGCAACATTACCCGAATCGGTAATCACACCTTTAGCGTGAGCTGTAAGATAAGCAAACGACAGATAATCGAGCGGCTGAACAACCTGGATTCCACTCTGATGATTACTCTCTTCCTGATAAGCCTTGAATGCGAGCACGAAGCCCAAGGCTTTACCTCGAAGCGGAGCAATCACCTTCACTCCAGCCTGGCGCGCCTCTTCATCTATGACAGAAATGAGCGATTTCATCTCATCAATGTTATTGACGATGGCCTTGCGGTTCAAGGTCAAAACCATATATTCGCCTTCTTTCAGATGAAACTCGTCCATGACTTCAGGACGCTGCATTTTAGACTGAAGGAAGCGGATGTTGTCGATAAGCACATTTCCTACCATGTAAACCTTAGACAATTCTGCACCTTCCTTGTTGGCGATGCTGTTGTTTGAAATGCCTGCGGTAAAGAGAATATCTGACAAGCCATCAATCACCAGACGGTTGATTTCCTTTGGCATAGTAATGTCAAAACTACGGGTTCCGGCTGCAATATGAGCAAGCTGCACACCCTGCTTCTTGGTAACAATAGCCACGGCCATGGTTGAAGCCAGATCATCAACCACAATGACAACATCTGTAGCATTCTGCTGCAGATAGCGCTCAAACTGCCCCATCACCTGTCCGGTAAGTTCGTTCATGTTTGGACAGTCTACGCCGAGATAAGCATCCGGTTTCTGAATGCCTAAGTCATCGAAAAGAGAAGATTCCAATGTCGGATCATCCTCTTTTCCTGTGTAAACCAACTGATAGCTGATTTCGTTACCAGCTTCCTGAGCACTACGAATTGCTCTAATTACGGGCGCCACCTTGATAAAGTTAGGTCTTGCGCCTGCAACGATACAGATTTTCTTCATTTTTATCCTGTTTAATATTTTTTACTTACTGAACTTGCAGTTTACTGATATTCAGAGTGCTTTATTTCTTGAACCAAAGGGCATTATCCATTGACTCAGAGGTCTTTATCCATTGAAAAGGTCTTTAATTCCTCCTATAGAACCCAAGAGATTGGTTGCCTCGTATGGCAGATAAACCACCTTATTATCCTTACCCTGTGCTACTTCCTGCATCATGCTGATGTATTTCTGGGCCAGGAGATAGTTGGCAGGATTCGTACTCTGTCCTACAGCTTCCGTAATCTTCTGAATGGCAATAGCCTCGGCCTCAGCCTTACGGATGCGGGCAGTAGCCTCACCTTCTGCATTCAGGATAGCCTGTTGTTTGGCAGCCTCAGCCTTGTTCACGATGGCAGCCTTCTCACCTTCTGAGAGCAGACGCTGCTTTTCCTTCTCACCTTCAGAAGTCAGGATGGTAGCACGCTTGTTGCGTTCAGCCTGCATCTGCTTTTCCATCGCCTGGAGCACACTCTCAGGAGGTGTAATATCCTGCAACTCTACTCGGTTTACCTTGATTCCCCACTTATTGGTTGCATCATCCAAAACTGCACGGAGTTTGGTGTTAATCGTATCGCGGGAGGTAAGAGTCTGGTCAAGTTCCATCTCACCTATTATATTACGCAAGGTAGTTTGGGTCAGTTTCTCTATGGCGTTTGGCAGATTGTTGATTTCATACACACTCTTGAATGGGTCCACAATCTGGAAATAGAGCAACGCATTTATCTGCATCTGTATATTATCCTTAGTGATTACGTTCTGACGGTCGAAATCGTAGACCTGTTCACGAAGGTCGATGCTGTTTGTATAAACGTATCTTCCGTTTCTCATAGACACAATATCCTTGGCATGGTCAATGAAAGGAATGATGACATTAATACCCGGCTTGAGCGTGGCAAAATATCGTCCGAGACGCTCTATGATTTTCGTCTCACTTTGAGGGATGATGACGATGGTTTTCTTAACCACTACGAGTGCAAGTGCTACTAGAGCCACCAGCACATAAATTCCTATGTTCATGATGTTTATACGATTAAGTGAATAATGTTGATTTTAAACTTTTCCTACCTAAGCTTTTTCTACCTTGAGGATGATAGATTCGTGACCTAAGATTCGAACCTTATCGCCTACTGCAAGCGGTTCGGCAAGATGCGGAGCTTCCGCTTTCCAATCATCTCCATCCAGCTTCACTCTACCATATCCTCCGGCAGGAATCATCTCGGTCACTTCCCCTATCTGTCCTGCCAGCGCATCGGCGTTACTGCGGCGGTCTTCCCCACCCTTGTGTAGCGATTTCAGCAGATGCGGACGAACCAGCCAGATGCTAAGCATAGAGCAGATAGCCCAAACCACTACCTGCACCCAGAAAGGTGCTCCTACCAATGCCACAGGAATGCTGATGAGCGCACCAATGGCAAAACAAGTAACATAGAAATCGCCCGAAGACAACTCTAAGATGAGGCAGATGAACATCACCGATGTCCATATCAGCCAAAGGTTATGAGATAAATACTCCATACTTAACAATTTTAGTTTGATTCTTAAGATTCGAGAGATTCGGAAAATTCCTTATCTTCTGCGGGTTGTAGTCTTCTTTTTGCTACTGGTCTTCTTGGTTGTAAAAGTCTTGCTCGTAGAACCTACCTTATAAGTTGTCTGAGGTTTATAATACTTCAGTGCGGTAGGCATTTCCTTCTGCAAGGCAGCAATACGCTTGGCGTCTGAAGGGTGATCACTGAAAATATCGCTCTGATTGCTGCTTGAGCCCTGCGACATTCTCTTCCAGAAAGGAATAGCCTGCTGAGGATCGTAACCAGCCATGGCAGCGAAGATAAGCCCCATGTAATCTGCCTCGGTTTCATTATCACGGGAATACTTCAGATTGCGGAATGAGAAATACTGTCCGGCAACTGCACTTGCCACATTACCTACACCATTACCTACTGTCTGGTTCAACACAGTTCCCAGGATGCTTGTACCGGTTTGCTGATTCTGCTGTTTGGTGAGCTGCTCAGCACTATGTTTAGCCACAGCATGAGCTATTTCGTGACCCAAAACGATTGCCAAACCGGTTTCATTCTGAGTGTAAGGCAAAAGTCCTTCATAAACCACGATTTTACCGCCAGGCATACAGAATGCATTGGCAGACTTATCTTGTACCAGGTTGAATTCCCATGAATAATTCTTCACGTCGGCTTCAAATCCGTTCTGCTTCAAATAGAGTTCAACAGCATTGGCAAGTCTTTTTCCTACCCGCTGAACCATCGCCGTATTGGCTGCATTGGTCGACTTCTTGGCAGAAGCCATGTACTTTGTGTATTCCTGATTAGACAGACTGAGAACCTGCTCATCGGATACAGAGATGCGATGAGTGCGCCCGGTCAGAGGCACCGTCTGAGTAGTACCGCAAGATGACAGCGCAAGGACTGCCACAACCGTCAGAACTAAAACCTTAAACTTTTTCATCTTAACTTACTTATGTATATTAAACATGTTTATTCATTAAGTTTATGTGCTGTTTGAAACACATTTTCTCTGCAAATATACTATTTCTAGTTGAAACCACCAAAGAAAAATGAGAAAAACATGAAATATAACCTAAAAATAACACAAGATAACTGACAAAAAGGGGTGTACGAAAAAAAGATGGCAAAAAAATAAGGTGTGGCACAATCTTTGCAGTTTCGCAAAACCGTCAGACTGCCAGATGACAGCTGCCCGAGAAAGCAGCATTATCAGCAGACTGGGTTTAAGAAGTATAACATTAAAATATTTTAATATGAACACAAAGAAGGAAGTGCCTGTATTGCTCTTGACAGGCTACCTGGGTAGTGGAAAGACAACCCTTCTCAACAAGATTTTAGCTAACGAAAAAGGTATTAAGTTTGCCGTCATCGTCAACGATATTGGTGAAGTCAATATTGATGCAGCCCTTATTGAAAAAGGTGGCGTAGTAGGTCAGAAAGATGATTCGCTCGTTTCTCTCCAGAATGGTTGCATCTGCTGCACATTGAAGATGGACCTGGTAGAACAGCTCAAGGAAATCGTAGACATGAAGCGTTTCGATTACATTGTCATCGAGGCTTCCGGAATCTGCGAGCCTGCTCCTATCGCACAGACCATCTGTTCTATCCCATCCCTCGGTCCTCAGTACATCGAGAATGGCATTCTGCGCCTTGACAGCATCGTTACCGTAGTAGATGCTTTGCGCATGAAGGATGAATTCTCCAACGGCAGCGACCTGATGAAGAAGAATATGGATGAGGAAGATTTGGCTTCGCTCGTCATCCAGCAGATTGAGTTCTGCAACATCATTCTCCTGAACAAGGCTGCAGAGGTTGAACCTAAGGAACTGGAGCACCTGAAGCAGATTATCCGCGCCATCCAGCCTAAGGCAGAAATCTTTGAATGTAACTATGGTGACGTTGACTTGAATCTGATCGTCAACACCAAGAAGTTTGATTGGGAAACCGTAGCCACTTCGGCCGGCTGGATTCAGGAGATTGAATCAGAAAGAAACGAAGAGCATGAAGAAGATGATAAAGAAGAAGCACATGAACATCATCACCATCATGACGAGGAAGACGAACATGAGCATCATCATCATGACCACGATGAGCATGACCACGACCACGATGAGCATGAGCATCATCATCATCACCATCATCACGACCATGACCATGACCATGATCATGAAGGCGGAGAAGTTGAGGAATACGGAATCGGTACATTTGTCTACTACCGTCGCAAGCCTTTCGACCTGGGTCTCTTCGATGATTTCGTAGCAAGAAAATGGCCTAGAGACGTGGTTCGCGCCAAGGGAATCTGCTATTTCGATGATGAGCGCGACATGTGCTACGTGTTCGAACAGGCGGGCAAGCAGAAGACTGTAAAGCAGGCTGGTCAATGGTTGGCTACCATGCCGAAAGACGAACTCGCCCAGGTCTTGATGAATAACCCACAGCTGCAGAAAGAATGGGATCAGGAATTGGGCGACCGCATGATAAAAATCGTATTCATCGGTCAGCATATCAAGGAACAGAAAGATGCTATCATTGCTGAGCTCGACAAGTGCTTGGCGTAGAATCTTATTCACCTGGCTTCCTGGCAAAAAAGCAAAGGAAAAATTGCTCAAAATGAGCAGAAAACAAGAAAAACGGAGGAAAACGAACAAAAAAGTGAAGTTTTTCCTCCGTTTTTTAGTTTAATTCGTTTTTTTTTGTTAATTTTGCACCCGAATAATAAAAGCGTAATTAATATGAAGACAAACTTCAGACAGGCGTATATTAAGGACTTTGCTGCTTGCTGGAAAGTCATCGACCAGGCTCGCCAAAGTATGATAGAATCGGGACGTCACCAATGGACTGAGGAATATCCATCAGAAAAAGACATCAGAAAAGACATAGAAAATGGCAACGCCTTCGTTCTGACTGTAAACGAAGAGGTGGTTGTCTATGGAGCAGTCATATTGAATGGTGAACCCAAATATAAGAAATTAGTAGGCAACTGGATTACCGATGGCGATTATTATGTAATACATCGCTTTGCTACGTTGCCTAGTTTCCAGCGTGAAGGTTTAGCGCGTATTTTCATCAGTAAGGTGAACAGCATGTGCGAGGTAGAAAAAATACCTAGCATCAAGGTTGACGCCGACTTTGACTATACGCCGATGATTAACCTTCTGTCTTCGATGGGTTTCTGCATCTGCGGACGAGTAAACTATGGAGGAAACAGAGGTCAGCGTTTCGCCTTTGAAAAACTCTCCATAGCCATGGAACCTGCAGAATAATTTCTGGCCATCGAAAAACACAACATTTGATTAACATCCTCAAACATTCATTATGGAAGAGAAACTATTGCAGATGAAGAGCTTGGTTGAAAGACTCAACCAAGCTTCGGATAGTTATTATAACGGAAAAGGCGAACTCATGACCGACTATGAGTGGGACGCCCTTTTCGACCAGCTCAAGAGATTGGAAGAGGAAACAGGCGAAATTCTGCCTGACTCCCCTACTAATCGCGTGTCAGAAGATTCTATCGTAGGAAAGAAAGAGGAGCATGAATTTGCCGCCCTCTCTCTGGCAAAGACCAAACAGGTAAGTGATCTTGTAAAATGGGCAGAAGACCGCCCTATCTGGATTTCATGGAAACTCGACGGACTGACCCTCGTAGTAACCTATGACGGCGGAAAACTCACCAAAATCGTTACCCGCGGTAACGGACACATCGGCACCAACATTACCCACTTGGCTCCAGCCATTTCAGGCATTCCTGCTACCATTTCAGAGAAAGGACATCTTGTAGTAAGAGGAGAAGCCGTCATTTCGTATACTGATTTCGAACAGTTCATCATCGAAAGCGAAGGCGATTACGCCAATCCACGAAACCTTGCTTCAGGCTCACTCACGCTGAAGGATATTGAAGAGGTGAAGCAGCGCCACATCCAATGGATTCCGTTCACCCTGGTTTATACTGAGCGGGAACTTACCTCATGGGGCGAACGCATGCAGATGCTGAAAGACCTGGGAATGAATCCTGTAGAACGTGAGCGTATTGACCACCCTACCACAGAAAATATCCAGCTGGAAATAGACAAGTTTACGGAGAAGGTGACAAGCAAGAAGAATCCTTTCCCAGTAGACGGACTGGTGATTTGCTACGATGATACGGCTTATGCAGCTACGGGGTCGGTTACAGGCCACCACGCTACGAGGGCAGGATTTGCCTTTAAATGGCAAGATGAACATGCTAACACCGTACTCGACCACATAGAATGGTCGTGCGCAGCCAGCACCATCACGCCTGTAGCTGTTTTCAAACCGGTAGAACTTGAAGGAACCACCGTGCAGCGTGCCTCGCTCTGCAATGTAAGCGAATGCGAGCGTCTGGGCATTGGCGACAAGGGAACCAGACTGCAGGTCATCAAGGCCAATAAGATTATCCCGAAGGTAATCAATATTACAGAGGTTGTGGGGAGTTTCGTCATTCCCAACGAATGTCCGGTCTGCCATGCGCCAGCTGTAGTGCGCGAGAGCGAGAGCGGCACCAAGACTCTCCATTGCACCAATGCAGCCTGCCCAGCCAAACAACTTAAGAAATTTGCCCGCTTCGTCAGCAAGGAAGGAATCAATATTGACGGAATCTCAGAACAGACTGTCTGGAAATTCATCAATCATGGTTTTATCAGGGAATATGCAGATTTCTACAAACTGAAGAATTATGCGTTCGAAATTTCCTGTTTCGAAGGATTTGGCAAGAAGAGCGTAAGCAATCTTCTGGAGAGTGTAGAGAAAAGCCGCCATACTGACGGCCGTCATCTGCTCTACGCCTTGAATATTCCGCTCTGCGGCGGCGATGTGGCTAAAAAACTGCTCAGCCGTTACAAGGTGAAGGAACTGATAGAAACGGCGCGCCTGAGCATGTTTGACGATGAGTTTGCAAGCATTGATGGCATTGGACCAGAAAAGAGTGCCAAGTTTATCGCCTGGTTCAAGGACGATATTCATTTCCAGCATGTGCAGCATCTGCTGTCCGAGCTGATTATCGAGGAGCAGGAGCCTGTAGAAACGGGAAACAAATGCCAGGGACTGACTTTCGTCGTAACGGGAGATGTGCATCATTACAAGAACCGCAACGAGCTGAAGGTTTACATTGAAAGCCAGGGCGGCAAAGTTACGGGAAGCGTGAGCAAGAGTACTAACTTCCTGATTAACAACGATGCAGCTTCGCAGAGTTCGAAGAACAAGAAAGCCCATGAACTCAATATTCCGATTATCACAGAGGATGAGTTCATAGAAAAGTTTCAGGAGCAAGCAAGCGAATAAAACAAGATAGAAAAAGCGAAAGCCAGATTCCGGATTACGGACTTGGCTTTCGCTTTTCTAGTTTTAAGAACCTGCAAATTCTCTGTTATTATTCTCCCAGGAACTGACCCATGAAGAGAATGGCGCCACTGTTACGTTCTGTAATGAAATAAACGAATGGGCGGTTGGCATGAAACTCTACACGCTTCATCTCGTTAGGATCCAGTGAGGTCAGCATCACAGCAGCTGTTACGGCAGCAGCCTTTGTTCCACGCTCGCTTACCTCAATCTTTGCCTTCTGCAACATCTTCGATACGTAGAAGCTGCCATTGGCAAAACGGCTGAAATCTGCCGTGCCTGGCTGGAAGATGCTTGGAGCGCCCAATTTACTGATAATCTGATTAAGCGACAAATCCATCTCTGTGGTAAACTTAGGGAATTTCAAATCTACCTGGCAACGGTCCATGTCATTACTCAACTTCTGAAGTTTATCAGCATCCATCTCCTTCATCACCTCACTGATGCTCTTGCCAGCCTTAGGAAGAAGAACGGTCATCTGATAACTTCCATTTCCGTATGGCAGCTCTACAGCCTGCAACATATCATTTTCAGTATAGGCAAACTTCTTGTTCTGGTGCATCATGTTCACCTTCTTAATATCGCGGGTGTAACCGCTGAAGTTCTCGAGGCGGGTGTTCTTCGCATCAAACTTCTCCTGCCAGATTCCATTAAAATAAATAGCATTCAGGAGGTAAGAAACGGCTGCAGGGTCTACCTGGTCGATGATGCTAGGAATCATGCCTTTAGTCTGCTTTTTGCACCAGTCATTAATGCGGGCGGCAGATTTAGAATTGGTAAAGTCCATGCTCTCCACGCCAGCCTGATAAGAATCGGCCACGGTACGAGCGAAATCGCTGTTCAATGTGAAATTCTTGTTGATAGCGATAAAGTTGGCAATATTTACGGTTGTCTGCTTGTCGAGCTTGCCAGCCGAAAGCATCAGCGCCTTATAACAGTCGTTGAGTTCCTTCACGCTCACGCCCTCGCAACCGATTGCCTTCAGAATCTCCTGCTGAGTCTTGCCGTCGGCACCATTTGCAAGCATTCCCATCAGATAGGCGATGCTCATTGGCGAAACCACCTCAGAATCCATGCCGCTGATCTGCTGATAGAGTCTGAAAGCGAAATCATTATTCTTCTTCACGATGTTCTGCTGAGCCTCTGAGAGGACAAGATAACTCTCGTCCATTTCCTCATCTGCTGACGGACGGGCAGCCTCTGCCTCTGTTATCTTCTCAGCCTTTGTTACGTTCTCATTCTGTGCATTCTTGCTAGTGCTGCAAGAAGTCATAGCCATTGCAGCTGAAGCTAAAATAGCTGCACTAAATACTTTCTTGTTCATATTTCTCTAATTTATTTGTTCATTTTAATGACTCAACGCTCCTGAACCCAAAGGGACAGTTCCTCTTTAAAAGGCAGTTCCCGAATCGGAATCTGAATCGTGAGTTCTGAAGATAAAATGAAAAATAGGCTAATCCTTGCATGGGAAAAGCCGATTTTACTATTTCTTAACAAAAAACATCTATGTTCTTTACAAAAATAATCAATGCAGCGGTGCCTCTTCCGAAGGTCTGCCAGGCTTTATTCTGAGATGATATCTGTTTCCATCATATTCCACGCGCATGATGTTCGTCCTGTTGGTCTTCATCTCATCGCTCGAATTAGCCACAAGATGTTCGTATAGATCTATTGCCACATGACCCATCGTTCTGCGCAGATTGATTTCGATGCAAGGCACTACGCCCAGTCCGGTTCTGTTTACGGCCTCACCTTCCTGATTCAGCACAGCCTCACAGAATTCATCCTTCTCCCCTTTCGTGCAGATCATCATGTCTACGCCGAACGGACCACTGTAAATATCCTTCAGCGCCGGCTCCATTACCTCGATGATGCGCTGTCTGATTCCGGCAAGCTGCGCCTCGCTAATGAGCGGTTTCATCATTTCCACCTTATCATCTTCAGAGCAGAGCACATTGCCCGAATAGGCATTCTTGATCGTATCGAAGAGCGAAAGACCGCGATAGAGCGCCTTGCCATCTTTCATTTCAAACTCCATGGCGAAATCTCTCACCTTATTATATAGGGGTTCTACGGTTACGCCGCCCTGATGATAAATCATGTTTGCCACCCATCTTTCGAAGGTAGGATAATCTCCGGCAGTCCTGAAGTCCTCAGCACTCACATATTTCACACCCCTCCCGCTACTGCTCCAGGGAGCCTTGACAACAGCTTTGCCGTGCTGGAGAATGAGTTCTTTGACACGGGCCGTCTCAGTAACATATTCCACGCCTCGCTGCAGATGAAGGGCAGCCCATTGCCTGCTGCTCACCTCGCGTACCTTATTTAATACAGCATCAGTCGGCAACATAATCTCCGGCATTCCCAAACGCTCCAACTCACCTTTCAGCGACAGGTTCCATCCCCAGGGATGAACACTGTCCAGAAATTCAGTCTTGAGCAGATGCTTCAGCTGAGGCTTGGTGATAAATTCAACCTTGCTGTTCAGTTCTGCCCCAAAATGGCGCACCCTGTTCTTCGCAAAATCAATATCATCCACAAGTACGAGGTCGCCCTCTTCCGCCCAAAGAGCCGGAATGAAAGCAAGATCACTTCTAAGTTGTCTACCCGCATGAGGCGCGGTGAACTGTTTCAGATTTGCAGCCAAAGCCAAATCATGTTCTGGATTGAAAATATGTAACTTCATGGTGCAAAGATATAAAGAAAAGTGCAAAAAAGGGCAGAAAATCCCCATTTTTACTTAGACAAGTGCTAAATAATGAAAAAAAAGTTACTTTTTGCTATCTAGAGTTTGCAAATTAGAAATATTTAATTACCTTTGCATCGTAAAAACAATTAGAAACGATATAAACTCATGGAAGAAGCATTCTTCAGAACACATACATACCTCGTAGAGCATACGGACGCACCGGTAAGACGCACTCTGATGGACGAAATCGACTGGAGCGACCGTTTGATTGGCATAAAGGGAACACGCGGTGTAGGAAAGTCTACATTCCTCCTTCAATATGCCAAGGAGCACTTTGGCCCTACTGACCGCAAGTGCCTGTATGTGAATATGAACAATTTCTATTTTCAAAGCAGAGGAATCGCAGATTTTGCAGGTGACTTTGTTCGCCACGGCGGCAGAACCCTTCTCATCGACCAGGTCTTCAAGCAGTCGGACTGGAGCAAGGAGCTGCGCAAATGCTACGACCTCTATCCAGAGTTAAGAATCGTGTTCTCTGGGTCCAGCGTGATGAGACTGAAGGATGAGAATCCTGAGCTCTATGGAATCGTGAAAAGCTATAATTTGCGAGGCTTCTCTTTCAGAGAGTTTATCAACCTGCAGACTGGCAACAGTTTCCAGCCATATACACTCGATGAAATCTTGCGCAATCACGAGCACATCATCAAGCAGATACTGCCTAAGGTGAGCCCGATGAAATACTTCCAGGACTACTTGCATCATGGATTCTATCCATTCTTCCTGGAGAACCGCAACTTCACAGAGAATCTACTAAAGACAATGAACATGATGACCGAGGTAGACATCCTCCTCATCAAGCAAATCGAACTGAAATATCTCACCAAGATCAAGCGGCTCTTCTATCAGCTAGCTGTAGAAGGTGCCAAGGCTCCCAACGTGAGCCAGCTTGCCGAAGAGATCAACACCAGTAGAGCTACGGTAATGAACTACATCAAGTATCTTGCTGATGCGCGACTCATCAACATGATTTACCCTACCGGGCAGGAGTTCCCAAAGAAACCATCCAAGGTGATGATGCACAACTCCAACCTGATGTACGCCATCTATCCTATCAAGATAGACAAGCAGGAGGTGATGGAAACATTCTTCGTCAACTCGGTCTGGAAAGACCACAAGGTAAGCCAGACCGGCAAGGACCACTACTTCATTGTAGATGGTGAGAAGAAGTTCAGAATCTGCGATGCGCAATCTCCAAACAAGGTGCGCAACAATCCCGACATCATCTACGCCCGATACAATACCGAGGTAGGCAAGGACAACAGGATTCCGTTATGGCTTCTGGGTTTCCTTTATTAGGGAATGTTGAATGTGGAGTGTTGAATGTTGAATTGCCTAACGGCATCAGCATGAAGACACATAAGGGCGCAAGCCTAACTCAACACTCAACATTCAACACTCAACATTAGAATAAGAACATTAGAATAAGAATGAATTAAATACAAAACATTTTTAATATTTTATCTAAAAGTAAAATGGCTAAAGAGAAAAAATTTATCACTTGTGATGGTAACACCGCTGCCGCACATGTAAGCTACATGTTTACAGAGGTTGCTGCTATCTACCCTATTACTCCATCATCACCAATGGCGGAGCATGTAGATGAATGGGCTGCCAAAGGTCGTAAGAACCTTTTCGGTCAGCGAGTTTCTATCCAGGAAATGGAATCAGAGGCTGGTGCTGCCGGTGCAGTTCACGGTTCTCTCCAGGCTGGTGCCTTGACTTCAACTTACACTGCTTCTCAGGGTTTGTTGCTGATGATTCCTAACATGTACAAGATTGCTGGTGAGTTGCTCCCTTGCGTGTTCAACGTATCAGCTCGTACATTGGCTTCTCACTCACTTTGTATCTTCGGTGACCACCAGGACGTAATGGCTTGCCGCCAGACTGGCTTCGCTATGTTCTGCTCAGGTTCTGTTCAGGAGGTTATGGACCTCTCTGCAGTTCCTCACTTGGCTACATTGGAGACAAAGGTTCCTTTCATTAACTTCTTCGACGGTTTCCGTACTTCTCACGAGTACCACAAGATCGAGGAGATGGATATGGAAGACATCCGTCCATTGGTTAAGGAAGAGTTCATCGAGGACTTCCGTAACCGTGCTTTGACTCCTGAGCGTCCTGTTACTCGCGGTACTGCTGAGAACCCAGAGACATTCTTCACTCACCGTGAGGCTTGCAACACTTACTACGATGCAATCCCTGAGGTAGTAGAGAAGTACTGCCAGGAGATGACTAAGATTACTGGCCGTGAGTACCACCTCTTCAACTACTATGGTGCTGAGGATGCTGAGAACATCATCATCCTGATGGGTTCTGCTACAGAGCCAGCTCGCGAGGCTATCGACTACTTGAACAAGCAGGGCAAGAAGGTTGGTATGGTTGCAGTTCACCTGTACCGTCCATTCTCTGTTGACTTCCTGAAGAAGGCTATCCCAGCTACAGTTAAGCGTATCGCTGTTCTCGACCGTACTAAGGAGCCAGGTGCAGAGGGTGAGCCATTGTACCTCGACGTGAAGTCAGCTCTCTACGATGACGAGCGCAAGCCATTGATCGTTGGCGGTCGCTACGGTCTCGGTTCTTCTGATACAACTCCAGCTAAGATTGTTGCTGTATTCAAGAACCTCGAGTTGCCACAGCCAAAGAACCACTTCACTGTAGGTATCGTTGATGACGTTACATTCACTTCTCTCCCAGAAGAGGAGGAAATCCCAATGGGTGGCGACGACTTGTTCGAGGCTAAGTTCTACGGTTTGGGTGCTGATGGTACTGTTGGTGCTAACAAGAACTCAGTTCAGATTATCGGTAACAATACTAACAAGTATTGCCAGGCATACTTCTCTTACGACTCTAAGAAGTCTGGTGGTTTCACCTGCTCTCACTTGCGTTTCGGCGACAGCCCTATCCACAGTGCTTATCAGGTAAATACTCCTAACTTCGTAGCTTGCCACGTACAGGCTTACCTCCACATGTACGACGTAACACGTGGTTTGCGTAAGAACGGTTTCTTCCTGTTGAACACTATCTTCGACGGCGAGGAGTTGGTTAACTTCATCCCTAACAAGGTAAAGCGTTACTTCGCTCAGAACAACATCACTGTTTACTATATCAACGCAACTAAGATTGCTCAGGAGATTGGTCTCGGTAACCGTACCAACACCATCCTCCAGTCTGCATTCTTCCGTATCACAGAGGTTATTCCTTTGGATCTCGCTGTAGAGCAGATGAAGGCATTCATCGTTAAGTCTTACTCTAAGAAGGGTCAGGACGTTGTTGACAAGAACTTCGGCGCTGTTGATCGCGGTGGTGAATACAAGCAGTTGACAGTAGATCCAGCTTGGGCTAACCTCGCTGACGATGAGGCTAAGGAGGATAACGCTCCAGCATTCGTTAAGGAGCTCGTTCGTCCTATCAACGGCCAGGCAGGTGACCTCTTGAAGGTTTCTGACTTCGTTAAGCACGACACAGTTGACGGTACATGGCAGAACGGTACTTCAGCATTCGAGAAGCGTGGTGTTGAGGCATTCGTACCAGTATGGAACGTAGAGAACTGTATCCAGTGTAACAAGTGTTCATTCGTTTGTCCTCACGCAGCTATCCGTCCATTCGTATTGACAGATGAGGAGCTCGCAGGCATCGAGGGTCTCCAGACTCAGGATGTTAAGGCACCTAAGGCTTTGGCTGGAATGCACTTCCGCATCGAGACTTCAGTACTCGACTGTCTGGGTTGTGGTAACTGTGCTGACGTCTGCCCAGGTAAGAAGGGTGAGAAGGCGTTGACAATGGTTCCATTCAACGTTGACGCAGAGGATATGGTCAAGGAAGCAGCTAACTGGGAGTATCTCGTACACAAGGTAGCTTCTAAGCAGGATCTCGTTGACATCAAGCAGAGCCCTAAGAACTCTCAGTTCGCTCAGCCATTGTTCGAGTTCTCTGGTGCTTGCTCTGGTTGTGGTGAGACTCCATACGTTAAGTTGATTTCTCAGCTCTTCGGTGATCGTCAGATGATTGCTAACGCTACTGGTTGTTCTTCTATCTACTCAGCTTCTATCCCATCTACTCCATATACAAAGAACGCTAAGGGTCAGGGTCCTGCATTCGACAACTCATTGTTCGAGGACTTCTGCGAGTTCGGTCTCGGTATGGTAATGGGTAACAAGAAGATGAAGGAGCGCATCGCTCACTTGCTCGAGGAGGCTAAGGCTAGCGAGAAGGTTTCTGCTGAGTTCGTAGCTGCTGCTGACAAGTGGATGGCTAACATGAACGATTCAGAGGGTTCTAAGGAGGCTGCTGCAGAGTTGAAGCCTCTCATCGCTGCCTGCGCTGAGAAGGGTTGCCCTATCTGCAAGGAGCTCAAGACTTTGGATCACTACCTCGTTAAGCGTTCACAGTGGATCATCGGTGGTGACGGTGCTTCTTATGATATCGGTTACGGTGGTCTCGACCACGTATTGGCTTCTGGTGAGGATGTTAACATCCTGGTACTCGATACTGAGGTTTACTCTAACACTGGTGGTCAGTCTTCTAAGTCTACTCCACTCGGTGCTATCGCACAGTTCGCTGCTCAGGGTAAGCGTATCCGTAAGAAGGATCTCGGTTTGATGCAGACTACATACGGTTACATCTACGTAGCTCAGGTAGCTATGGGTGCTGACAATGCTCAGACATTGAAGGCTATCCGCGAGGCTGAGGCTTATCCAGGTCCATCACTCATCATCGCTTACGCACCATGTATCAACCACGGTTTGAAGCGTAAGGGCGGTATGGGTCGTTCACAGCACGAGGAAGAGTTGGCTGTTGAGTGCGGTTACTGGCACTTGTGGCGTTACAACCCACTCTTGGCTGATGAGGGTAAGAACCCATTCACACTCGACTCAAAGGCTCCAAACTGGGAGAACTTCCGCGACTTCCTGCTCGGTGAGGTTCGTTACCTCTCTGTACAGAAGGCATTCCCTAAGGAGGCTGATGAGCTCTTCTCTCAGGCAGAGAAGATGGCTAAGCTCCGTTACCAGACTTACGTTCGTAAGAGCCAGGAGGACTGGAGCGAGCAAATCTAATCTAGCGAGATTTCAATAGGTTAAATATATAATCTCCGGAGACCTTGGTTGCGTTCTGCAATCAAGGTCTTTTTTGTTTAAAAATGCTCCATATTCATGCAAAAATTGGAAATAAGAGATGAAACATAGGGAAAAATCGTGATTTTAAGATTGAGTTCTTTAGGGGCAATTCAGAATACTTTTGTTAAGAAAACAGAACATTCACATGTGGTATAAGACGGGCTGAAAGCCCAAAAGCTCTTAGGCCAGGGCATCGCCCTGGGTAATTATGAACTTCTGCCCTTTCAGGGTGTATTGGGTAATTTCAACCGTACAGATCGAACTATTGCGGATTTTTAATCCGCTAAATGAAACGGAGCAAGAAGTACAATCAGTCTGAGTAATGTAAATTATCCTTACCTACCCAAAACAGAAACCAAAAGAGGCTAAAATCAGTGCTTTTTAGTGAGTTTTCGAAGAAAAAAAGCAAAATATGAGGGGTAGGATGATGTTTTAACCCCTCTACTAAGAGTGAAAAATGCACCTCCTCTGACTCGAAATCATGCTCCAAAGGTAGGTATTTTTGACAAATACAATGAATTGGGATATAGGAAATGAGTACCTGAGCGGTACAGCGTGCAGTATTCCACACCAGAATATGTAGATTATTATTATACACATACAAATAAAGCACAACTTACATAAACTTTCGTAATCATCTCATATACAAGCAATTTAGAACTATCAAATACACTAACAAACAACCAATTCAAGCATTACACTTAGTGGGTCATTAGGTCAAAGTCATTTAGGGTCATTATGTTTTCCGAGAGTAAAAAAGTCACTATAGATATATATAAATATATATTTATATATACTATAGCAGCAAAGTGACATTTACTTTTTCAAATGACCCTAAATGACATTGACACCAAATGACCCCTTTTCATTTCTTCAGCTACTTCCGAGTCTTTTTCTTGCTTTTCATTGTTTCTGTAACAAAGTTCAGCTAGAAAACCAATAGAAATCAGTATCAATCAATCACTTACACTACTTCTCCGAAAGAAAGTCAGGGTAAAAGCTTGCATTCTGCCCAAAAATGTTGTATCTTTGCACCGGCAATCGAAAGAACAGCCTTTTGTGCCTTGCTCGGGTCTTCTCTTAAGACCAACACGGGTCAT
>ENA-OWON01000324-OWON01000324.1-gut-metagenome-genome-assembly--contig:-NODE-324-length-20892-cov-5.613452_pt1 | contig 20892 bp, 20 predicted proteins | sample MGYA00248257_ERZ651798 | MGnify/ENA primary metagenome ERZ651798 (study PRJEB26908, sample SAMEA4031708) | gut metagenome | biome: gut; feature: normal infant; material: stool | place: China | collected 2015... | reverse complement strand
TAGATTGCTCGGCAGAAAGGAAGGCGAGGATATGGATCTCATCACTTATGTAACAGACAGAAAGGGTCACGATATGCGTTATGCCATCGACTCTAGAAAGTTGCAGAAGGAATTGGGTTGGGAGCCATCTCTGCAGTTTGAGGAGGGTATCGAGGAAACCGTGAAATGGTATCTCGAGAACCAGGAATGGATGGATAATGTAACATCGGGTGATTACCAGAAGTATTACGATAATATGTATTCAAACCGATAACAGCTTTTGGAGTAATCGGAACATGTTTCTATTGTAACCGGTGCATGTCTCTATTGTAATCGGTGCAAGAGATTCTGTTTTGTATATTGAATCAGGAGTCCTGTATTTGTTTATAACAGCAAATGCAGGACTTTTTGGTTTTATGGCAATTAAAATGCAGTAAATATATTATTATTTCTTAATTTTTTATGCTTTATGTCGAAGAAAACTGAAAACTAGAAAATATTTTTCTATCTTTGCAGCCTTAATGATATATAAAAGAAACAGATATGAAGAAAATAATAAAATCAGGCATCGTTATGGCGGTTGCTACTTTGTCGTGCCTTCCCGTTAAGGGACAGGAAAAGGTGGTTCCTTTTAAATATGGTAATATGGACCACTGGGTAATCAGGAATATCAAAGAATCAGGCATTATTGGAGGAAATCAGAAAAAAGTTTATGCCGTTGGACCTAATATGACTATCAATGGTAATATTCCTTATACCAATAAGGGTGGTTCGCCTTGGGGTTCCTCTAATGTCCTGGCACATGTATCGGGCATCTATAAGACGAATAACTCTGTGTTTCGTGATAAACATGGTAGTGGATATTGTGCCAAACTGGTAACCCATATTGAGAAAGTAAAAGTGCTGGGACTCATCAATATCAAGGTCTTGGCTGCCGGTTCTCTCTTTCTGGGTGATGTTCGTGAGCCGATAACAAGTACTAAGGATGGTCCTAAAGCCATCAATTGGGGTATACCATTCACCGCACGTCCTAAGGCTTTGCGCTTTGATTATAAGACTTCTTTTCCTAATGCAGCCAATCGTATCAAGCAGAATGGATTTAGCGGAGCCTCTACGGTTGCAGGTCGAGATCATGCAATAGCTGTGCTCTATCTGCAGAAACGGCATGAAGATGCTAAGGGAAATATAACAGCTAAACGTGTGGGTACGATGGTAGTCAGATTCGGAAAGAGTACCGATAGATGGGTGGAAGATGCTACCTATACAATCCATTATGGCGATATCCGCCACATGGCAGGTTATCAGGCTGCTACTATGGGACTGCGATCCACTGACTATGCCCGTAACAGCAAGGGTAAGAGTGTGCCGGTAAAAGAAGTAGGATGGGCGAGTGCTAACGAAACACCTACTCATCTGATTCTTCAGTTCTCCTCATCCGATGGTGGAGCCTATATCGGAACTCCAGGCAATACCTTGTGGATTGATAATGTAGCATTGGTGTATTAAAATAATAAAATCGACAAAATGAAGCATATTCTGACAATACTTATTATGATGTTGGCATTGGGCAGCTATGCCTCTGAGCCTTCTGTAACCGATAGTATCTCATCTGCAGAGAAGGTGGATACGATGGCTTTACATGCCGGAAAATCATGGGTGAACCGGATTCTTGACTACTTTAATGATTCCAACAAAAACAAGAAGCATAAGCGTTTCGATTTTAGTGTGATAGGTGGTCCTCATTATGCCTCTGATACCAAGTTTGGATTGGGATTGGTGGCAGCAGGACTATACCGTACTGATCCGAATGACAGTATTCTTCCTCCTTCTAATGTCTCGCTTTATGGTGATGTCAGTTCTGTAGGTTTCTATATGTTGGGTGTCCGTGGTAACCATATTGCTCCTAAAGGAAGATATCGCATCGATTATCACCTTTATTTCTATTCTTTTCCCTCTGATTTTTGGGGAATAGGCTATGAGATGGGCGATAACGATGCCAATAAGAGTGACATGAAGCGTTGGCAGGCTCAGGCTGAAGTTAGCTTCCTGTTTCGTGTAGCAGATAATTTCTATATCGGACCGATGGCGAGTTATGACTATGTAATAGGTAAACATATTGAGCGTCCGGAATTGCTGCAGGGCATGGACCGTCATACATGGAATGTTGGAGCTGGTGTTTCTCTGGTATATGATAACAGAGATAATCTTACAAATCCACATCGTGGTATCTATCTGAATATCAATCAGATGTTCAGACCTGGATTTATGGGAAATGATTATGCTTTCAGTACGACGGCATTTCGTTTTGATGCCTATCAGCGACTGGGTAAGGGAACGGTTCTTGCTGAGGACATTGGGGCTAACCTCAACTTTGGTAATCCTTCGTGGGGAATGATGGCAGAATTGGGTGGTACTCATTCCATGCGTGGCTATTATGAAGGCCGTTATCGCGATAAACATTCTCTGGAAGCTACGATTGAGTTGCGCCAACATGTATGGAAGCGTAATGGCATCGTAGTGTGGGTTGGAGCAGGAACCATCTTCCCGAAATTCTCGGCATTGCGCTCTAAACAGATTTTGCCGAATGCCGGTGTAGGTTATCGCTGGGAATTTAAGAAGAATGTGAATGTACGTCTGGATTATGGATTCGGTAAGTCGGGGCAGTCTGGCTTCCTGTTTAATATCAATGAAGCGTTTTAATACAAGAGAAGAATGAATCGTTTATCTTATATATATAATAAGGTGTCATCGGGGCAATTCCTGTATGTTTATGCTGTGGTGGCATTGCTGTTGCCTAATATAGCCTTGTGTTATACCGAGTGCTTGGCTCCATGGGCATGTGGTGTCAACGTGTTGCTGCCTTTGTCGCTGTATATGTTGTTCTTTTCTGTGGCTAAGCGTCCTGGTAAGATGATATGGTGGGCATTTATCTTTGTCTTTTTCGCTGCGTTCCAGCTGGTATTGCTTTATCTTTTCGGAACGGGAGTGATAGCAGTAGATATGTTTCTGAATCTCGTAACTACCAATCCCGGTGAGGCGATGGAGCTGCTCGATAATCTGGCACCAGCCGTGGTAGGTGTGTTTGTGGTTTATTTGCCTTTGCTTATCCTGGGGGGTGTCAATATCAGAAGAGATATCCGGTTGTCGGTTTCTTTCCAGAAGAGAGTTAGACATTGGGCAATGCAGATTGGGGCTATAGGACTGTTCTGTCTGCTGGCAAGCTATCTGGTGGTGGATGATTACCGTATGCGCAATCAGCTTTATCCTGTCAATATCTGCTATAATCTCTATTTGGCTTTCGAACGCAATGCGGCTTCAGAGAATTATAGGGAAGCAAGCCGGGATTTTAAGTTTGATGCCAGGAGTGAGCATTCTGCCACGGCTCCCGAGGTGTATGTGATGGTAGTAGGAGAGACGGCACGAACTCATAATTTCAGTCTTTACGGCTATCCTCGGAATACCAATCCTCTGCTTTCCAAGACACCGGGTATCAAAGCTTTCCCGAATGTGACAACGCAGAGCAATACCACCCATAAGAGTGTACCGATGCTCTTGTCTGCTGCATCAGCCGAGGATTTTGAGCGACTTTTTCATGAGAAAGGAATCCTGGCGGCCTTTAAGGAAGCCGGATTCCATACTGTGTTTATCAGCAACCAGTTGCCCAATCATTCGTTTATCGATTTTCTGGGAGAACAGGCTGATGAGCATTATTTTCTGAAGAAAGAGGATGCTTCGCAAGGCAACCATTATGATGAGGATCTGTTGCAGAAACTGGATGAGATATTGCCATTGGCTGATGCTTCCTCGTCTGCCCATTACCGTTATCGCAAACTCTTCGTGGTTCTTCATTCCTATGGTTCTCACTTCAATTATCAGGAGCGTTATCCTCGTAGTTTCGCTTACTTCAAGCCTGATAGCAGGAGTGAGGCAAAATCGGAGAATAGGCGTGATTTGTTGAATGCTTACGATAATACCATCCGATATACCGATTATATCCTGCATGGTATCATTGAACGTCTGCAGAAATGGGAGGGGGTACAGACTAAGACGGATGGGGTATATGATCAGCCAACATCAGCGATGCTCTATACCAGCGATCATGGAGAGAATATTTTCGATGATGAGCGCAGCCTCTTCCTTCATGCAGCACCGAAGGCTTCGGATTACGAACTGCATGTGCCTTTCATCATCTGGACTTCTGATGGATTCAGTAAACAATATCCGGATATATTGAAGGCATTGGGAGAAAATCGGTCAAAACAGGTGCAGAGTAGTCTTTCGGCTTTTCATACTATGTTGGGCATCGGTGGCATTCAGACCCGTTATCGTCTGGATGAATACTCGGTGGCAAGTGGTAAATATCATCCAACGGAATTGCTCTATCTTGATGATCATGATGAGGCAATACCGCAGGAAGATGCCAAGTTTTTGCGTTAAATTCTAAGCCAAAAGGCTTTCTTGCTGTAAAATACATGAAAAGAGTTTTCGTAAATGTCAATTATTTGCGAAAACTCTTTGTCGTATCTATAATTTGCTGTATCTTTGCAGCCGGATTTAGATAATAATAAAAATACAGTTGTTATGGAACCAACTCGAAAAATCGAAAAGGTAGGCATGCGCAACCTTCGCATGGAGGATTACGATCAGCTTGCCAAGTCGTTTAAGCGTATTTACGCAGACTCAGATGTATTCTGGACAAAAGAACAGATTAAGAAACTCATTACTATCTTCCCTGAGGGACAGGTGGTTATTATCGTTGATGATAAGATTGTGGGCTGTGCGCTCTCTATCATCGTCAATTATAATATGGTGAAGGGCGATCATACCTATGCTCAGGTTACGGGTAATGAAACCTTCAATACCCACGATCCTAATGGAAACATTCTTTACGGCATCGAGGTATTTATCCACCCTGATTATCGTGGTTTGCGCCTGGCTCGCCGTATGTATGAGTATCGCAAGGAACTCTGCGAGAAGCTCAATCTGAAGGCTATCATGTTTGGCGGTCGTATACCAAACTATCACAAGTATGCCGATAAGATGCGCCCTAAGGAGTATATCGAGCATGTAAGAAACCGTGAAATCTATGACCCGGTTCTTACCTTCCAGCTTTCCAACGACTTCCATGTACGCCGTGTCATCCGCAACTATCTTCCTAGCGATGAGGAGAGCGAACACTGCGCCACCCTCTTGCAGTGGGATAACATCTATTATCAGCCACCTACGGATTCTTATGTAGACCGCAAGCCAACCGTAAGAATCGGATTGGTACAGTGGCAGATGCGCCCATACGCTTCGGTGGATGACCTCTTTGAGCAGGTAGAGTTCTTCGTTGATTCTGTGAGCGATTACAAGAGCGATTTCATCCTCTTCCCTGAGTATTTCAATGCGCCTTTGATGGCTCGTTTCAATGATTTGGGTGAGGCGCAGAGCATCCGAAAGATGGCGCAGTATACCGAAGAAATCCGTGACCGTTTCCGCGAGTTGGCCATCAGTTACAACATCAATATCATCACGGGTAGTATGCCTTATCTTAAGGACGATTCCCTCTATAATGTGGGCTTCCTTTGCCGTAGAGATGGTAGCGTAGACATGTATGAGAAGATTCATGTAACTCCAGATGAGCAGAAGTGCTGGGGATTGAGTGGTGGTAGCCATATCCAGACCTTCGATACCGATTGCGGTAAGATTGGTATCGTCATCTGCTATGATGTGGAGTTCCCTGAGTTGTCAAGATTAATGGCTGAGGATGGCATGCAGATTCTCTTCGTTCCATTCATGACCGATACCCAGAATGCTTACTCCCGAGTAAGAGTATGTGCCCAGGCGCGTGCCATCGAGAACGAGTGCTATGTAGCCATTGCGGGTAGTGTGGGCAACTTGCCTCGTGTTCATAACATGGATATCCAGTATGCCCAGAGCGCCGTATTCACCCCTTGCGACTTTGCTTTCCCTAACGATGGTAAGCGTTCAGAGGCAACACCTAATACCGAGATGATTCTCGTATCAGATGTTGACCTGAATCTCTTGAATGAGCTTCATACCTACGGTGCTGTAAGAAATCTTCGCGACCGCCGCAAGGATCTGTATGAATTGAAACAGAAGAAGTAAGTGGCAAGAAAAATTTAATATTTAACATTCAACACTTAACATTTAAATAAAGTGTATAAGATAGAAATCTCGGAGCGCACGCTCCACTTCAAGCAGCCGGCAGGCACGTCTCGTGGGGTTTATACCACGAGACACAGTTATTATCTCACTCTCACCTCTGATGAAATGCCGGGAGTAGAGGGAGTGGGAGAGTGTGCTACGCTCCCTGATCTCAGTTGCGATGCCAAACCGGAATATGAGATGACCCTGCGACAGGTTTGTCAGATGGTAGAGCAGATGGGACGCATCCCTTACGATATGATTCGTGCTTACCCTAGCATCACTTTTGGTCTCGAAACTGCCTTTGCTTCATTCTTTGATGAAACGAAGAAGAAGCTGGGGGCAATGAATCTGTCTGAGGGAAAGACTTCTGTCGAAATACTGAAGGAGGAGGGAGTCTCTGTTCCTATGGGAATGGAGAATCTTGTCAATCTTTTCGATTCTCCTTTCGGTAGGGGAGAAGAGGGCATCACCATCAACGGTTTGGTGTGGATGGGAACCTATGAGGAGATGTTGGCTCGGTTGGAGGAGAAACTCCAGGCGGGTTTTCATTGCGTGAAACTGAAAATCGGTGCCATCGATTTCTTCAAGGAACTCGATCTCATCAAGCGCATCCGTGATGTGTATACCAAGGAGCAGGTTGAATTGCGTGTAGATGCCAATGGTGGCTTCTTGCCGGAGAATGCAATGAGCCAGCTGGAGGCTTTGGCTAAATATGACATTCATTCGATTGAGCAGCCTATCAAGCAGCATCAGTGGCCTAAGATGGCTCAACTTTGTCGCGAAACACCGCTTCCTATCGCCCTAGACGAGGAACTGATTGGTGTGAATGTCCGGAGTATGAAGCAGGCTTTGCTCGATACGGTCCGTCCTCAGTATATCATTCTCAAGCCTTCACTTCATGGTGGAATCTATGGATGTAACGAGTGGATAGAACTGGCTAACCAGCGTGGTATCGGCAGCTGGATTACTTCTGCTCTTGAGAGTAATATCGGTCTGAATGCTATTGCTCATTATGCAGCTAAAGTATATGGTCCTAATGTCAAGATGCCGCAAGGCTTGGGCACCGGTCAGCTCTTTACTGATAATATACCGATGCCTTTGGAGATTCGTGGTGACAAACTGTTTGTAGTAAAATGACTTTAGAAGATTTCCTTTCAGAATGGAATAACGGTAGCGACCGGGTGCTTGTTCATACCAGTGGCTCCACGGGAAAGCCCAAGCCGATGATGGTAGAGAAGAAGCGAATGCTCAACTCGGCCTGCATCACTTGCGATTTCCTGGGTTTGAAACCTGGTGATAGCGCCCTGTTGTGTATGTCGCTCGATTATATTGCAGGTAAGATGGTGGTGGTGCGGAGTATAGAGCGCCATCTCCATCTTATTTCTGTTTGCCCAAGTGGTCATCCTTTGAAAGATGTAAATGAAGAGATTACCTTCGCTGCGATGGTTCCGATGCAGGTTTATAATACCCTGCAGGTTCCTGAAGAGCGGGCTCGACTCTGCCGCATCAGGCATCTTATTATCGGTGGCGGAGCTATAGATGAGGCTCTCGAACAGAGACTGAAGGCTCTTCCCGGAGATATTGCCATCTGGAGTACCTACGGAATGACCGAAACTCTCTCGCATATTGCCCTGAGAAGAATTAATGGTGATGAGGCTAGCGAATGGTACCAGCCTTTCGATAGTGTCAGAATCAGTCAGACCGATGAAGGTTGTCTGGTGATAGATGCTCCGCAGGTCTGTGCAGAGCCCCTGGTAACGAACGATATTGTGGAAATAGAATCCTATATATATAATAAGGTGGAAAAACTCCGTTTTCGCATCAAAGGCAGAAAAGACAATGTGATTTGCAGCGGAGGCATCAAGATTCAGATAGAAGAGGTTGAGGCTCTGTTGAAGCCTTATCTTGAAAAACCTTTCATGATTGTCAAGAAGAAAGACGGGAAGTTTGGAGAAATTGCTGTCCTCTTGACGGAAGATGAGGAGATAGAAAAAATAGAGGCGACTGTTCGCCGCCTCTTATCTGATCATAAATATTGGATTCCAAGGGAATTCCTTCATGTAAATCAACTCCCGCTTACCGAAACCGGAAAGCCGAAGCGCTCTATCTTTCTTTAAAAGGATTCTCTGAAGAAATATTCTTTAGCTGAATTATCCTTCTCTGAAGAAGTCGAGTGCTTCCTTGATCTCTTCTGTCGTAGCTGTCTGGTTGATACGGATATCGCCTATGCCGCCCAGCATCGTGAAGTTGATGATGCCATTCTGGTTCTTCTTGTCATGGTGCATCAGTTCTATCAGTTCATCATAGTCATCGCAGGTAATATCCAGTGTACCATAGAATTCCTTGATGAAGTTTACGGTCTGGCGCATCTTCTCTGTAGGGAATCCGGTCTTGGCAACACTCAGATAGAGTTCAGGGATGAGACCGAATGCCACCGCGTAACCATGCAGGATAGGCTTGCGCTTCAAAGCCCAGCTCTCAAACGCATGACCGAAAGTATGGCCCAGGTTCAGCGCCTTGCGGATGCCCTGCTCGTGAGGATCCTGCTCTACAATGCGCTCCTTTACCTTCACGCTGTCGCCTACCATGCGCTGCAGCTGCTTCAAATCAGGCTTGTCGAGGTCAAAGCTGACCAGTTCTTCCCACATTGCTTCTGTAGAAATCAGACCGTGTTTCAGCATTTCTGCATAGCCCGAACAGATGTTTTCTGCATCGAGCGTCTTTAAGAATTCTGTATCGAGAATAACGAACTTAGAATCGTTGAACACACCTACTTCGTTCTTCAGTCCGCCGAAGTTGATGCCTGTCTTTCCACCTACCGATGCATCTACCATAGCCAGCAGGGTGGTAGGGATATTGATAAAGTTGATACCTCTCTTAAAAGTGCTGGCAGCAAAGCCACCCAGGTCGGTTACCATGCCGCCGCCCAGATTAATCATACAGGAGTGGCGTGAAGCTCCACCCTCCTGCAGTCCTTTCCATACCATCATCAGACTTTCGATGTCTTTATGGCTGTCGGTAGCCGGAATAGTGATGATATGGGCTTCCTTCATGCAGTAAAAATTCTGCAATACAGGCATGCATAGTTCCAATGTCGTAGTATCTGTAAGCACAAAAAGCTTGTCGTGCTCACACTCAGAAAGTGCACTTACCAGTTCGCTTTCCAGTTGGGTTGATATGATTACTCTTTGTTCCATAACATTCTAACGTATTAATTTTTGTGCAAAGATACACTAAAATGGAGACAATACAAAAAAAAAGTTGCTAAATTTGCGTTTTTTATCTCAGAATGCATTAAACCTTGGTGTATTTAACGCGTCAAAACAATCGAGTAACAAAAATGATAATAGAATATCATAGCGATTATGTGTGAAAACACTCATAGTTGAAAATAATAACAAATTAAAAATAGAATGAAAAAATCGATTCTGACGATGCTGCTGCTGTTGATGGCAATAGCATCCTTTGCTCAACAGCGACTGATATCCGGTCAGATTACCGACCGCGATACCAAGGAGGCCATTGAGCAGGTAACTGTTCAATTGCTTAAGAGCGACAGCACGTATGTAGCTGGTGCCATCAGTAATGAGAACGGACTCTTTCATGTCACCGCTCCGGCTAATGGCAAGTATCTGCTCAAGATTTCGAGCGTAGGATACAAGTCTACCGTGAAGCGTATCCAAATTTCTGATAACAAGGATCTGGCTATGGGTAAGATTGTGCTGGGTGCTGAGGCTATCATGCTGAAAGGCGCAGTGGTAACAGCCATGGCTCAGAAGGTAACCCTGAAGGAGGATACTTTCGTGTACAATTCTTCTGCCTATCGCACACCGGAAGGTTCTGTAGTAGAGGAACTCGTAAAGCGTCTGCCGGGTGCAGAGGTGAGCGATGACGGTACCATCAAAATTAATGGTAAGGAGGTAAAGAAGATTCTGGTAGACGGTAAGGAGTTTATGACGGGCGATACCAAGACTGCCCTGAAAAACCTGCCTACCAGCATCATCGAGAAAATCAAGGCATACGATGAGAAGAGTGATCTCTCCAAGGTGACCGGTATTGATGATGGCGAGGAGCAGACCGTGCTCGACTTCGGTGTGAAGAAGGGTATGAACAAGGGTTTGATTTCCAATATCGACCTGGGTGTGGGCAACAAGAGCCGCTATAACATGCGTGGCATGGGCGGTTATTTCAATGATAACAACCGATTCATGCTCTTTGCCAATGCCAATAACACCAGCGACCGTGGTTTCGGAGGCGGTGGACCGGGCAGAGGTTTCGGAGGTGCTAACGGTTTGAATGCCAGCAAGATGATTGCCGCCAACTACAATTACGAACTGAAAGATAAATTCAAGTTCAATACTTCACTTCGCTGGAATCACAGCGATGGCGATATTTGGAGCCGTCGTTCCAGCGAGAACTTCATGGGTAGCAGCTCTTCGTTCAGCAACAGCTTGACTCAGAATTTCTCTCGCAGCAACAGCTGGAATGGTAACATCCGATTGGAGTGGATGCCTGATTCCATGACCAATATCCTCTTCCGTCCTTCCATCTCCTGGAGTACCAGCGATGGATTGAGTGGCAGCCAGTCGGCTTCTTACAACAAGGATCCTTACACCATCACCACCAAAGACCCTCTTTCTGAGGAAGGTATTGATGAGTTGGAGAAGGCTGAGGCTATGGTAAACAGTCAGTTGACTAACGGAATCACCTATTCTGATAATAACAATATCAGGGGTATGCTGCAGGTGAACCGCAAGTTGGGCAATAAGGGACGTAACATCACCTTTCGTGTGGATGCCAAATATACGGATAATGACAGCAAGAGCATCTCGCTCAACAATGCCAAGCTTTATCTCGTACAGACAGCGGAGGGTAAGGATTCTACTTATCAGACCAACCGCTATAACCTGACTCCTTCGAAGAATTACAGCTATGCGGGCCAGTTGACCTATAGTGAGCCACTCTGGAAGGCTACCTTCCTGCAGTTCAGCTATAAGTTTACTTACAGCTACTCTAAGAGCGACCGCAGCACCTACGATTTCAGCAAGTATGCTATGAGTGGTGATCAGGAGTACCGTGGTTGGGATAGTTACCTGAATCCGTTTGCCGGTCATCTCGAAGATTACAAGGATGATGATCAGAGCCGTTTCTCTGAGTATCGCAACTACAATCACGATATCCAGGTGATGATGCGATTCGTCCGTCAGAAGTACAACTTGAACTTCGGTGTGATGATTCAGCCACAACAGTCGAAGTATATCCAGGATTATCAGGGAGTGCATGTAGATACCGTTCGTAACGTGACGAATATCAGTCCAACCCTCGATTTCCGTTATCGCTTCTCAAAGATGAGCAACCTGCGTGTGAACTACCGTGGTACCACAGCGCAGCCAAGCATCTCTCAGTTGCTTGATATCACAGATAACAGCGACCCGCTGAACATCTCAAAGGGTAACCCTGGCTTGAAGCCATCGTTCACCCAGAACTTCCGGTTGTTCTACAACAACTTCGTGCAGAACCACAACAAGGGTGTCATGACCTTCATCAACTTCTCAACCACCAACAATAGCATCAGCAATAAGGTGACCTACGATGAGAAGACTGGTGGTAGAATCACCCGACCTGAGAATATCAATGGCAACTGGAATGTGATGGGAGCCTTTATGTTCAACTGCTCTATCGATAGTGCCGGAGTCTGGAACTTGAATACCGATACCCACTTGAGTTACGACAACTACGTGAGCTATCTGAGTCTTGACAAGCAGTCTGATTCCCAGAAGAATACCACCCGCAGTACTACTTGGAGAGAGCGCCTCTCTTTCAGCTATCGCAACAACTGGCTGGAGCTTTCGCTCGATGGAACATTGAATTATAACCATGCTACAAACAAGTTGCAGCCTAACAGCAACCTCAATACCTGGCAGTTCTCTTATGGTCCTAGCATGACGCTTACAGCGCCTTGGGGAACCAGCTTGAACTCAAGCCTCTCTATCAGCAGCCGCCGCGGTTATAGCGACAGCAGCATGAATACGGATGAGTTTGTATGGAATGCGCAGCTTTCTCAGGGCTTCCTGAAGGGCAAGCCTCTTACCATCATGCTGCAGTTCTACGATATTCTCCGCCAGCAGAGCACCTTCTCTCGTGCCATTTCTGCTACATCCCGTACGGATACGGAGTATAATGCCATCAACAGTTATGCGATGCTGCACGTGATATATCGCTTGAATCTCTTCGGAGGCAAGGATGCCCGTAGGGGTGGACCTGAAGGTCCTGGTGGTCCTGGTGGCCGTCCAAACTTCCATGGCCGTCCTTTCAATGGCGGTTTTGGCGGTGGTCGTCCAGGCGGCAGAATGTTCTAGAAAAGAAAATGAAGTAAGCTTCATTTTAAACGATAGTAAGCCTCACTCCATGTTTACGTGAGGCTCATTTCAAATAGGTATGACGAGAAAAAAGAAATCCCCGCTCTTCGTAATGAAGAACGGGGATTGTTATTTTGTCTTGTCAAGAAGTCTTGATTAGAGAGCGAACTTGTAACCTACAGTAATCTGGATTACGTTGTTGTAGTGATCAACGTTATCTGCAATCTTAGTTACACCGATGTTGTAACGAGCATCGAAGACGATGTTCTGGTACTCGTAAGAGAGACCTACAGGGATAGAGAGGTCTACGGTCTTAACGTCTTCTGCATCATCCTTGTTTACCAGGAAACCTGGCTGCAAACCTGCCTTGAGAGCAAGACCAGCTACTGGGTAGTAGTTCAAAGTGATAGGCACATTGATGTAGCCTGGATTCCACTTGCCACCTTCAAAAGTCATACCGGCAACTTTTACATCCTTAGCCTTGAAGCCCTGCACAGAATAGAGAGCACCTACAGCAACACCTAAATTATCTGTAGCCTGATACTGCAATTCTGCACCAGCAGCGAAACCTGCTTTCCAATCGTTATCACCGATTGTAGAAACGTTCAAACCTACCTTAGGCTGAATAGTTGTTGTACCTGCAGCCTGCTGTGCGAAAGCACCTACTGAAGACAGCGCCATAGCTGCCATAACAAATAATTTCTTCATAACTCTTTCAAATTATAAATTTAAAACTGTTAATATTCACGTAGCTTTTGAAATAGTATGTTACTATAAAGCTGAAATGAGGTAGTCATTTATCATGCCTTACCTTCATCTTTCGGGTGCAAAGATATAGGTTTTTACAATAGAGTCCAAACAAATTAATGATTATTTGCTTAAATCGGGCGAAAAAATACGAAATTGTTACCATATAGAATATTTTTAGATTTTTTTTATCCCCATTTTCTTGCATTGTTTGATAAAAAGTAGTATCTTTGCAAAGTAAAAAAGAAAGGAAAATAAATATGGATGCTCATGAACTTAATACTTGGCTTATATTAGGAACCCTTTTCTTACTTTGTTTGGTAGGATTAGGAATAGGTATCTATGATACAAAGAAGCAAAAGAAAGAAAAAAGCCTTTCGGCTTAAAGGAAAATAATTATGACTACACAAGAAATTAATTTCGCAATGATTTGTGGAGCACTCATCCTGATTTGTCTTTTTGCTGTCGGGTTGATTATTCACGAAAAAAGCCAGCTAAAGGAGAATGCTCAATGGGAATAAAAAAATCCCCTATACAGTATAAAAAATGTATAGGGGATTCTTTTATTCTTCATCCTCGTCCCAGTCTTCTTCGTCAAATCCAAACATGGCTGGATCTACGAAGGCGTCCAGGGCTCGGCGTTCTTTCTTTGTAGGGCGACCAGTACCTCGGGCTCTGTCTACGAATCCGCTGATGCGGCTCATCTCCAGGAGCTCGTATTGCTTAGGGTCGGTTACGTTCTTATAGACACCATACAGCATCTTGGCGCCTACGCGCTGCTCTATGCAGTCGAGAACCTCGAAAGAGTAGGTGATAGGGGCTTTCTTTACGCTCACCACATCGCCACGCTTGATGATGAAGGAAGGCTTTCTCGTTACGCCTCCCACCATGACGCGGCCATTCTTACAGGCATCGGCAGCAATACTGCGGGTCTTGTAAATGCGGGCAGCCCAGAGCCACTTGTCTATTCTTGCTGATTCCTTCATGATTATTTCTTTCCTAGCTTATTGTATTGGTTCATGGTGATGTCGATACCAGCCAATACGAAGCTTTTGATAATCTCTACACCCAGGTCGATGGCTGGCTGCAGCTGCTTCATGTCTTCCTCTGTATATTTGCCCAATACCCAGTCTATCTGGCCGCCACGCGGATAATCGTTGCCGATGCCCATGCGCAGGCGGGCATAATTCTGACCGATAAGCTGCTGGATATGTCCCAGTCCGTTATGGCCGCCGTTGCTGCCGTTTGCCTTCAGGCGGAAGGCACCCAGAGGCAGGGCTAGCTCATCGCTGATAACGAGCAGTCGGCTCTGGTCAATCTTTTCCTGATTCAGCCAATATCTCACGGCATTACCACTCAGGTTCATGAAGGTGGTAGGCTTCAGCAGGATAATCTTTCTTCCCTTGAGCGTAGTCTCGGCTACGAAGCCATATCGCTTATCCTCAAAATGAATATTGGACGCTTTAGCAAAAGCGTCCAATACCATAAATCCTGTGTTGTGCCTGGTGCCGGCGTATTCATCGCCAGGGTTACCAAGCCCACAAATCAAATATTTATCCAATGTTTGATAATGCTTTACTCAGGTTCGTAAAATCTAGATGACTCAGCGATTAAGCCTCTGCATCATCAGCAGCCTGAGCTGCGAGCTGAGCGTTACGTGTCATCTTGATAGAGCAAACTACAACAGCCTTGCTTGTAGCCAACTCGAGACCCTCGAATGAGAGGTCACCTACCTTGATGCTCTTACCAATCTTCAACTCTGTAACATCGATATCGAGGTGCTCAGGGATAACCTGGTAAGGAGCTGTAACGTTGATCTTACGGATAGAGAGGTTCATACGACCACCATCACGTACACCCTGTGCAAGACCTGTCAACTTAACTGGAATACCGATAGTGATAGGCTTCTTGTCGTTAACCTCGTAGAAGTCAACGTGCAGAGGAGCGTCTGTTGTTGGGTGGAACTGAATCTCCTTCATGATAGCTGTGTGGCTCTCACCGTCGATGATGAGGTTGATAACGTATACATGAGGAGTGTAGATGATTTTACGCAACTCTGCGAATGGAACTGCGAATGACAAAGCCTCAGGAGCACCGTTCTCGCCCTTCTTCTCACCATAAAGGTTACATGGAATCAAACCTTCCTTACGCAATGTCTTAGAAGCTTTCTTGCCAAGGTCTGTACGCTTCTGACCTGTTACATTAATCTCTTTCATTTTGTGTTACTCTAAATTAAGTTATTAATAAAAAATGTGCCTTAACTCGCCATCACACGGATTAGCTTTGCTTAAAGCGGGTGCAAAATTACGAAAATTATTTGGAATGAGCAAACTTTTTGCCGAAAAACATGTTCTACATGCAGAAAAAATATTGAAAATACAATTTTTTGCTTAAATAAACTGAAATTTTTGCCCGTTTTCTTGTCTATTACCTATTTAATGTGTATTTTTGCAAGCGTATTAGGTAATTTAATAAATGAATCTTTTAAAAACATTAGAGAATGATTAATAGGGATTTGATAAGACGTAAGATTGTGCAGTTAACCTACGCATACTATCAAAACAGCGATCATAACATGGAGAACGCTGAGAAGGAGCTGATGTTTAGTCTCTCCAAGTCATATGATTTGTACAACTACATGTTGCAGCTCATCGTTGCCCTCACCCAGGAGGCACGCAAGCGCTACGATGTAGATGTAGCTCGTGCCAAGAGAGAGGGTGAGCAGGAGCCTTCACCACGTTTCGCATTCAATAAGTTCGCTCTGCAGCTCGAAGAGAACAAGATGCTGCTCGAATGGATAGATGTTAAGCATTCCAACTGGGATGAGGATATCGAAATGGTGCGCAAAGTGTATACTGCGATTACGTCTAGCGATCTCTATGCTGATTATATCAGTGGTGCTATTGATGAGGAACTCGCCGATCTCGACGAGTACAGCCGCGACCGCGAGGTATGGCGCCGCATCTACAAGCAGTTCATTCAGAATAATGAAGATCTTGATGCATTCCTCGAGGAGAAGAGCCTCTACTGGAACGATGACAAGGATATCATAGATACTTTCGTATTGAAGACTATCAAGCGTTTCGACCCGGAAGCTAAGGCCAAGCAGGAATTGCTGCCGGAATATAAGGATGCTGAAGACAGAGAGTTTGCACGCAAGCTCTTCCGTGCTACCATCCTCAACTGCGATACCTACCAGCGCTATATGAGCGAGGCTTTGCGCAACTGGGATTTCTCACGTCTTGCCTATATGGATGTGATTATCATGCAGATTGCCATCGCTGAGGTGATGAACTTCCCTGGCATCCCGGCTACCGTCACTATCAACGAGTATGTAGACCTCGCCAAGGCATACAGCACTCCTCGAAGCGGCGGTTACGTTAACGGTATGCTCGACAGCATTTGCCGCGAGCTCATCAGCCGCAACCTCATCCAGAAGGAGATGCCTGAGCGTAAGCAGCATGCACAGCACGGCGAACATGCCGGCAACCAGCGCCCAGACAACCAGCGCCCAGCTGGCCATCGTCCGCGCATTCACCGCGCTCCGGGCAGGGGAGAGTAAATAATGGAGGCTTTTTCTTAGAGGTCACACCTTATTTATATATAGAACATAAAATAATAATAGATAATACTTTAACGACATGACAAATTTAGTATTGCAAGCAGCTGCCGGTGGTAGCAGCATGAGTTTTCTCATCATGATGGTAGCTATCTTCGCTATCATGTGGTTCTTTATGATCCGTCCTCAGCAGAAGAAGCAGAAGGAAATCCGCAAGTTCCAGAATGCTTTGGCAGAGGGTACCAAGGTGGTTACAGGCGGCGGTGTTTACGGCACTGTTAAGCGTGTTAACCTCGAGGCTAACACCGTTGATGTTGAGATAGCTCGTGGCGTGGTAATCACTGTAGCTAAGGGCTACGTGTTTGCTGATGCAGCTAGTCAGACACCTAATGCATAGTATCAAGAGCATATTAAAAGCTGTCAGAAACTTCCTGTTCAGTGGTCTGAATAAGGAGTTTCTGATTTTTTTGTTCTTTCTCGCTCTCAGCGGCATCTTCTGGCTGATGATGACGCTCAATGAGACTACCGAGAGAGAATTCAATATTCCTGTGCAGTTAACGGGCGTGCCCCGCAATGCGGTGATAACCGGCGAACTCCCTGATACCGTGCATATTACGGTGCGCGATAAGGGATTCACACTCGTTACCTATGCTTACGGAGGCAAGATTCATCCGCTCACATTCCGGTTTGCCAATTATGCCGACGAGGAAACGGGAACGGGACAGATTCCGATGGCTGATGTGCAGAAACAGGTGGCATCCCAGCTCTATGGCTCTACCAAACTGCTCTCCATCAAGCCGGCAAAATACGATTTCTTCTTCACCTACGGCTCTTCCAAGCGAGTGCCTGTGGTGTTCAGAGGTAAGATTACAACCAGCAAGAGCTATTATCTGGCACATACCGAATTTCTGCCGTCTACGGTTACGGTTTATGCCAACAAGAAGCAGCTCGACCAGTTGGAATCGGTAGAAATCGAGCCGTTCAACATGCGCAACCTGCAGGATACCATTCATCGCAACGTACCTATCAAGAAGATACGTGGCATGAAGATTGTGCCTCAGATGGTGCGTCTGGCGGTATATCCTGATGTGCTTACCGAAGAGTCGGTCGAGGTGCCTGTTACGGCCATCAACATGCCTGATAACATGGTGCTCCGTACCTTCCCATCTAAAGTGGCGGTAAGATTCACCATCGGAGCCAGCCTCTTCAGAACCATCAAGCCGAGCCAGTTTAAGGTGGTAGTAGATTATAACGATCTGGCTAACAACCCTTCTGACAAGTGCAAACTCCAGTTGCGCAGCGTGCCGCGCTCGGTGAGCAAGGCGCATCTCGACCTGGAAACGGTAGATTATCTGCTGGAACAGCAATGATAGTTGATAATTGATAGTTTATAGTTGATAGTTTTTCTACTATGATGAAGATAGCGATAACGGGCGGTATAGGTAGCGGAAAGAGCTATGTGTGCCGGATATTGGAGAAACAGGGCATCCGGGTCTACGACTGCGATGCTGAGGCTAAGCGGCTCATGCGCACCGATGCCCGCTTGCAGGCTGGTTTGAAGAAGCTGGTAGGCGAGCAGGTTTACAGTGCAGAGGGCGTTTTGCAGAAGCCCGTGCTGGCTCAGTTTCTGCTGGCTGGCGAGGCTAACAAGCAGGCTGTCAACGATGTGGTTCATCCGGCTGTGGCGCGCGATTTTGAGCAGAGCAGCTATGAGTGGATGGAGAGTGCCATCCTCTTCGATAGCGGTTTCTACCGCCGTATCCACCTCGATTTCGTGGTCTGCGTAACGGCTCCCGTCCCGGTCCGTATCCAGCGCATCATGCAGCGTGACCATATCCCGGCAGAGAAGGCGCAGCAGTGGATAGATGCCGTCATGCCGCAGGAAGAACTTGCAGCCCGCTCCGATTTCGAAATCGTGAACGATGGCGAACAGGATATCGAAGCACAGGTAAGGAAATTATTGGATATCATTAATAATAAAGAATAACAGAAAAGACAATGGAAACAATCCTTTCAATTGCAGGCAAACCAGGCCTTTATAAATTGGTATCAAGAGGTAACAGAAACCTCATCGTAGAAACACTCGATGAGACTCACAAGCGTATCCCAGCTTTCGCTACCGACCGCGTAACAAGCCTTGGTGACATCGCTATGTATACAGACGCTGATGAGGTGCCACTCTGGGAAGTGCTCGACAGCGTAAGCAAGAAGGAAGAGGGCAAGCCTAGCACTTTCAACTACAAGAAGGCGCCTGTTGCTGAGCTCCACGCTTATTTTGCTGAGGTTCTTCCTAACTACGATCGCGACCGTGTTCACGACAGCGATATCAAGAAGCTCCTCCAGTGGTACAACATTCTCGCTAAGTACGGCATCACCGATTTCAAGGCTACTCTCGCTCCTACAGAGGGTGAGAACGTAGATGATCGTGCTGAGCAAACTGCTGAATAAGAATCATTTATCAGAGTTAGCATATAACAATAAAAAAGGCTCCTGCAACACTTGCAGGAGCCTTTTTCGTACATTTATTTCTTTTTCAATCTTCTTTTTCTCTTTTCTTTCTTTTTATACTTTTCTTTTTTTACTTTTCTTTTTCAATCTTTTTCAGTTCCTTCTCAAATCTTCTCCGATACATTTCTCCCGCTATGGTCAGACCAAACGGGAAGGCTAACCAGATGCCCAGAATGCCTAGGCCGCAAGGGAACCCCAGGGTGTAGCCCAGCGGCAAGGAGATGACGAAATAGGCGATGAAGGCATAGAGCACCATCGGCTTCACACAGGCGATGCCACGCAGCGCATTGGCAAACGTATACTGCAGTCCGTCGCCAAACTGATATACCATCAACAGGATAATCAGCGTAGCCACATACGCCTGCACCTCCACATTATCATTAAACCAGCCACCTATCTGATGGCGAAGCAGGAACACCGGCAAACCCATACACAGCGAGAACAGCAGGTTCAGCCGGAACCCGTCGTAGGCATTGCGGCGAACAGCCCCGTAGTCCTTCTGTCCCATAAAATGGCTCACGCGGATAGCCAGCGCTGCCGCCATGCCCGAAAGCACGAGATAGAAGAGCTGCGAGAGGGTAATCATCACCTGATGAGCCGCCAGCGGAATGGTCCCCAGCCAGCCCACCATCACACAACTCAGCGTGAAGGCAGCCGACTCCATGCCCAGCTGCAGCGCCACAGGCCAGCCCAACCGGTTCATCTCCCTGAAGTCAGCCTTGGTCAGAGAACTGTGCAGAATATCGCGTCTGTATTCCCCGAAATTCTTGCCCGTCATCAGCATGCCCACCATTGCCAGCGCCATCAGAATACGGCTCACCAGCGTCGAAATACCGGCTCCCAGCAATCCCAGTTCCGGGAAACCCGCCACACCGTAAATCAGTACCCAGTTGCCCAGGATATTGATTACGTTGCCGCCAATCATCGCCCACATCGCCACCTTGGTCTGTCCGAGTCCGTCAAGAAATTGCTTCATCGTGAAGAAGATGCCCATGAAGAGCACCGAGGCAAGGTTTACCAGAAAGTAAGGACGGATGAGCGAGAGTAGCTCTTCAGGCTGTCCGATGCGCCCCAGATTCAGGTAGAGCACAATGAGGGCGAGGGTGAAGATGATACCCGTCAGCATGTTGGCACAGAAGGCATTGCGCACTTTCTGTCCGATGCAGTCGGTCCGTTCCTCGCCGTAGAGCCGTCCGATGATAGGAGTGAGTCCGTAGGTGAATCCCATATAAGATACGAATACCAGACCGAAGATATTGTTCACCAGTCCGGCAGCTGCCAGTTCGGGTGTACTGTGATGGCCAATCATCAGCGTATCAGCAAATCCCAGGATGATGGTACCCAGCTGTCCGATGATGATAGGAATGCCGATAGCCAGCAGTTCCCGGTAGTGATGTTTCTTGTTCGTCGTTATTGATGTCGTATGATTATTCATATTTGCTTTTAATTACTAATCTATTTCCTTTATTCTGCTTAAGAGCATGCAAAGTTACGGCTTTATTCACTAACTACCAAATTTTAAAAGGTAAAAAAGTAAAAAAGTAAAAAGGTAAAAAGAGCCTAGCGGGGGTAAGCTAGCTAGGGGGG
>ENA-OWON01000311-OWON01000311.1-gut-metagenome-genome-assembly--contig:-NODE-311-length-21718-cov-9.500901_pt1 | contig 21718 bp, 16 predicted proteins | sample MGYA00248257_ERZ651798 | MGnify/ENA primary metagenome ERZ651798 (study PRJEB26908, sample SAMEA4031708) | gut metagenome | biome: gut; feature: normal infant; material: stool | place: China | collected 2015... | reverse complement strand
AAGCACAAGGAGGTTGAGGTTTGGCTATGAATAACAGTTTAGCAGAAGTACACCCGGAGCTTGTTTCGGAGTGGTCGGAAAAGAATTTAACGCTTACGCCTGATGACATTACTTTCGGTTCAAATAAAAAAGTATGGTGGAGAGGTGCTTGCGGTCATGAATGGCAGGCAAGCGTTAAGGCTCGTTCTAATGGAGAGAAATGTCCGATATGTTCCGGTGCGAGAGTGATTGTAGGTATTAACGATTTGGCGACATTAGAGCCGCTACTGGTAAAGCAGTGGTCGAAAAAGAATAAGATAAAACCGACAGAGGTTTCTATTGGTTCTCATAAGAAAGTGATTTGGAGATGCGAGAAAGGTCACGAGTGGGAAGCTGTCGTTAAGTGCAGGACAATAAATAAAACGGGTTGCCCGTATTGCTCTCATAATAAAGTGTTGGCAGGATTTAATGACCTTGCAACGCTTCTGCCGGATATAGCTGCCGAGTGGTCGGACAGAAATTATCCGTTACTTCCAACTCAGGTTACGGTCTTTGCCAATCGTAAGGCGTGGTGGAAGTGTAAGGATTGCGGCAGAGAATGGAACACCCTTATTTCTACTCGTTCTGGTGGCAGTAAATGCCCGTATTGCAGTGGGTACATATTCCTGAAAGGGTTTAACGATTTGCAGACAACACACCCTGAAATTGCTTCGGAGTGGTCGGAGAAGAACTTGCTATTGAAGCCTGATGAAGTAAATGCAAATTCGAGGAAAAATGTCTGGTGGAGATGCGGTAAATGCGGTAACGAGTGGAAATCAGTTATCAATGCCCATGTGAAAGGTACGGTATGCCCCGTTTGTGCGGAGAGAGAAGTCCTTGCCGGATATAATGATTTGGCGACAACAGATAATCAGCTTCTTAGCGAATGGGATTATGAACAGAATAAACTGAAGCCGACAGAGGTATCACGAACTTCAGCAAAGAGAGCGTGGTGGAAATGCAGGCACGGTCATTCATGGAGTATGAAGATAAATGAAAGGACGATATTGAATAAAGGCTGCCGAATTTGTGAGCAGGAGTATTTATCTCTATTTCCTGCTTTGGCTGTCAGCTATTATTCTAATAAGAAAGGCTTGAAAGCAGAACTTGGTTCTGACCGATTGCTTGGAGTTCCGCTTGAAACATACATACCTTCAGAAAAGTTGGCTATTGAGTCGGGAAGTGCCGACGAGAATATAGAAATAATGAAAGCGTGTATGTGTAAGCAACGAGGAATAAGGCGATTAAGTTGCCGATGAAGGGCACAGAACTGGATTATGCCAATAGCTTCAGGGTGCCCCTGATATGGCGATGACAGTCAGAATGATAATGATACTTCTCTACGGAGCTGGCGGAGTACCCGGCAGAGGTTAGAATCCTATGATACAGATAAGCAGTCTGTTCCTTAGTGACTTCCCATCGAAGATAAATATTACTATTCTCTGAATCTGAATTATTATCTGAATAACCTGGAGGATGATGACTATGAAGCTTAATCATTTTGCACTTTATCGTGTGGATCGGAATACAGACGGAAAAGTATTGTGGCACTTGCCCTATCAGGAAGCATCCAGACAAGCCGTGCCGATTCGTGTGGAATATTATCGGCAGATGTCGATCCAGACTATGCAGGACAAGGAAAAAGTTACAGATATCTGGAAAAGAATAAAATCGGAATGTGAAGTCAGTGATGTTCTGGTTCTCAACCAAAATGGAGAAATCAGCTGTTATTATCTGAATGAAACCTATCCTCAGTATCTTGCCGGATTTATTCGATTAAACACTTCCGGTGCTCTGGTCACGATAGATACGAAGAATTATCAGATAGATGGAAAGAAAGGAAACCGGATGGTTGTAGATACGGTGATCATCGACGGGAAGCAGTTCAAAGATGCGAGCTGTCTTTTTTATTTGAATCTATATAAAATATGCATTTTATACGCATGAAGAAATTGACAGAAAATTTCGGGGGGTATAATTACACTGTATACTTATGCCACTTTTGAAAACACAACATCAGATGCTGGTACAACCAAAGTAGACAACAAAAGACGAATTTGACGAGGTGCTGAATGGCTTATACGGTAAAACAATTATTAGAATCGAAACAATTTCCTGATATGAGATTAGTGACATGTAAAGAAAATCTGAATCAGGAAATTAAAGGTATACGAATTATCGAAATAGAAGATATGGAAAGATATCTGACTGGAGGAGAGCTTCTTCTTACAAATATGAAAGTGTATTTCGGAGAAACGGACAGAGAGTTTCGGAAACATTTGAATGAACTGGAGAAGAAACAGGTCAGTGGATTTATTATAAAGCAGCATCCGGACATGGTACAGAAAGTCAATTATTATGATATTTTATTAAAGTTTTGTTCGGAACGTAATATTCCAGTGATAGAAATTTCGGAAGATGAGTATTATTGGGGTATTATAAAATATGTTATTCTGCAGATCTATGATGAAAATATCGCACGGTTGATTTATTTCAAATTGACACACGACAATATTTCTAACATGTTATTGGATGGAGAGAATTTTGAAGATCCAACTAAAAATATTTTATTTCTATTGTCTTCTATGATTGGCAATCCGGTAGCGTTATATTATAGTAACTTAACTTGCTGTGCGTCCACAACGCAGGATCTGTCTGATTTTGTATTTGAGAAAAATGTTGAGAAATATAAACCGGATATTGTTACCAGATTTGAATACAAAAAACAGAGAAAAGAGCATACGCAATATATTACAAAAATACATGTGTTAGGTCGGGTAGAAGTTTATTTGGTAGTCACGGAAGTGAATATGCCATTAACAATACTGGACTATATGGCATTGGAAAATGCTGTTTTTACTTTACAGTATAGTTTTATGGAAACATATGCTCGAAATGAGATAGAAAAAAAATATCAACGAGATATTGAATATAGCTTGCTTAATGGTTTATTAACGGGCGATGAATTGAGTAAAGCTGCAAGAATGCTAAAATTGGAAGATACAGATCAATATTGTGTGGTAAGTTTTCATACGATTTCAAGCAATAGCGAAGATTATTATACAAAAGAAGAATTAGAAGAAATCGGAGTGATAGAAGGCGAGATTCAGAGATTACTTCCAGATGAACATATTTACCGGAATTTGAATCAGATTGTGTGTATTCATGAAATTAAGCCTGGGGAAACACAAGCAGGGTTCCGGGAAGAAATGGAAAAATTATATCAGACAGTACAGAAGCAGATTTTTCACAGAAATAAGACAACGGATTTTCAGATTGGCATTGGAGGTATTGTTAATGGATATGGAGATTTGAAAAAATCTTTTAATGATTCAAAGAAAATCATAGACTATATGGATATGCTCAGATATCTCTATGGTGATAAGAATATATCGGTAGCCGATTTTTCTAAGCTCGGTTTTTTCCGGATTTTTGAAAAAATCAAAAATCGTGATGAACTGATGGAATATGTGCCAGAGTCACTTGTGAAATTATATTGGTATGATAAAGAACATGATGGAGAACTGATTGAAACGCTGCAGGCGTATCTGGACTGTGATAAGAGTGCGAATAAAGCAGCTGAAAAACTCTATGTAAATTATCGTACTCTTTCAGGGCGATTGAAAAAAATAAAAGATATTTCCGGCATTGATTTCAAGAATTCTGCTGAGATGCTGGCTGTTAGAAATGGAATCGTTTTATTCAAAATGGCAGAAACACTGTAATTTAAAGAGAAACTATATCTCTACGGTATGGTTTCTTTTTTTTGCGAAAAACCGATAACTACAAACTTTTTGTAGCAAAACGTGAAAATATCTTCCTATTCTCTGTATTATTTTTGCAAAAAACAAGTGCTATACTTTAACCAGTACATAAAAGAATACCTTGATTATCTAAGTTGATATGAAGCAGGAATGAAACATGAAAAAGAAACAGGTTGAGAAAGAACAGAATAATGAGAAACAGCTTCCCAGACAGGAAACGACACTGGGAGAAGATATCTTTCAGCTGTTATTGAAAAAGGAAATGGAACAGCAGAAAAGCTGACTTTCACAAATAATCAGGCAGCCTTTACATTGAAAAAAGATGAATCTGTAGATATCAGTTGCTTACCGACAGGATGGACATATACCGTTACGGAGACAGCACCGGGAACAAACTTCGAGGTGTCATACTCGATAAATGGTGGATCGAAAACCGTTGGAGAAGCAGCATCATTTACAATGGCAGCAACAGGAACGGAAGATATCCAATTTACAAATACATCAACCGTGGCACCGCCCGTAACCGGAAGAAATATTCAGAATAATAGCTGGATTATGATGCTGATTGTGGTTTTACTGATTGGCATTGGAAGCATGGTATTTTTCAGAAAAGTAAAAAGAAAATATCATTAAGGCAAAAAGGAAGAATTGTGCTTGTGAAGTGAAGAACCTGAAAGTATGATTCTCCCTTTTTACAATGAAAGAAACAAGAAAAATGTTCAGGATAAAAATCATTATTGGGGACGGATAGAGAGGGTGACATTATGCAGCTTACAAATACAACGGATTATGCCATTAGAATCGTATGTTATCTAGCATCAGAAAATAAGGTAATAACTACAGCAGAACTATCTCGTGAATTAAATATTCCGGCAAGTTACATTCCTAAAATAACAAAGCAATTAAAAGAAAAAGAAATTGTTAAAGCGGCAGAGGGATCGAATGGAGGCTATATGCTGGAAAAACGACCGGAAGAAATTTCTCTTATGGACGTTATTAACTGTACAGAGTCAACAATGGCAATTAGCAGATGTCTGGAGAAGGACGGATACTGTTCCAGAAATTATTCAGATTGCTGCAAGGTACATAAGGTGTTAATGGATCTGCAGAACACTTATAATAACAGGCTGGAAAATGTGAAAATATCAGATATTATTCAGCCGGGCAAAGATGAATATTTTGGACGTTTTTATGTAGTTATAAAATTGAATTTAAAGGATCAAACATATGAATGTATTTATTCCCACGTACATGAAGTCTATGATAAAGTAAGTGATTCAGCTACCTATGATGAGTTTATAAGGAAGTACACAGAACAATATGTATATGAACAGGATCGCCAGAAGTTAAGACGATTTTTGACAAGCGAAAAGCTTACGGAACACTTAGTAGACGGCTGTATGGAAGATGATATGTCCTACCGCAGAATATGTGATAATGAAGCAGATTCTTATATTTGGATGGAAGCAAAAAGATATGTAGATGAGACGGAGAATATTGCCATTCTCACATTACATAATGCGAAGGTCATTCCAGATACGATTGTTAATATGGAACAGGAATTGCGGAAGAAAGAAAAGAATATCACGAAACAGTATTGGGATATGGTTTCTTTGCTTGTTGCGGTATTGAATCATAATAATCTGGTGGAAACGGAACATCAGGATGATATTAGTTTTTATACGGAGCAGGTTTATCGCCAACTGCAGAAAAATTATCCGGAATATGGAATTACCGAAGAAGAGATTGAAAATGTATCACACTTGGCACCAATCCATGATATTGGTAAAATCCGGGTACCGATAGAAATATTGAATAAAAACGGAAAATTAACAATAGACGAGATGGAAGTCGTGAAGCAGCATCCAATTACCGGTGCAGAAATGACATTGAGATTTCCGAATGATGTGACAACAAAGAAATTGAATAAGTACAGCTATGAAATCTGCAGACATCACCATGAGAGATTTGATGGATCTGGATATCCGGATGGTTTAAAGGGAGATCAGATTCCTCTTTGTGCTCAGGTGGTCGGTTTGGTGGATGCCTATGATGCTTTGGTCAGTGAGCGACCATATAAACGGAAACTGAAACATGATGAGGCGGTAAGGATGATTGTAAATGCTGAATGTGGAGCGTTTTCCATGAAACTGCTTCAATGTTTTCTTGCTGCGGCTATGCAAAAAGAGTGGGTGCAGAAAGTAGAATCAAACAGAGAAGAGTAAGGAAAAAGTCCAGTAGGTATTTGATGAAAATTAACAGAAATTTTAACGGATATTATAATAAAATTAGTTATTTTATGCTAAAAAATCATTCTAGATATTAGAATGCAATATTGAGTAAATGGTAGGAATTTTTATTCCGATTAGAGGTCCAGATATGAAGAAAAAAAGAAGGATAGAGAACAGAATTATCGCAGTAATACTATGTATGGCTATCTTATTTTCTCAAGTGAATATTGCGGATGCAGCAGATATAAATCCATCGGGTACCAACACTAGTCAAGTGACACTTTCTGATGATGCCAATAAGAGTAATGGTGAAGTATCAACCGAGTCCACAGTTTCAGATGAAATAAATGGCACCACGGAATCTGAATCTAAGATATCGGAGGAAACAAGTGAAAACTCGAAAAATGACGAATCGGAATCGTCCGGTGGAAATGTTAAATCGGAATCAACAGATAACATAGATGCTTATTATAAGGATAGTAAAATATGCATTTATAATTATGAACAATTAAAACAGATTGGTTCAGATACTTATATTTACACAGGTGATAAGGATGGACAGATTGGTTCTGGAGAAGTAGTAAAGAGTGAAGGCACAGAGCTGAAATACGGTGCAGATGCTCAGTACATTTTGATGAATGACATCCAGCTGAACTCGGAACAGATGTGGTTAGTACCGGATTCATTTACCGGAACTATCACAGGTACGAAACTAGAAGAAAACGAAACACCAACGCTGTATGATAAGGAAACGGATACAATCTACATATACAATCCATATCAGTTAATGGTACTTGCACAGGAAGAATCTGAAACAGAACCAGTTATGTCGATGGATTATGATGCTCCTCAATTTGGAATGGGACAGATGATTTATCCGGATGGAGAAGATCAGGAGTATCTGACATACAGCAAGACACATAAATATGTAATATCTGAAAAGTTCAGCTCAGATAAACCGGAGCTTCTTGCGGATCAAGTTACTACTGTATCTGATACCGAGGGGCGTGACTTTAAAGGTCAGGTTGTAAAAACAATTGGAGATAAGACTTATATTCTGATTGGAAATGAAGAACAGTTACGGGAAATTGGTTCTAAAGCTATTGTATATGGAGCGGTGTATCAAGCATATGAAGATGCTGCTTTGAAGTGGCATTTGGATACTGACTCTGATGGAAATCCAATTATGCTATATGGTGGAGATGCTGATTTGTCCAGTAGTCAGAATGGAAATAAAGATTATTCTTTAGGAGCGATTAGCGATACAGAAGCGAGTTTGGGAACACATAAAGCAAATATTCATGGCAAATGTGGAGTAAACCAGGCAACAGGAAAAATCGAACCGAATCTGGACATAGATAAAGCAAGTGGACAGACTTATTCGCCAACTGCCAATTATATTATTTTTCGAGATATTGACCTGTCAAGTGCAAACTGGACACCATTGATGTTTTCAGGAAATATGATCGGTGCAAAAGCAAATGGTCAGTCTACCTTGTGGCAAAATGACGCAAGTGTTACAGATTACAGTAAAGCAACAGAATTGTCAACGAATGTAAATCGACCAGTAATTTCCAATATTACTGTCAATCAGACAGGAAAAATGGATGGCACAAAATACATTGGAATTGGATTTTTTGCGACAGTGACAAATGAAGTCAATGTTGCCGACATTGGTGTCAGTGCAGGAACAGTTACTGTATCGAATATTGAATTGAACAATGTAAGTGTACAAAATAACTCTAACACACACAAGAATACACAGACGTTGATCAGTGGTTTGACAAGTAGTCTTGGGTGGCTGGTAGGTGGATTGGTTGATGTTCTTGTTGGGGCATTAACATTCGGACAGGTAAAATTAAATCTGCATGATACCTTATCAGCGCTTTTAAATGCAAGAGCCGAAGATCCTACGATTTATGCCACTGGCGCATTTGCCGGAAGAATTGTTGGAGATGTTGCAATCGAAAATTGTGATGTGACCGGAACTGTTCAGGTATCGAACATCAATGACCGGACGGGTGGATTTGTAGGATATACAGAAGGAGTTACACAGTACAGTGGTTTATCAAAAGTGTTAGGTGTAACAGTAGATGCTTTATCATCTCTGTTAAATGCTATTCCAGGACTTGGACTTGGAGATTTGATCACCATTCTTTTGAAAAAAGCATTGCCAGTAAGCGATCTTATCCCAACCGGATATAAAAATGTAAATATCAGAAACTGTAGTGTAGAGGGATTGGCAGGAACTATCGGACAAAACGATAAGAGTTATATCGGTGGTTTTGTTGGACAACAGGTTGGAACGGACATTCAGAATTGTTCCGTAAAGAACAGCACTTATGCGATAACATCAAAAGAGTATGGTGGAGGTTTTTCCGGAATCTGTCGGGATGCAGATATTCAGGGAACATTGAGCGATGTAGGTATTGAACTGGTTCGTGTAACTCAGCCACAAAGTTTGCTTTTGAATTGCAATCTTACGGATAGTAATGTCACAGTAGAAGGCGAGAATTATCAGGGAGGAATTACCGGAGCACAGACGAATAGTTATGTCATTAACTGTGGAGCGACCGGAAGCATATCAGTCAAAGCAAGTGGAAATTATGCTGGTGGTGTTACCGGAATTGCAACAGTTGGATGGGTAACAAACCTTGGCAAAGATGAAGTGGCAAATACAAGTTTATTAAAGACAGTAGGAGATCTTCTGACAAAACTGTTATCCAGTAATCCGGATCAGGCAGGTATGCTGCTCTCCCTTGCAGGAATCGCTCCATCGGCAATTCTTGGATGTAATATGAATTGCCAGATGATATCAGTAGAAGCCGGTAAAAGTTATGCTGGAGGAATTCTTGGAGGTGGAGATGGCGTTTATCTTGCAGAATCCAGTGCCGATTATCTAAATAAACTGTCCTATTGGAAATACGGAGCTTTGGATACAGGAAATGTATCACAAAGAGAAAATATGTTAAATGGACTGGAGAGTGTAAAAGCAGGAGAACATCGTGTCGGAGGAGTTGCAGGAAGTGTAACAACTGCAAGTGTAACTGGTCTTTTAAATAACACATTAGGAGTTGGCAGCTTTCTGGGATTTACAGTACATAGTGTTACAGTAACGGGCGTGGATGCCGGGTATGCAGTAACAGCAACCGGTAATTATGCCGGAGGTGCTTTGGGAGAAGCGATTGGCGGCGATGTACAGAGTGTTACTTTACATCAGTTAAAGTCAGTGACAGCTAAAAACCGATGTGGAGGTTTTGTAGGCTGTGCTGGACCGGGTGATCTTGCCGGGGCAAATGGATTGACAGTGAATCTGTTAGGACTGAATCATTTATTAAATGTCAGCAATCTCCTGTCTGTTGCAGAAGGAATCCGGGTAAAAATCACAGATGCTTATGTTGATGGAATTACGGGCGGATTTACGGTACAGGCAAAAGGAAGTAATGCTGATGGAGAATCGGTTGATTATGTAGCTGGAGGATTTATTGGAAAGAGTAATAGTTGCGAAATCAGTCAGTCAGATGTAAAGAATTTAAAAGAAGTGACAGCAAATGACACAGATGGAAATGCTGGAGGTTTTATAGGAACATCTTCAACAGGTGGACTTGCTGATGTAGCAGATGAGACAGAGATAAAAGCTTTGATCAGTGCGAATGGATTATTAAATGCAGTGAAGTATTTAATCCCTTCCTATACACAATGTACAGTCAGTTATGTGTCTGGTGGTGGAGTAACTGCTGATACAGCCGGAGGATTTGCTGGGAGTTTTCAAAGTGGAACTGTAAACAATCAGGCAGCAGGCGAGGGCAATTATTACAGCGTATACAATCTGGATCATGTCAACGGACAGTCCTATGCCGGAGGATTTGGTGGAAATGTTTATTCTGGAGCACTGGCTCAGGCAGGAAAAGGAATTAGTATTCTTGGAAGTATCAACGGGCTGAATATTAACATCGGAGATCTGGTAAATTTGATCAATGCATATATTCCGTATGTTCAATATGCAGGAATACAATCAAAAGAAGGATTTACCGTTACCGCAAATACGATAAAAGCAGCTGACAGTAATTCCGGAAGTGCCGGAGGATTTATCGGATATGGAAGCGGTGTACAGGTAAGCACCTGTGATGTATCGAACCTGAAACATACAACTGTAACCACACCGAAAAATTTGGAAGATACAGATGGTTCCAGCTACTTTAATACAAAGCAGAGTGCATATGCAGTAACCGGTGCAAGATATGCCGGAGGATACATTGGCTATATGGATATCGGTTCGGCTGCATCAGTTGGAAAAGGCTTGAGTGTTCTTGGAACAGCAATCGGAATCAACGATGTACTGGATGCATTAAATGTTGTGGTTTCAACGGTAGAACATTCCAATGTTACTGGAAATACCGGAGGCTTTGCGGTTATAGCATCTACAAAGAATACAGAGTCAGATGCAAGTGCAGATGATGTACTTGGAGATGCCGGAGGATTTGCCGGAAAGATATCAGGTGGACACATACAGGATTCAAATTCTTATAATTTCTCATATGTGATCGGGCAGATTACTTCGGGCGGTTATGTTGGAGATCTGGAACCAGGAAATGTTGCCAGCGTTCTCGGAGATGCCAGCATTTTGAATGGACTTGTCAGTGTGAAAGATAGTCTTGCATCCGTTGCACAAGATTTTGTACCGACAATCCGGAATAGTTCTACTACATGTATTCCATGTGGTGGCGCAGTAAGAGCAGAAGCAGAATCCACGAAATCTGTTCATCGGGGATTAGCCGGTGGTTATGCAGGACATAACGAAGGCGGTCATATCTGGGGAAACAATACTAAGAACTGGAAAGGAAACAAATATACAGGACCGACAAGTACCTGTGAAGCAGTTCGTATCCGTTCAGTTTATGGTGCAGAAATTGCCGGTGGATTTACCGGATTGATGGAAGCAGCCGATACCGCAAGTGCAGGCAATCTTTCCCTTTTGTGGGGACTGGTTAAGGCAGACAATATTCTGGGAGCATTGAGTATTGTATACCCGACAGAAGAAAATACAGCCGTATATGGTCCACTTGCCAAGATGGATTACAAGACTTGGAATTCATGGGTGGAGCATGTAGGAAAATATGGTGGCTATGGAAGTAACCTTGCGAAAAATGGAACGGTGGAAAATCAGGAAGCTTTAGATGCAATTTTAAGTAAATATGCTTATGGCTATCAAGTTGTCGCAGGAAGAAGCCAGTATCGGGATGAAACAACATTAGCCAATGGAGGAGCCGCTGGAGGTTATGTTGGTTCTATGAAGACGGGCACCATTACCAACGGAAATGCTTATCAGACAAAAGCAGTAAAGGGATTACGTTGCGCTGGAGGATTTGCCGGAGAGATGGTAAACGGAGGAGCAGCGAACCTTGGAGGAGTCAATATCCTCGGATTAAAATTAGAACTGGGACAGATGCTGAATGTACTGGATGTGTTTGTACCCGTCATTAAGCAGTCTTCCGTGGAGGGATATCAAAGTGGTCTGTCTGTTCAGTCGAATGGAACAGATACCAGAAAAACATGCGGATATGCCGGTGGATATATCGGACGCATGATTGGTGGACAAATCTGGGGAGCTGATACAGCAACTGTCTGTCAGGTCAGCAAACTGCGACGTGTAGATGGAACCAGTTATGTAGGAGGATTTGTAGGAAGTTCCAAACCGGGAAGCGTTGCTTCTGTTAATACGACTGCGGGAGAAGACTTATTAAGTAAATTGCTGAATAGTCTGATCAGTGCACCAGCAGATTTAATTAAAGTTTTGGATGCGACAGTTTCCACCATCCGATATGCAGATGTAAATGCCTGGGATGATTGGGGAATCATCGTAAATGGTGCTTATGCGGATGGCAGTAAAAATACAGCCTATGCAACAGCCGCCGGAGGATTTGCCGGAAGCCTTTCTGGAACAGTATTGGGAAAGAAAGATACCGAAGGTTCAGGACCGGTAGTAAATGGCATTCGATCTGTAGTTGCCGGAGAATATGCCGGTGGATGTTTTGGAATTGCTGATGTGGATGCAGGCGTTTCCGTATCCGCAGACGGCGAAACATCAGTTCTCGGATATCTGTTAAAACTGGGACAGCTTGATGTGTTAGATGCATTTCGGACTTATGTATATTACGGAAGCGTAAGTGGAAGTAATGACGATGGATTAAGTGTATCAGCATTGAAAGCAGTGAAATCCGGACAAAACAATCAGGTAACTTACAGTGGAAATGCCGGAGGATTTGGCGGTGCATTATTAAACAGTACAGTGAAAAACAGTACAGTGGTAGCTCTTAGTAATGTAACCGGACCAAACAGTGTCGGTGGTTTCATTGGTTATTCTGGTAAGAGTGGCGTAGTAGATGTCAACAAATTAAATGTTCTGGGCGATAATATGGGACAGCTTTTAGGCGGTGCACTAGGTGTTTTGGACGTTTTTGGCTCTCATATTGATGACAGCATGGTAACTGGTATTGATGGCGGTTATACCGTACAGAGTACTGGCGGAGAAGAACAGATTGCCGGAGGATTTATCGGATATGCGAATCTGGCTCGAATGGCAGGTTGTAATGCCGGAGATCAGAAGGAGCAGACACATGGATTGAAACAGGTCGCATCCGGTGGAACAGCCGGAGGATTTGCCGGAAGAACGAGTTTTGCTTATCTGGCAGATGTAAAACTGGATTCCACAGTTGTAAAAGCAGTGGTTACGATTTTAAATCAACTTGTGAAAGCATTGTATCTGGATAAGATACAGGAGTCGGATTTATTAAATATCAATCTTGGTATTATCAAAGTACAGGCTCTATGTGAAGGAAATCTGCTTCATGTGAATTTGCTGGGACTTGATATTTCCGTGGCTCTGGTAAAACAGTCGGCAGAAAATAAGCAGGAAACCGATTTTGCAGTGATTACAATCGGAGATTCTACCATCAAGTTGCCATGCAACAGTGATGGAATTATTGATAAAGACAATGATTTAGAGTCTACCATTAGTATCAACTTAATCAAGGCAAACCGGACGAAGATTACAGACAGTAATGTCTATGGTATTTCTACAGGATATGATGTCTATGCCGGTGGTGCCGGAAATGATGCTGATGGAACTGCGGAAGATGGACGAAGCGGAGGATTTGTCGGATTCAACGATGAAGGACTTCTTCAAGATAATAACATGTATTACTGTGATGTGGTCAGGGGAACAAAAGACTTGGTTGGACCGTTCAGTGGAAAGAGTAATCTGAATTCTGTTTACAGTTTCAATACAAAGAAAAACGTGGAAGGCGAAAATAATATTTATCGTATTTACAGAAAATTAGATGGAACACTGGATGAGATTAAGAAAAGCTCTCATATCCTGAACAGTAAATATGAAAAGGATGATGCAAGTGGATGGAATATTTATTCCATTGAGCATATGCAGACCGTCGAAAGTTATGATACCTTAAAGGATGCAGAGCTTGCCAGTGCTCAGGGAACGAAAACAGCAAATCTGGACGCCTATGTGTCAGCAGCGAAAGCTGTTTTGATGGCAGATACGAAAACCAGTTTTAACACAGGAGAAAGTGATACACCAGAACCTTCCGAATCACAGGACCCATGTGATGAATTTGTCAATCTGACCATCAATAAAGTTTGGAAGGATTTGAATAATTTCAGTGATTTAAGACCAGATAACATTAAGGTAACAATATCTCGTACCTGGACAGACAGCAATCAACAGGAACAGACAAAAATTGTTCCGGGATACGAGAGTTACACAATAAATGGTTCTGAGAAAAAATCTACATGGCAGGAGGTGATCAAAGGCTTGCCTGCATATCAGACAGATGAAGATGGAACCATTCATTATTACACCTATTCCGTTACAGAAACGGAAGTGACTGGTTATACAACAACGGTAAATACATCCGATGATGGATTTACGTTCAATATAATCAACAGACATTTTCCAGGACTCCCGGATACAGGAGGTTATGGAAGCTATCTTATTTACCTGATAGGTATCCTGCTCTTACTGGTTTATCTTGCAATGCGATACAAAAAAAGCAAAGAAAACCAGAAGGCAGAACAGCTATAAAAACTTTATTCTAAAGAAAAGGAGAAAACAGCTATGAAAAGAATGAAGAAAATCATGGCAATGCTGCTGGCAGCAATTATGACAATGGCTATGGCAGTAACGGCATTTGCCGCAGACACAACAGGAAAACTTACAGTAAATGTAAAATCAGGACAGACACTCACCGGACAGACAATTTACCTGTATAAATTATTTGATGTAACAGAATCTGGCAGTGGAGCTACAAAGAACTATGCTTATACGATAAATACTGCAACTGGTTACAAAGATGCAATTAAATCAGCACTTGGAAGTAGCACTATTACTGACACTTCTACAGATGCAGATTATGCGGATGAAGTAGCAAAACTTGGAAAAAATGACTCTGCCGAAGTACAGACGTTTGCCAATGCATTTACAACTTACGCATTAAAAAATAATGTAACAGCAACAACAAACTCTGGGAAAATTACAGGTGAAGGAAAAACATCTTATGATTTTTCAAACTTAGCATACGGTTATTATCTTGTATATGTAACTGGTGGAAAACAGATTCAGGCTTCATTAGTAACAGTTGACTCTGATGCAGCTACAGTTAATCTGAAAAGTGAAGCTCCAAGCATCAAGAAAACAGCAAATAAAGCTACCGTAGAAATCGGAAATGTAGTTACTTATACCGTAACAGGTTCTATTCCGGATACTACAGGATATGCTCAGTATACATACAAAATTAACGATACATTATCAGATGGTCTTGATTTTGTAAATGATGTTAATGGAACTGCACTTGCAGAAGATGCTACAACAGTTAAGGTTGCAGTTGCTTTTAAAGATACAGATGTTACAGATGCATCTACAGCACCTACAACAGCGACACTGGATACAGCCAATCATAGAAAGATGACACTTGACCTGTCCTCATGGGTTAGAGCAAATCAGAAAAATAAAGGCAAAGAATTTACTGTAACATATTATGCAAAAGTAAATGATAAGGCTGTTGTAACAGAAAAGAACAGCGCTAAATTGGAATATGGTAATGATCCAGACAATACAACAGTGACAACACCAAGTGAAGCAAAAACACCTACATATCCACTGAACATTAAGAAAACAGATCATAAAACATCTAAATTATTAGCAGGTGCAAAATTCAGCCTTTATACAGAAACAGAATATAATAAAGATGCGGATACAAGACAGGCTATTAAAGTTACTGGAACAGACGGAAACTATGTAGTAAATCCAGCATCTGAAAACACAGTATTTGAATCTGCGGCTACAAAAATTGGCGAGAATGAATACAATCTTCATGTCAATGGTCTTGCAGAAGGAACATACTATTTAGTAGAGACAGAAGCTCCAGAGGGTTATAACAAACTGGCAAAAGATGTAAAAATTGTCATTACAAAGAGTACAACAGGTGATGAAACAGAATGGACTCTTTCCAAAGATGACAATAACGAAACTGATAAGATCATCGATATCGAAAACAGCACAGGTTCTCTTCTTCCATCAACTGGTGGTAAAGGTGCAATCGCATTTGGTATTATCGCTGCAATCCTTGTATTTGGTGTAGTAGTAAGCTTTATCCGTGATAAAAGAAAAGCAGCATAATGTTAAGAATAATGGGCAAGAAACATAAGACAGAATAAATGGAATCTGCGGGTATCCTTTTGGATAGCCGCAGTTCCGATATAACGATAGGGAGAATGCAATGAAAAGTAAGAAAAAAGGTAAGATTACAATAAAAGATATTATTCGTTTACTTGTGCTTTTGGTTGCATTCGCCGTGTTATTATATCCGACATACAGCAGATACTTGAATGAAAAGAATGGTTCAAAAGTAGTATCTGAATATGATGAGAAAAGTGTAAAGTTAAGTCATGCAGAAAAGGAACAGATGCTTGCGGATGCAAGAGCATACAATCAGGAAATGTTGGGAAACATTGATTTGATTGATCCATTTTCCCAAACAGAACCAGAAGTAGATGAACGGTACGAGAGTCTGTTGAATGTGGAAGGTTCTGGCATGATGGGATATGTAAAGATACCGAAAATCAACGTGGAACTTCCGATTTACCATGGAACCTCTGAATCTGTCTTACAGGCGGGAGTTGGTCATTTCCAGGGGACATCCCTGCCAGTTGGTGGAGACAGTACACATACTGTGCTGACAGGACACAGAGGACTACCAGATAAAACATTGTTCACCAATATGGATAAAATGGAAGTAGGAGATATTTTTTATATTAAAGTATTGGACGCAACACTGGCTTATGAAGTAGATCAGATTTTAACAGTATTGCCGGAAGATACCGAAGCGTTGTCGATTGTACCGGGGCAGGATTATGCAACACTTGTTACCTGCACACCTTTTGCAATCAATACACATCGACTTTTAGTGCGTGGACATCGTATTCCGTATGAAGAAGCAAATAAAAAAGAACCGGATACGGAGATTAAACCAGAATTGTCATTTACAACTAAAGTTTTGATTGTAACCATTATTGTTATATTCATAGGACTGGTAGGAGCCATTATTTATTACATCAGAGACAGAAAGAGGAGGAAGCAAAGTGATAAAAAAGATGAGAAAAATTAAACTTTTTTTTGGTATTGCACTTACATTTTTTCTGTTCAGTAATACGTTACTTTTTCCTGTGATATCGGTATATGCTCAACCACGAACGGGAAATATTGAAATTGATTTTGAAGGAAGAACAGATGACAGGGAAAATATTCTGCTTTCAGGAGCAAAGTTTGAACTCTTTCCTGTTCAATATATGGATAATGATGTTATGGTGTGGCGTGATGAGTTTGCAAAATGTGGAATTTCTTTAGATGATAGCAGTTCAGAAGCGAGGGCTGAGCAAGCGAAGGCATTATTTGATTATGCCAAAGCAAATAATATGACAGGAATTATTCACGAAACAGATGAAAAAGGACATGCTCATTTTCTGGACCTGGCAGAAGGAATGTATCTTCTTGTAGAAATAGGAAATGTAGATAGTGGCTTAGATGAGTTTGACTCAGCTCCATTCCTTGTAAAAATTCCTTCAGAAGTGGGTGAGAAATTCGAATATGATGTTGATGTAGAACCGAAAGCAAGATGGGTGTCTCATGATGGCGAGCCAGTAGGTCCAGACGAGCCAGAAAATCCGCCAAAAGATCTGCCGGATAATCCCCCAAATTCGACTCCAACACAGACGCCAACTCCTGATAATACACCTAATCCTATTCAAAAAATTATAAATATTGTTAAAACAGGGGATTCGACGAACGTGTTGCTATTGATTGGTGTAACAGTGGCGAGCTTAGGTGTTATTATTTTGAGCATTAGAAAGAAAAGAGATACTAAGTAGTAAAACTATAGATTTTGAAAAAGACCATCATAGTAATATATGAGCTTTGATGGTCTTTATATTTGCTTATTATATTTGAGAAAATCGTTTCTATGCTCCTGTCTTCTGAACTGGTAGCCTTGTGAGTTGAGTGTATCAACTTTCAGGGCAATCAGGTTGATATCAGAGTGCATGGCTTTGGCAATCTGCTGAATATCATATCCATTTTTTATGTACTCAATAATCGTATCGTCCGGGAGAGAAGCCTGTGCTGCAAAAACATTGGCTTCATATTCCATCCGGTTCTCACGCATATCAAAAATATTAAATTCCTGAAATCCTCCAGTCAAAGCAGCTTCCTGTCGATGAAGCATGTCATGCCCGATCTCATGCCAGAGAACGATCTGTTCAATTACCGGGTGCAAACCATTCTGAAGAAAAATAAAGCGGTTCTTCAGGATAACTTTGTATGCTCCACGTTGCTTTTTAAAATCCCGGTAGAGAATATTGATGCCAAGTTCCTCGGCAACTCTGTATGGATCACGAGTACCACATTTCTTAATCAGTTTATTCACGATTGTGACAATCTCATCTTGTGTGTAATATCCCACAACGGTTCACCTCCTTGTAGTGCCATTATAACGGATAGTTCCACTATCCCATATGATAAAACGTAGGCTGTCCTATAAAAAGGACACAACACCATAAGAGGTTACTCGTCTTTTCGATATTTTTTCGGTGTGTATTTTTTATTTTTGGCAATCAGATATGCTTCCTGAATAGCGTCAACCATTTCCCTCATATCTTCGTCAGCCATTTCTCCTCCGGCAAATAATCCGGTTACCTCTGCAAGAAGTTCTTTTGCCTGTTTTGCTCCTCTGCGTCCATAGTTATCTTCCACATTGGCAATGAATGCTTCGTCCTCAGATAAGAGGTAGTTGATATTCACGTCAAGAGCATCTGCAAGTTTGTTGAATAGACCACATTGGTGCCAGGCACTATAAACTTCCCTATAACCTTAAAGTAGTTGTACATCCAGAAGTAGAGAGTGATTATCTAAAACAGTATAATAATAAATCTTTGTATATTCCTGAAAATGCTTTTTTCAGACCAGATATAAATAATTTGCGATATCATCAAACACATATATTTGGATTATTTAAGACTGCAGGGTCTTTGGTAAAGGCCACTGGATATTACGGAAATGCAACAGCTACATTAGATATGGTTGCAGAAGGTAAAACCCGATATAGAACAAATTCAAATAATTAATTAGAATGATATAATGACTAAAACAAAGACAATCAACTGTAATTACTCAGTTGGTCGTTTTGGTTTGTTCATTACATATTTTCAAAGTGGAAATTATACGAACCTGCAAAAAGGTATTCACGAAACAACAGAGTATCTGGAAGCATTTCTCAGAAATCTGCTTTTGAACGAGAAAAATGAGCTTCATAATCGAAATCTTCATATAAGTGGATTTTTGAACGAAGAAAAAGTGGACATTGGGGATGCAAAAGTGGACATTCGAAACAGAAAAGTGGATATTGAAAGTGTACTTTTCGAAAAAGGTAGAGATTTCTCGGTAAAAACGACGATTCATATCCATAGACTTTTTGAAAAGTTTGGTTTCGATGAGGTGTTTGGAAGAAGTGCAGTTATGGAGCTTCTTGAGCTGAAAGCTTCAGGTGCCTCAAAACTTCTTTCCAATTTGGTAAAGGCAGATATTATTGAACCGGTATCCGGTCACGGAAAAGGAAAATATAAATTTAAGATGTAATTTATAAGATTTTGCTTAAAATTGTCGACACAGTGTGTAGACAATCTTCAGCAGCAGGACAGAGAAAATAAGAAAACAGAAATAACTTAAAAACTTTGCTTTTAATATTGACTGAGTTAAAAAGAAATAAATTGAGTTAAAATGTGCGGAGGTGTTAGCAAATTACGTTAGCTGATAAAGTGTATAGGCTCAAAAGGGAAAGTGACCTTTTGGGCCTTATTTTGTGTTATTTCTCAAAAAATGGGAATTATAAAGATTTAATTCTTTACTATGGATGTGTATTGTAAAAAATTATTTTGCTATACTGACAATATCAACAGAAAAGGTGGATATTCGAGAGGTGATCAGATGAATGCAGCACAGAGAATACGATTAATTCGGATAATAGAAAAGATTGAAAAAAATCCGGAATTCAGTAACAAGCTTGGAGTGAAAAATACATTTGATTTTATATCAGATAAACAGAAAAAAATGAATCATTCGCAACTGGATGAGTGTTAGAAGGAGAAAAAAGATGTTATCATTATTATTTACTATTTGTATGATTTGGTTTATTGGAAAATTTTTTATATTTGGCTTAAAAGCATCCTGGGGAATCATGAAATTACTTTGTACGGTTATTTTCTTTCCGGTGATATTAATTGGAATGGTGGTAGGCGGATTAATGTATATAGCTTTTCCGTTATTGATCATTGGTGGAATTATCGGACTTGTAACTTCACATTCATAAAGAGTCAGAGAGGTGTTTTTTATGGGATATGATATTGAAAAAGAAAAAAGAGAAGCAATTGAAGCTGGACGTAGAGCCTTAAATAGTCTTAGTACAGCAAAAGAAAATCTGAACAGTGCAAAAAACTGGGGTCTGGTAGATATGTTTGGCGGAGGATTTTTCAGTACGATGCTAAAACATTCTAAAATGGATCACGCAAAGCAGAATATGGAACAGGCAAAGTATGATCTTCGTAATTTCAGCAGGGAATTAAATGATGTAAATATGGCATGTGATTTACATATCGATACAGGAGATTTCCTTTCATTTGCGGATTATTTTTTTGATGGATTTGTTGTGGACTGGATGGTCCAGGATCGAATCAATACTGCAAAAAGGCAGGTAGAAGAAGCTATTCGAAGAACGGAAAGTATCGTCAATCAATTACAGCGTATGTAAAGAGAAGGGCAATGAATCAGAAATGGTTCATTGCCCGTCGTGCGCTATGGATTATTTTAATTTTTCTTTTTCTGCATTTAGAAGTTCAAAATTGAGGCCCTGTTCACTGGCTGTCTTATCTATCCAAAGATTCAAAGAGTCTATAGCTAAAGAAATTTCATCTAGTTTTTTGCTGATAAAAGCAAAATCCCTCATCTCATCGTCGCTGATCTTACCATCACGGGCTATTTGAATCAGCCGACCGGTAAGAGGGGTGATTTCATTTAGACCGGCAATGGTTTCTAGGATGATATTTGACAAATCAGTTACTTCTACCTCTGGAACATAGCGGTGACCTATTTCACATTTATGTGAGCAATAATAATTGCAGAGGTCTGGTCTCTTATAAGCATCAGCCATTTGAATGATATCGTAAGGCGTAGGTTCCTGCATTTCATATTCAAATTTTTCGATTTTAGAATCAGAAACAGCAGTCATTTTTTCGCTGGCTTCTGATCTGGTAAGACCGGCTTCTTCCCGGCAAATCTGATAAATTGTTTTATTTTCTCTTGTAGATTGTTTCCCCATGAGAATAACCTCCCCGTATATCGCCGAACATGAGGATTATCAGGTGTTAAGTCCACATGCTGTGCGTGTATTTCCTCTATGGATTTTATTATACTTGAAGCATCAAGAAACAACAAGCGCATTGTTAAAAGCAATTGGCAATGAAAGGTTTTAACACGGGTGATGGTTACGTGGGATTGGTAGATGGTAAATATATCTTGTTTGCCAGTGAATCCGATTACTATGAATAGTATCAAAATGATTCGTATATATTTTGCGGTAGCAGGGATGATGGGATTGCAATATGCCTGTCAGAATACATTTCTTGCATTAGGAAATGCGACAGTTTCAATTTTTCTTGCTTTATTAAGAAAGGTAATATTGCCGTTACCGCTTATTTTTATTTTGCCTCACGTCTTACCCTGACAGGTGAAAGCTGTTTTTTGGCAGAACCGTTTGCGGATATGATTGCAGTAACAGTTACAGGAATTTTGTTTTTTAGGAAATATGGGAAAAGCCTATGTAAAAAAATGGCACTAATTAAGAAAATTTATTTAGTAGAAACGCAGCAGAAGCACTGATCAGTTAATCTGAGAGGTGCTTTTTTCGTAGACATACAGGGCAAAATGCCATCACCGAAGGTGATTTGGAATGCAGTTTGACTAAGTTACTGTGAACGGAGTGCACAGTAACTGAATACTTTCAAGTATAGGAGTAAGTAAAAGTAGATTGACAGATAATATAGAAAAGCGTATTATAACAATAAGAGGTGGGATTTCCCACACAA
>ENA-OWON01000271-OWON01000271.1-gut-metagenome-genome-assembly--contig:-NODE-271-length-25095-cov-7.215685_pt1 | contig 25095 bp, 20 predicted proteins | sample MGYA00248257_ERZ651798 | MGnify/ENA primary metagenome ERZ651798 (study PRJEB26908, sample SAMEA4031708) | gut metagenome | biome: gut; feature: normal infant; material: stool | place: China | collected 2015... | reverse complement strand
GCGGGACTTTTCTTTGCTACTTTCTTTTGGTCACAAAAGAAAGTAGGAGTTCCCGGGAGACTGCCGTTCCCGGTTCAGCCGGCCCGTTTTACACAAATTTTACACAACATTTACCTTCCCGTGGTGGTGTACCTGCAGCGCATACATTATAATAGAAGGCGGTATAGTGTAAAACTCAATAAGAGAATGGATGTGTAACACCGGATGACCATTTTTAATGTGTTCACCCTGATGGGCGGCATTGCCATGTTTTTGTATGGCATGGACCTGATGGGGAAAGCTCTGGAACAGACCGCCGGCAGTAAGCTGCAGGGCATTCTGTCCACCATGACCAGCAGCCCCATCCGCGGTTTGCTGCTTGGCATGGCCGTCACTGCCGTCATTCAGTCCAGCGGTGCCACCACCGTTATGGCTGTCGGCTTCGTCAACTCCGGTTTGATGGAACTGCATCAGGCCATCAGCGTCATTATGGGCGCGAATGTCGGCACCACCGTCACCGGCTGGCTGCTCTCGCTGTCCGGCCTCGAGGGTGACAGCTTCATCACCCAGATGATGAACCCCAATGCCTGGAGCCCGATCCTCGGCTTTATCGGCATCTGGATGTATATGATCGGCAAGGACCGCAAGCGCGGCGTTGGTAAAATTATGCTGGGCTTCGCCATTTTGATGGCCGGCATGAACACGATGTCCCATGCCATGTCCCCGCTGGCCGATGAGCCGTGGTTCATGGATCTGTTTCTCAGCTTCAAAAATCCCATCCTCGGCGTTATCGCGGGTGCGGTGCTGACGGCTGTTTTGCAGTCCTCGTCGGCATCCGTCGGTATCCTGCAGGCCCTGACCAGCACCGGCGCGGTCACCTACTCCACTGCCGTGCCCATCATCATGGGCCAGAACATCGGCACCACCGTCACGGCGCTGATCTCCTCGGCGGGTGCAAACAAGAACGCAAAGCGCACCGCCTTCGTCCATCTCTATTTTAACGTTATCGGCACGATTCTCTTCCTGTGCGGGTTCTACGGGCTGAACGCGCTGATCGGTTTTGCCTTCTTCAACGATACGGCCAACACCTTCGGCATCGCCATCGTACACACAATTTTTAACGTAGTAACGACAGTTATTCTGCTGCCGTTCAACCGCCTGCTGGAAAAGCTGGCCATTTTGACCGTGCCCGACTCCCCGTCCGACACGAAGCAGGAGAACACCCTGCTGGACGAGCGTCTGCTGACTACGCCGTCCGTGGCCGTGGGCCGCGCCATGCTGACCGGCAGCGATATGGCGGAAATCTGCCGCACCGCGCTTTTGCAGGCCATGTCCACCACCCGCGTCTGGAATGACGCCATCGCGGACGAAGTCCTGCGCAAAGAGGACGCCGTTGACCACTATGAGGACGTGCTGGGCACCTACCTTGTCAAGCTGAGCGCCAAGCATCTCTCAGTGGATGACAACCGCACCGTCAACACGCTGCTGCACACCATCGGCGATTTTGAGCGCGTCTCCGACCACGCCGTGAACATTATTAAAACAGCCGAGGAAATCCGCGACAAGGACATCAAATTCAGCGAAGAAGCGCTGAATGACCTGTCCGTGCTGGAAGCCGCTGTGCAGGACATCGTCAACCGCACGGTCGACGCCTTCCAGAAGGGCGACACCTACGCCGCCGGCAAGATCGAGCCGCTGGAGCAGGTCGTGGACGGCCTGGTGCGCGAGGTCAAGACCCGCCACATCGCACGTCTGCAGGCCGGTGTCTGCACGATCGAGTACGGCTTTGTGCTGGACGATCTTTTGACGAATTACGAGCGCATCGCCGACCATTGCTCGAACATTGCGGTGGCCATGATCGAGGTCGCGGCGGACAAGTTCGACACCCACGAATATCTTGCCAACGTCAAGCACGGCGGCAGCGTGAAGTTTGAGCGCCGCTACGAGAAATACCGTGGCCGCTACACCTTCCCGCCGGAGGCATATTCCGAACCCGCTGAAAATCCGGCTGAAAACTAAAAATTACGTACCTTCCCCTATGGGGGAAGGTGGCCGAGGCTCCGACCGAGGCCGGATGAGGGGCAGCCTTGCCCCGCCATCCCGTTACCGGGCTGTATTGGGAACCCCGCCCCTCATCAGTCCGCTTCGCGGACAGCTTCAGTCTCCGCGCTAAGAGCCGCCTGCGGCGGTTGCGCTCCGACACGCGCCTGCGGGCGCAGCCCCGAGGGGGAAGCCTTTTTGTAGGGGCGGGGCATGCCCCGCCCGCAACAGAAAAGCAACCGCCCGTTATCGGACGGCCACGCAAAGCCGCGGGCCGGGCATGCCCGGCCCCTACGTTTATAGTAAGGGGTATTTACTATGATTTACATCGTCGAGGACGACTCCAGCATCCGTGAGCTGGAGCAATACGCTTTGCAATCCAACGGGTACGAGACCACGGGCTGCGAGGACGCGGCCAGCTTCTGGGCGGCGCTGCGCAGCGGGCGGCCCGACCTCGTCATTCTGGACGTCATGCTGCCCGACGAGGACGGCTACCAGATTCTGGCCAAGCTGCGCGCCGACCCGGCCTGCGCCGCAACGCCGGTCATCATGGTCACGGCCAAAACCAGCGAGATCGACGTCGTCAAGGGGCTGGACCACGGTGCGGACGACTACCTGTGCAAGCCGTTCGGCATCATGGAGTTCATCTCCCGCGTGCGGGCCGTGCTGCGCCGCGCCGCCGCTGCCGTCCCCGCGCCCGCCGCGTCCACGCTGCGCTTCGGGGACATCGTGCTGGACGACGTGTCCCGCACCGTCCGGGTGGGCGGCGTGCCCGTGGAGCTGACCTTCAAGGAATACGCGCTGCTGCATCTGTTTTTGGAGCACCCGGAGGAGGTCCTGGCCCGCGAGCGCATCATGAAGGACGTCTGGGACACCGACGATTTACTGGAATCCCGCACCATCGACATGCACGTCCGCACGCTGCGCCAGAAGCTCGGCGCGGCGGGCGAGGCCATCCGCACCGTGCGCAAGGTGGGCTACAAGCTGAGCACGGAGGGCAGCGATGACTGACGACGAACGCCGCACGCGCCAGCCCCTCAGCATGACCCGCCGCTACCGGCGCGGCCTGATCCTGACCGGGCTGCTCTGCGCGCTGGCCGTGCTGACGGCGGCGACGGCGCTTTTTCAGCGCAGCTACGCAGAACGCATTGACAATTACCTGATGCAGATCTGCCATGGCTACGCCGCAGCCTACGAGGCACAAGACACCCACAGCGCTACCACGCTGCTGAACCTGCTGCCTGAGAACTGCCCCCTGCGCATCACCCTCATCGACACAGACGGCACGGTGCTGTACGACACCAAGCTCGGTTCCTACATCGTGGACGTAAACGGCGACATCTACGCGGCCCAGACCGACCTGCCCAATCACGCCGACCGCCCGGAATTTCAACAGGCAATGGCGAACGGTTCCGCGTGCATCACCCGCGAGAGCGAGACGCTGCAGCTGGAGACGCACTACTACGCCGTGCGCATCGACCTGCCGGAGGGCGCACAGGTGCTGCGCGTGGGCGAGGACGTCGCAAACATCTGGGGCCTGAGCACCGACACCCTGCCGCTGCTGTGCGGCGCAGTCGTGCTGATTTTGCTCGCTGCCACGCTGTTCAGCTGGTGGCTGACCCGCCGCATGGTGCAGCCCATCAACCATCTGGCCGAGCATCTGGACACGATTGAGGCCGATGTGCCGTATGAAGAATTGATCCCGCTGGCGCGGACGATCCAGACGGACCGCAAGCTGCGCGAGGACAACGAGACGATGCGCCGCGAGTTCACGGCCAACGTCAGCCACGAGCTGAAAACCCCGCTGACGAGCATTTCCGGCTATGCCGAGCTGATCGAGACCGGCATGGCAAAGCCCGCCGACGTGCCGACCTTCGCCGCGCGCATCCACAAGGAGGCACAGCGGATGATCGCGCTGGTCAGCGACATTCTGCAATTGAGTGAGCTGGACAGCACCCAGGCCAGCCACAGCCGCGAGCCTGTGACCGAGATGGCCCCTGTGGATCTGGCCGCGCTGGTCAAGGAGACGGCCCAGAACATGACGGTCAACGCCCGCCGGGCCTACGTGACGCTGCAATACGATGCCAGACCCGCCACCGTGCGCGGCAGCCGCGACCAATTGAGCGAACTGACGCAGAATTTGTGCGACAATGCCATCCGCTACAACCGCCCGGGCGGCCATGTGGAGCTGCGCTGCGGTGTAGGCGGCGACGGTTGCCCGTATTTTGAGGTCGAGGACAACGGCATCGGCATCCCGCAGGACAGCCAGACCCGCGTGTTTGAGCGGTTCTACCGCGTGGACAAGAGCCGCTCCAAGGCCACGGGCGGCACGGGCTTAGGGCTTGCCATCGTCAAGCACATTGCCCTGCTGCACGACGCAAAAATTGACCTGCAGAGCCAGGTCGGCACCGGGACGACCATACGGGTGACGTTCCCGAAAAATTCGTAACCTCGCAACGCGGTAGGGGCCGGGCATGCCCGGCCTGCAACAGAAAGGCAAAATCGCGTCTGCGGGAAGGCCGCGGGCCGGGCATGCCCGGCCCCTACAAATGCACCCACCAAACAAAAAAGCTGCCGCTCTCCCACGAGCAGCAGCTTTTTATTTACAATGTTACGCCAGCACGAATGTCTGCAGGGCCCAGACACCCAGGACGACGATGCCCAGGGCGATGCGGTACCAGCCGAAGGCCGTGAAGGTGTGCTTCTTGACGTAGTCCATCAGGAAGCGGATGGCCAGAATGGAGACGACAAACGCCACGATGCAGCCGACCAGCAGCGCGCCGATCTCGCCAACCGTAAAGACGCCGCCGCCCGCCAGGAACTTGACGAGCTTGAGGCCCGACGCGCCCGCCATGACCGGGATGGCCAGGAAGAAGGTGAACTGGGACGCGCAGGCGCGGCTCATGCCGCAGAGCAGGCCGCCGATGATGGTGGAGCCGCTGCGGGACGTGCCGGGGATGAGCGCCAGCACCTGCCACGCACCGACGATAAGCGCCTGCCTGTAGGTGATGCGGCTCAGCTTGGTGGTGGTGGGCACACGGGGGCGGCGCTCGATGAGGATGAACGCGATGCCGTAGACGATCAGCATGACCGCGACGACGACGCTGTTATAAAAATGTGCGTCGATCCAGTCGTCCAGCGCCAGGCCCAGCACGGCGGCGGGCAGGCAGGCGACGATGATCTTGAACCACAGCCGCATGACCGGCCAGCGGATGTGCTTCGCCAGGCCGGAGTCGCGGCCATTGTCAACGCAGAAGGGCCACAGCTTTTTGAAATACATGACCACAACGGCCAGGATCGCGCCCAGCTGAATGACGACGCGGAACATCTCCATAAATTCGGCGCTGAAGCTGAATTTAAGTACCTGCTCGGCCAGGATCATGTGGCCGGTGCTGGAGATGGGCAGCCACTCGGTAATGCCCTCGATCACACCGTAGATGACCGAACGCAGCAAATCAAAAAACAAATCCATTCGAGAAACCTCCTTACGTGCTACCTTATATAATACCATAAATCGTGCAAATGGGAACAGCTTTTTGAGAATTTACATCTTTTTTACGGTAAATGGACGCGGCGGCTTGCTGTTTTCGTCAAATGCAACTATAATAAGAGTGATTTCTTGTGCAAAGAGGTTTTGAGAAATGTATAAAACCGTACTGTTTGATTTGGATGGGACCCTGCTGAACACGATTGACGACCTGGCCGACTCCGCGAACCGCGTCTGCGCCGCCCACGGCTGGCCGCAGTATGAAACTGCGCAGTACCGCTATTTTGTGGGCAACGGCATCCCGAAGCTGGTGGAGCGGTTCAGCCCCGCAAGCTGCCGCAGCCCGGAGCAGCTGGCCGCGACGCTGGCCGAGTTTGATAAGGTCTACGGCGCGCACATGCACGACAAGACCGCGCCGTACCCCGGTATGCCGGCGCTGCTGGCCCGGCTGAAGGCCGCCGGGGTGCGGATGGCGGTGTTCTCCAACAAGGCGGACGAGTTTGCCCGCGCCGTGGTCGCGCGGTACTTTGACGCCGACCTGTTTGAGGTCGTCCGCGGTGCGCTGCCCGACGTACCCACGAAGCCCGCCCCCGAGGGGACGCGCGCCCTGATGGCACACCTTGGCGTCGAGGCCGACGGCAGTGTGCTGTACGTCGGTGACAGCAATGTGGACGTGGAGACCGCCCACAACGCGGGCCTGCCCTGCTGCGGGGTCTTGTGGGGGTTCCGGACCCGCGAGGAGCTGACCGAAGCCGGGGCAGAATATTTGGCCGCGGATACCCAGGGGTTGGAGAAGGTTGTTTTGGGGTGATGTGAGTGACCAGGGCGCCCGAAACGCCTGGAATGCCGGGAGATTGCCCGGAGACGGGATTTGACCGGACCGTTCCGGGGCAGAAGTTTACGGACCATACGTAGGGCGGCCTGCCCACAGGCCGCCGTGCCCGTTTGCGATAAGGAGAAGCCTTGCGGATCGTTGTAGGGGGCGGCGTCCCCGACGCCCCGCGGAGGGGTCAAGACCCCTCCCTACGATGCAAACCGTTAAAGGGGATACAACGGCAAGGCTGCGGGCCGGGCATGCCCGGCCCCTACGGACTGCTGTGAACGGGTCAAATTACAACATTTTTCACAAAAAGGAGCTGGTATTATGATTGCACAGCACTATAAAGATATGCTGGGCTCCAAGTCGGTTATCCGTCAGATTTCTGAATGGAGCACCGCCCGCGGCGCGGAGATCGGCTATGAGAACGTGTTCGATTACTCGCTGGGCAACCCGTCTGTCCCCTGCCCGCCGCAGTTCACCGCGGCTTGCGCGGACCTGCTGGCCCACACCGACCCCGTCAGGCTGCACGGCTATACGCCGACGCTGACGCTGCCGTCCGCCCGCAAGGCCGTGGCCGAAAGCCTGAACCGCCGGTTCGGCATGGACTACACCGCCGACCATATCTTTATGACGACGGGCGCGGCGGGTGCGCTGGCCCATGCTGTGCGCTGCGTCGGCGTGCCCGGGCAGAACATCGTAACGTTTGCGCCGTTCTTCCCCGAGTACAAGCCGTACATCGAGGGCGCGGGGCTTACCCTGCGCGTGACGCCGCCGCGGTGCGCGGACTTTCAGATCGACTTTGAGGCGTTCGCGCAGCTCGTGGACGAGAACACCGCCGCCGTGCTCATCAACAGCCCCAACAACCCCAGCGGCACCGCCTACAGCGAGGAGACCCTGCAGCAGCTGGCCGCCTTTTTGACCGCGACAAGCGCCAAATACGGTCACCACATCTTCCTGATTTCCGACGAGCCGTACCGCGAGATTTCGTTCGGCGGCAGGGTCACGCCCTACCCCGCTAAATTCTACGATGATACGCTCACCTGCTACTCCTTCTCCAAGAGTCTGAGCGTGCCGGGCGAGCGTATCGGCTATGTGGCCGCCAACCCGCGGTGCGAGGACGCCGCGTACATCGTGCCGATGTGCGGCCAGATCTCCCGCGGGACCGGCCACAACTGCCCGTCGTCCCTCATCCAGATGGCCGTCGAGCGCTGCCTTGACGTGACCAGCGACCTGTCCGTCTACGAGACGAACATGAACCTGATCTACGACGAGCTGATTGCGCTGGGCTTCACCGTCGTCAAGCCGGACGGCACGTTCTACATCTTCCCGAAGGCGCTGGAGGACGACGCAAAGGCGTTCTGCCAAAAGGCGCTGAAATATGACCTGGCGCTGGTCCCCGGTGACAGCTTCGGCTGCCCCGGCTACTTCCGCATGGCGTACTGCATCGAGACCGAAAAAGTCCGCCGCAGCTTTGCCGCGCTGGAGAAATTCGTGGCCGAGGAGTACGGCGTCACCAAACACTAAGGAGATTTTATGTCGATTCTACGCCGCATTTTTCCGTTTCTGCTGACAGCTGCGCTGCTGTGTGCCTGCGTGCAGATGCCCAACACCCCACAGGACGTGCTGCCCGCCACGACGCCGCAGCCCACGACGGCCCCCACCGCCACGCCGGAGGCAAGCCCCACGCCGACGCCCGAGCCAACAGTGGCCCCCGCGATGGCGACGGCCACGAGCAACGCCACCAAGGACGCGCCGCAGATCAAGGACCCGACGACCTGGGACGATAACGCCGCCGAGACGCTGGCCGGGCTGAAAACGCAGTTTGCCGCCTACGGCCTGACGCTGGACGCGAAGGAGGGCTGCCCCTACCTGCTGGCGGTCAACAACGCAGGCGGCGTGGTCACGGTCTACGCCGTGGATTCTGCCACAAAAAAGTACGCTGTGCCGTTCATGGCGATGGTGTGCAGCGGCGGCATGGACACCCCCACCGGGTATTTTTCGACCCCGGTGGACTACAGCTGGCGGCTGCTGATGGGCCCGAGCTACGGCCAGTACGCGACCCGTATCTATGACAGCTACCTGTTCCACAGCGTGCCCTACTACAGCCAGCACAAGGACGATGTGGAGTACGACGAGTTCAACCTGCTGGGCACCCGCGCCAGTCTGGGCTGCATCCGGCTGGCCGTGGTGGACGTGAAGTGGATCTACGACAACTGCCCGCTGGGCACGCCGGTCATCATCTACAACGACGCCGACGACCCCGGCCCGATGGGAAAGCCCGGCACGATCTACACCGACCCCGCCGACACCGAGAAGCGCGGCTGGGACCCCACCGACCCCGACCCGGCCAACCCGTGGGACGATGCCTTTGAGAGCGGCACCGCCATCCGCAGCCAGGCCGCCTGGGACCAGTGGGAGACCGAGCGCGAAAATTGGATGAGCAGCCTGACGCCCACCGATTTGCAGGGGTGGAGCACCGATTCCAAGATCGCGGGGACGAGAGGGTAATTTTTGCGCCGTAGGGGCCGGAGGTTTTCCGTTAGCAGACGTTCACAAGATAACCGGGAGTGTCTCGACCCTCGCGGTAGGGGCCGGGCATGCCCGGCCCGCAGGCTTCCCGCAAGCGCCCGTCCGCCGCAAACCGCCGGGCCGGGCGTGCCCGGCCCCTACCGCTCTATAAATCAAAAAGCACCCGCCTTTTTATCGAAGGCAGGTGCTTTTCTATTGCAATATCAGCTGAACATCACCACGTCCTGCGCGGGCTTTTCGCCCGGCTCGACGGAGATGGCGGTCAGGACAGGGCCGGTGGAATCGGGGGTCTGGCCCTTGTAGATGGGGTGGTACTTGACGTTGACCTTGGCCGTAATGTTGATCCAGCTGCGCTGCTCCAGCGACTTGTAATCGTCGTACTTGCAGGGCATGCCCACAAACTGGATGTCCTGCACGCAGCAGGTCATGGCAAAGCGTCCGGGCACAAACGCGCCCTTGCCGGCCTGGGGGGTCTGGCAGACCTGAGCCAGATATTTGACCGTCTTGCCGTCATATTTCTTCGGGTCGTCCATGCAGTCCATGTACCATATACCGAAGAACTCCTCGGGGATCTCAATGACCGGCGCGTCCACGTCGAAGGGCAGCGGGTCGGGGATGTCGTCATAGGCGACGCTGCCGTCCTTGAACTCGTAGGCGATGTCGCAGCGGCGGCTGGCCTGGCGCACCAGCTTGTGGATGAGCTGGCGGCTCTCGTCGTCGTTGACAGCCTCGGCGCGGTTGACGACCAGCAGCTCACTGCCGCGCAGCTTGTCCAGCAGCAGGCTGCGCATGGCGCTGTCGCCCGCGTAGGTCTTGATGGTCGTACCGTCGGCGGTGGCCAGGCTCTGGTAGATGAGCCAGTTGTCGGGCAGGGCGTCGTACAGCTCCTGAATGAGCCACATACCGTTGTACTCGATGATGACGCGGCCGCAGCCGGACTTCTTTTCGAGCGCGGTCAGGTTCTCGGCGGTCAGCTCGCTCTTATCCTCGATCTGGGCAACGTGCACGCCGCCGAAGGCGAACTTGGACGGGTCGTACTCGATCTCGCCCTCCTCGCAGACCAGCAGCAGGGTCTTGTCGCCGGAGTCGAAGTTGGGGTCCTCCATCGTTTCCTGAATGAATTTCGTCTTGCCGCTCTCCAGCTGGCCGACGAAGAGATATACGGGGATTTGTTTAGGCATAGGGGACGTCCTTTCGGTTAGTAGCAGTCAAAGGCTTCTCCCCCGGGGGAGAAGCTGTCCGCGAAGCGGACTGATGAGGGGAGAGCTGATCGCGGCCTGTCATTCGTGGGCTGCTGCGGCAGGCTCGCCCCTCATCCGCCCTCGGTCGGGGCCTCGGGCACCTTCCCCCAAGGAGGAAGGCATTCTTATCAAACGTGGAACAATTCCGCGATCTCATGCTCCTTCAGCTGGGAGCCGATGACGCAGAGCTTGCCGGTGACGTCGGGGCCGCAGGGGCGGATCTCGTGCTCGCCGGGGACCATGTCGAACTCGTACCAGGTGTCGCCGCCGTCCACAATGCCCTTGGCGCGCAGGATGATGCCGTAAGCGCCCTCGTCCAGCGCGTGCAGGGCCTTGTCCAGATCCTCACGGCTGTATTTGTGGGCCGTCTCCTTGCCCCAGCTCGTGAACACCTCGTCGGCGTCGTGGTCGTGGTGGTGATGATGCCCGCAGGAGCAGACGCCGTGCTCGTCGTAGTGGTGCTCATGGTGATGCTCGTGCTCGTCCTCATCATCGTGGTGATGGCAGCAGTCGTGGTCGTGGTCATCGTCATCATGGTCGTGATGATGATGCTCATGCTCGTCCTCATCGTCGTCCTCGTCGTGATGATGATGGCAGCAGCAGTCGTGGTCGTGCTCGTCCTCATCGTGGTCGTGATGGTGATGATGGTGGTGCTCGTGCTCATCCTCGTCGGCATGGGCCACGTTGGCGGCGCGGGCCTCGGTCAGCAGCTCGGCGACGAGGTCGCGCTTGCCGTCCATGACGGAGACGATCTGTGCGCCGGTCAGGACGGTCCAGTCGGTGGTGACGATGGTGGCGGTGGGGTTCTTCTCGGCCAGCATGGCGACGGCGGCAGCGACCTTCTCCTCACTGGCGTTGCCGGTGCGGCTCAGGATGATGCAGGACGCATGGCTGACCTGGTCGTCATAGAACTCACCGAAGTTCTTCATATACATCTTGACCTTGTTCACGTCAGCGACGGTGACAAAGCTGTTCAGGATGACGGGCAGATCCTCGGCGACGCCCTCGACGGCGCGGGTCACGTCGGACAGCTTGCCGACGCCCGACGGCTCAATGAGGATGCGGTCCGGGTGGTAGGTCTCGACGACCTTCTTCAGTGCCTCGCGGAAATCGCCGACCAGGCTGCAGCAGATGCAGCCGGAGTTCAGTTCATTGACCTGAATGCCGGCCTCGCGCATGAAGCCGCCGTCGATGCCGATCTCGCCGAATTCGTTCTCGATCAGGACGATCTGCTCACCGGCGAAGGCCTCCTTGATGAGCTTTTTGATAAGGGTGGTCTTGCCGGCGCCGAGGAAGCCGGAGAAAATGTCGATTTTGGTTTTCTTTTCAGCCATAGTTGGGTACCTCTATTCAAGATGTGTTCAGATGTTCAGTTGGTTGGCAATCTATTACACTAACTGCTAATACTATTATAACAAACACGTCAAGGGGTTTTGCGCCATTTTGCGCGGGAAATTTTGAATTTTTTGCAAAATTTATTGGATTACCGCCTCCCCGTAGGGGCCGGGCATGCCCGGCCCCTACCGCGCGGCTGCCACCGGCTGCCTCGGAGGGGTCAAGACCCCTCCCTACGGGCTATCGTTCACGGGTGCTTTGTAGGGAGCGGTCTTGACCGCTCCGCCGGGTAGGCAGACGTTAGCGGGTTGGCCCGTAGGGGCGGCATACATGCCGCCACGCCCGGCCCCTGCAAAGCGCCGCATTTTTGTATGTGCCCCCGGGCGCAAACTCCACCTTTTTATTATCTATTATCTATTTATTATTTGCAGCATTCGTGGTATGATATACCTAACCCCAATATCTATCACAAAAAGGAGCGATCCATTTTGACTACCAATGAAAAAATCGCCGCGCTGCGTGCCGCTGCCAAAGCGGCGGGCGCGGACGGCGTGCTCATCATGACCAGCGACCCCCATTGCAGCGAGTACCTGCCCGGCTATTATAACGCTCTGCCGTGGTTTTCCGGCTTCATCGGCGAGAACTCGACCCTCGTTGTGACTCAAGACCGCAGCGCCCTGTGGTGCGATGGCCGCTTCTACGTGCAGGCCGACAAGCAGCTGGCCGGCAGCGAGATCGAGTGTATGCACGCGGGCTCCGCGGGCGTGCCCACCGTGGCCGAGTACCTCGGGAGCCACTTTGGTACGGGTGACACCCTGCTGCTGGACGGCAGCTGCGTGCCCGCCACGATTGCCAAGGAGTACATCGACGCATTGGCCAAGAAGGGTGCCACTCTCAAGAGTCAGGACGTGGCCAGCCCGATTTGGGACGCCACCGGCGAGCGCCCGGCCCTGCCCGACACCCCCTGTGAGCTGCTGACCCCGGCCCAGACCGGCGCGACTGCCGCGGACCGCATCGCCATGGTGCGTGCCGAGCTGCAGAAGGCCGGTGCCACCGCACTGGCCGTGACCGGTCTGGACTGCGTGGGCTGGCTGCTGAACCTGCGCGCCCGCGACCTGCCCTGCACCCCGCTGGCCGTCGCCTACGCGCTGGTCACGATGGACGCCTGCACGCTGTTTATTGCGCCGGGCCGCCTGTCCGACGCCGACGCCGCCACGCTGGCCGAGAGCGGCGTGACGCTGCGCGGCTACGAGGAAATTATCGACGCCGTCCACGCCCTGCCCGCCGACGAGGTGTTCCTGGTGGACGAGAAGGCCACCAACTACGCCCTGTACGAGGCCCTGACCGCCCACAAGACCGTGGCCGGTGCCGACCCGATTTTTGCCCTGAAGGGCATCAAAAACGAGACCGAGCTGAAGAACCTCCGCGAGTGCCATATCCGCGACGGCATCGCCGTGGTGCGGTTCCAGATGGATCTGGAAAAGGCGCTGGCCGAGGGTAAGCAGCTGACCGAGATCGACATCGACACGATGCTGCAGAAGCGCCGCGCCGAGATGCCCGGCTACTTTGAGGACAGCTTCTCCACGATTGCGGCCTACGGCGCCAACGCCGCCATGATGCACTACCACGCCGAGGGCGACGTGAACAGCGTCATCGAGCCGCGCGGCTTCCTGCTGGTGGACAACGGCGGCCAGTACGACTGCGGCACCACCGACATCACCCGCACCTACCCCGTCGGCCCGCTGACCGACAACGAGCGCCGCTATTACACCTGGGTGCTGCAGAGCCACATCGACATGGCCCGCGCGGTGTTCCTGGACTACTGCACCGGCTTTGCACTGGATACCTTTGCCCGCGGCCCGGTCTGGGCGCACAAGGTCAACTACCGCTGCGGCACCGGCCACGGCGTCGGCTTTATCTCCGGCGTGCACGAGGGCCCGCAGAGTCTGCGCCCGAACAACCCCGTGATTTTTAAGCCCGGCATGACCATCACCGACGAGCCGGGCATCTACGAGACCGACGAGGTCGGCATCCGCATTGAGAACGAGCTGGAGTGCATCGACCTGGGCGAGAACCAGTACGGCCACTGGCTGGGCTTTGCGCCTTTGACGCTGGTGCCCATCTCCACTGAGCCGGTCCTTGTGGACGAGCTGAGCCGCGACCAGATCAACTGGCTGAACGACTACCACGCCCACGTCTACGAGATGCTCAGCCCCCGCCTGAACGAGGACGAGAAGGTCTGGCTGAAGGAGAAGTGCGCGGCGATTGGCAGATAAACAGCTGACAGGTGTTTATCTTTTATATTCCTGTAGGGGCCGGACATGTCCGGCCCGCAACATAAACCGGAAAGCAGGTGCTTGCCGGTAAGCTGCGGGCCGGGCATGCCCGGCCCCTACGCATCAATAATGTTTTACCATGCAATAACGGCACACGTCCCCGGAACGGTCAAGACCGTTCCCTACAAAGCACCCGCGGACCCCGATTTGTAGGGAGGGGTCTTGACCCCTCCGCAGCTGCCGTTTGCCATTGTGACGCGGTAGGGGCCGGACATGTCCGGCCCGCAACATAAACCGCAAGCAGGTGCTTGCCGGTAAGCTGCGGGCCGGGCATGCCCGGCCCCTACAGAGCGGCATACTCAATGGCTATTTATTTCTCGCACGCGCCGTCGTTGCCCTCACCACACCCGTCGCAGTCACTCTCAAACCGGACGGCGTTCTTCGCCAGCTCGGGGTCAAGGCGCTGGGCGACCTGCATCATCAGGGCGCACTCCATCCGCTTGCGGAACACCTTGCAGCCGTACTCATACGTGCCGTGGATGTCGCCGGTAGCGTGCAGGGCGTTGGCCGCGCAGCCGCCCGCGCAGTACAGGCGTGCCCAGCAATCCTTGCAGTCGGGGCGGGCATAGACGTTGCACAGCTTGAACTCGTCGCGCAGGGCGGTGTTGGTCACGCCGTCCCAGACGTTGCCCAGCTTGTACGCCGGGTCGCCGACAAACTGGTGGCAGGGGTACAGGTCGCCCCAGGGGGTCACGGCCATGTACTCGGTGCCGGAGCCGCAGCCCGAAATGCGCTTGTAGATGCAGGGGCCGTGCTTGAGGTCCAAAATATAATGATAGAACGTGATCGGCTTGCCGGCCTTCTGGCGGCGCAGCATGTCGTTGGCCAGCAGCTCATACTGGTCGAACAGCTTGGGCAGGTCCTCCTCGGTCAGGGCCTCGGGGGAGTCCGGCGGGGCGACAACCGGCTCCATGGACAGCTCGGTAAAGCCGAGGTCGTCGGCCATGTGGAACAGGTCCTTCGTAAAATCAACGTTGTGATGCGTAAACGTGCCGCGCATATAGTAGCCCTGGCCGCCGCGCGCCTTGACGAGCTTCTGGAACTTGGGCACGATGCGGTCATAGCTGCCGTTGCCCGCGAGGTCGACGCGGAAGCGGTCATTGACCTCCTTGCGGCCATCCAGCGACAAAACAACGTTATGGCATTCTTTATTGCACCAGTCGATGACCTCGTCCGTGATGCCGATGCCGTTGGTCGTCATCGTGAAGCGGAAGTTTTTGTTGTACTTTTTCTCGATGCTGCGTGCATAGGCGACCAGCTGCTTGCAGACCTCAAAGTTCATCAGCGGTTCGCCGCCGAAGAAATCAACCTCGAGGTTGCGGCGGGTGCCGGAGTTTTCGATGAGAAAATCCAGCGCGCGCTTGCCGGTCTCGAAACTCATGAGACCGGCCTCGCCGTGGAACTTGCCCTGCGCGGCGAAGCAGTAGCTGCAATTCAGGTTGCAGGTATGGGCGACGTGCAGGCAGAGCGCCTTGACAACGTTGGAGCGGTTTTTGAAGTCAAAGGCGTGGTCGGCGTAGGCGTCGGGCGCAAACAGCTGGCCCGCGGCGGTCAGCTCGTCGATGTCGTCGAGCACGTCGCTGATGTCGGCGGCGGTCACATCGGCGCGGTCCGCGTACTTTTTGGCGAGGGCTGCCGCAGCCTGCTCCCGGCTGCTGCCTTGGTCGATCAGGGCGATGGCGTCATAGGCGACGTCATCCACCGCATGCACGCTGCCGCTGTAGACATCCAGCACAATGTTGTAACCGCTTAATTTGTATTGATGGATCATGGTTTTCTCCGTTTTGTTATGGTGCAATGCGGCGGACAGCCACGGGCGGATATGGAATCCGCCCCTACGGCATTCCCCTTGTAGGGGCGCATTCTATATGCGCCCGCCGCACCCCTTTGTATCATAGAAAATGCCGGGCTGCCACACGGCATCCCGGCATCAAAGCCAGCAAAAATTACTTGTCGGTCTTCTCGCAAGGCTGGTTGGCAATGCCGCAGCTGGTCTTGCAGGCGCTCTGGCAGGAAGTCTGGCACTCGCCGCAGCCGCCGTTCAGCAGGCTCTTAGCCATGTCGCGGGTCTCGAGAGTCTGGATGTGCTTCATAAAACAGTCACCCCTTTATACATTTTAGAATTATTATTATTGTACACGGAAATCCTGGGTTTGTCAATAGGGGCAGAGGGAAAACAACAGACAGCGGGAGGCCCGTCGGACCCCCTTTACAACAAAACCGCAATCTCCTCCGCACCGCTGCCGCCCGTATGCTTCAGCGCGGTTCCGGCCTGCTCCAATGCACGGCAGGCCGTCACCAGCTCTGCCGTCACTTCCTCGCCCGGTGCCACCAGCGGCACGCCGGGGGGATAGGCCCAGAGATACTCCGCGGCGGTCTCCCCCACCGCGTCCCGCATCCTTACGGCCCGCGCGGGGCGCAGCAGCGCCTCGGCAATCGTGCAGCGGGCCGCGCCGGGGGCGGGCAGAATATGCCGCGGGGCCGCGGGCGGGGCCGCCGTTTTGTCCCAGGCGTGCAGCACATCGGCCAGCCGTTCCAGCGCGTCGGCGTCGTCGCAGGGGCTGGTCATGGCCAGTACGTTCGGACCGCAGACCATCTCGGACTCAAAGCCGTCGGCCCGCAGGTACGCCGCTCCCGCCGCGCCGATTTGCAGCAAAATTTTGCCGCTGTCATGCGCAAAAAAGTCAGGATGTGCCGTCAGTGCGTCCGCGCCGCAGCACAGTATTTTTGTATTTTTCAGATCCCGCACCGCCGCGTCAAAGGCATCCAGCCGGGCACGCCACGCGGCAAAGGCGGCCTCTCCCTCGTCGGCCAGCCAGCGGGTGCAGCCGTCCAGACTGACCATGAGCGGGTAGCTCGGCGAGCTCGTCTCGAACACGTCCAGCTGGCGCTCGACCTCGGCAGGGTCGGCCAGATCGCCGTTCAGCTGCAAAAACGCGGTCTGGGTCAGGCTGGGCAGCGTCTTGTGGGCGCTCTGCACGACCAGATCGGCCCCTGCGGCTACGGCCCCGCCGCGCCAGCCGTACCGGGCGGCAAAGGGCAGGTAGTGCGCACCGTGGGCCTCGTCCACCAGCAGCGGCATGCCGCGGGCGTGGCAGATTTCCGCGATAGTACGTATATCGCTCAAAACGCCCTCATAAGTCGGGCTGGTCAGGATCACGCAGCGGGCGTCGGGCGCAGCGTCCAGCGCGGCGGCCACATCGGCGGAGCGCACACTGCCGTAGATGCCAAACTGCGGGTCCACGGGCGGCGTGAGCCAGCGGGCCTTCAGCTGCCCCAGCTCAATCGCGTGGTAGACAGCCTTGTGGCAGTTGCGCGCCGCAATGACCGTGCTGCCGAACGGTGCCAGTGCGCGGATGCCCGCCAGCAGGCCGACGGTGGACCCGCCGACGAGGTACCAGCACCGCCGCGCGCCGTACAGCGCCGCCGTGCGGGCCATGGCGTCGGCCAGAATGCCGTCCGCGTCGTGCAGGTCGTCCGCGCCGTCGATCTCGGTCAGGTCCCAGGCATAGCAGCCCAGCCCCGGTGCGGGCGGCACCCGCCGCTTATGCCCGGGCATGTGCAGCGGGTAACGCGCCGCGGAGAGGGTTTCTAATTGTTGTTGCAGCGTTGATTTTGTCATATTTTTATACTTTTTATAAATAAGTGCAAGCTAAAAAGCCTCCCCTTTGAGGGGAGGTGCCCGCGGGGCGGAGGGGTGGGCGGGAGACACACACTTTACAGGTCTACACCCGGCCACCCCTCACCGCCTGCGGGCGGAGCTCCCCTCAAAGGGGAGCCTTTACGAAATCTCAATTTCCGCCTTACTGCCCGCCCGCGTTTTGGTCACGTGGATCTGTCTCGTCAGGCGGTCCTGCAGCGCCTCGACGTGGGAGATGACGCCGATGAGCTTATCGCCCCCGGCCAGCCCGGCCAGCGTGTCCACGGCCTTTTCCAGGCTGTCGGAGTCCAGCGAGCCGAAGCCCTCGTCGATGAACAGCGTCTCGATGACGACGCCGCCCGCGTTCTGCTGGATCGTGTCGCTGATGCCCAGTGCCAGGCTCAGTGCGGCCATGAAGCTCTCGCCGCCGGACAGGCTGCCCACGGGGCGGGTTTTGCCGGTGTAGGCGTCGAACACGTCGAGGTCCAGCGCGGTCTTGCCGCCGACGGCCTCGCTCTTGCGGCGCAGCAATCGGTACTGGCCGTCGGTCATGCGGGTGAAGCGCAGGTTTGCGGCCTCGACCACGCCGTCAAAATAGAACGCCTGTACGTACTGTTCAAACGGAAGTTTGATTTTTCCGGTCAAATTGCCGTTGATCGTTTTGGACAGATTGTCCCACATGGCACGCTTCTCGCGGGCGGCGGCGCTCTCCCGCATCGTCTTTTGCAGCGCGTCGATGGCGGCGCGGTTCGTGTGCAGACGGTGCACGGCGGCGTCCCGGGCGGCCATGGCGGCAGCGCGGTCCCGGCGCAGGCGGGCCAGCGCATCCTGCAGCTGGGTCAGTGCGTCGGGGTTGTCGCGCTTGGGCATCGTCTCGCGCATCTGCTGCACGCGGGCGCTGGCGGCAGCGTGCCCGGCCTTGGCGTTGGCGGCGCGGCGGGTGGCCGCAAAGCGCTGCTTTTCCAGGTCGGCCAGCTGGCCGTTCAAAAGGTCGGCCTGCTTGGCCAGGCTGCGGGCGCGGTCCGTCTTTTGCTTTAGCTTCAGGTGGTCGGCCTGCAGGCCGCGCAGACCCTCGGTCAGGCTGGTCTGCTGGGCGGTCAGCGCAATTTTCAGCTCGTCGGGCGTCAGCTCGGCGGCGGGCTTGCCGGTGTAGCGGTCCCCGCGGCGCGCGAAAAATCCATCCGCGTCCCGCTGCAAAGCCGCCCGCAGCTCATGCGCGTGGGCGGCGGCGTCACCGGCGGTGCGGCTGGCCGCGGCAGTGCTGCGGCGCTGGGCCGTCAGCGCCTTCTCCCGCTCCTCCAGCTGCTTTTCGGTGATGTGGTCCTTGGGCAGCGCGGCGATCTTCGGGTGCTTGGTGGAGCCGCAGACCGGGCAGGGCTTGCCCTTTTGCAGGTCCTTGGCCAGCAGGCCCGCGCGGTTGGCGTTTAATTGGCGCTGCATCGTGCTGTATTCTTCCTCGGCGCTGTCCAGTGCAGCCTGTGCGGCCACATACTCTGCCTGACGCGCAGCGGCGTCCTCGTCGGCCTTGTCGGCGTCCGCCAGATTTTGCAAGAGCTGCCTGCAGTCGGCGGAAAGCCCCTCGGCCAGCTCAATGCGGTGGTCAGTCTTGAGCAGGTCGGCCTCGGCCTGGCTCAGCGCGGCGCGGTCCGCCTCGTTTTTGGCAATATTCTCCTTCACGTTCGCCGTGCGCTTTTCCAGATCGGTCATAATGAGGTCGGTCTGGTGCTCCACATCGGCGGCGCGCTGCTCCTCGGCCACCAGCCCGGCCAGCTGGCGGCGGCGGGCGGCGCGTTCCTCGGCAATTTTCAGGCCGGCGTCACCGCGGGCGATCTTCTCGTCCAGCTCGTTCATAACGCTGGTCTGTCGTTTTTCGTTGGCGTCGTCGGCCTCCAGCAGGAGCCTGCCCAGCTCGGCGGCAGCCCCTGCGGCAAACGGGTCGCGCTCGGCCTGCATTTCGGCCAGGTCGGCGGCGGTCTCCTCGTCGGCGCCGTCACCGATCAGCGTGCCGACGTGCATCAAAAGTACATCGTCCAGACGCTTGCATTCCTCGTCGGCCTTACGGGCGTGCTCGACGGCGGCCTGACCCAGGCGCTGGTGGTCAGCGGTGTCAAAAATGCGGCGCAGGATGGCGGCGCGGTCCGCGGACGGCGCGTTGAGCAGCCGGGTAAAGTCGTTCTGCGCCAGCATCGACACCTGGGCAAACTGTTTGGCGTCGATGCCCAGCAGCTTGACCACGGCGTCGGTCACGGCTGACGCACCGCTGACCGGCTCGTCCGGCTCACGGATCAGCTCGGCCTTGGCGGGCACCTTGACCATGCCGGTGCCGCGCTTGGCGGCGCGCTGCTGGTCGGGCCAGCGGCGCACGGTGTAGCTGCGCCCGCGGTGGGTAAAGGCCAGCTCGACGCTCGTCTCGGCGTCGGGGGCGGCAAAATCACTGCGCAGCATCGTTGTTTTTCGGTTCTCACCGGAGGTCTCGCCGTAGAGCGCAAACGTGATGGCGTCAAACAGGGCGGTCTTGCCCGCGCCGGTGTCGCCGCCGATCAGAAACAGTCCGCTGCCGCCGAACGCCGAGAAGTCCAGCTCGGTGCGGCCCGCGTAGGGGCCGAAGGCGGTCAGGATCAGCTTTTGGGGTTTCATTCGCTTTTTGACGCCTCCTCGCGCAATCTTTTCACAGCCACGGTCTCCTCCACTGTCAGGGGGCGTCCGTTCATCTTGGTGAAAAAGTCCTGGAACAGCTCGACAAAGGGCTTGCCGCGCACGGCCTGGGTCATGTCCAGCGGGTGCGCGACCTCACCTTGGGGCAGGTAGTCGAGCCGCATGGCGTTGGGATAGGCGGCGCGCAGCTGCGCCATGGCGTCGGGCAGCGGCGTCGGGTCGGTCAGGGTCGCCCAGATGTAGTCCTCGGTGTCGGTTGGCCGGGCGGTCAGCCGGGCCAGCGGGCCGGTCAGGTGGCGCATGGCGCGGCGGGGCGTCAGCGGCAGCTGCTCGATTTTTTCCACGCCGCGCTTGCCGACCCGCACGAGGGTGACGGATTTCTGCATCCCGCATTCGTCCAGATGGTAGCAGAGCGGCGCACCCGCGTAGCGCACGGCGTCGATGCCGACGCGCTGGGCGCGGTGGATATGGCCGAGCGCCGCATAGCAGAAGCCCGCAAAACGCGCTGCATCGATGGAATCCACCGTGCCGACGGTCAGGGGCGCGGTCTCGCTGCCGGAGAGCTGCGGCGGGCAGACGCCGGAGACCACCATCTGGTGGGCGACGAGCACCCGGCGCGGGGCGGCGGGCTCACAGACGGCCAGCGCCGCGCCGACGGCGGAGTCGTAGTCGGTGATGTCGGCGTCGGGCAGGTAGTGGCGCACCGTGGCCGCCCGCACAAAGGGCAGCAGCGTGAACTCGATGGGGCCGTGACGGTCATTGAGTACGACCTGCTTGGGGCAGCCGGTGAAACGCCCGGCAATGTGTACGTTTTGTTCGGCCAGCAGACTGCTGGCAAAGTCGAGCCGCTCGGCGCTGTCGTGGTTGCCGGAGACGGCCAGCACCGGGATGCGGCGTGCGGCCAGCTGGGTCAGGAACCAGTCCAGCAGCGTGCAGGCCGCGGCGGGCGGCACCGGCGTGTCGTAGATGTCGCCCGCGATGACGACGGCCTCGACGCCGTGTTTTTCACAGAGGGTCAGAATTTGTTCAAGGATGAACCGCTGATCCTCCAGCATATCAAACCCGTTGACCCGTTTGCCCAGGTGCAGGTCTGCAAGGTGCAGAAATTTCATGGTGTATCTCCAGATTTTGCTTTTACCGCCACAGCTTCTCCCAGGTCGTGATGTCCAGCGTGGTGCCGGGCAGGACCTCCACGGGGGCTGTCTCGGCCTTGCGGAAGCGGCACTTTTTGGCAAAGCCCTCGGCCTTCAGGTCGCGTGCCCACACCCGCATATACAGGCGGCTGCGGCCATCGCCCTCGGCCAGCTTCTGCGCATAGGCCACGATGCTGCGGCCAATACCCTGCCCGCGGGCCTTTTCCTTTAAGAAAAGGCGGCTCAGGCACATGGCACCCGCGGGGCCGAGGTCGAGCGCGAAATAGCCCACCGGCTCGGTGCCGAGGTAGATCAAAAAGTAGTTGATGACGCCGCTGTGGATCTCGTCGTCGGTCAGGATGTCGCTCTGGTACTTATCGGCTAGTGCAGCGGCGACCTTGGGCGTCAGCTTGGTGTAATGCTGGACGAAAATTTCCTGCGCCAGCTCGGAAACCAGCTGGACGTAGCGGGTCTTGGTTACTTGCTTAAATGTCGGGTTCATAGTAACTCCTTTTGTTAAACATATGCTGCCGTAGGGGCGCATTCTATATGCGCCCGTGCAGCTTACGGCAGGTGCCGCGGGCGGATATGGAATCCGCCCCTACATTTATTCAATGGTAACGCTTGCCCGCGCCGGCATGCACGCGGCCCAGTCTCCCTCGTTTTTCAGGGTGCCGAAGCCCTCGCACAGGTGGTCGGGGCAGGGGCTGTCTACAAAGGCGATGCCGCCGTTTTCCACCCGCAGGTGGATCGTGTACAGGCCGGTGTCAATGTCATATTCGGCGTTTTTACGCAGATCAATGCGCTGCTCGACCTGCGGGTCGCCGTAGCGCAGCACCGCCGTGCGGCCCGTGCCGCCGTGGTGGGCGGCCAGCCACAGCACCGCGGCCAGCGCCAGAATTACAGCGATAAACAGCAGATTTTTTCGTTTCTCGGTCATGGCTCTCTGTCAAATTCCAGTTCTTCGGTCAGGCCGTCATACCCGGCCACGGCGGCGGGGTACGCGGTGCGCGCGGCGGCCAGGCCCAGCGCGGGGTCGGTCACGGCGGCGCTGTAGTGGGTCAGCCAGAGGCGGCGCACGTTGGCCGCGGCGGCCAGTGCGCCGGTCTCCCGGCAGGTGGCGTGGCCGTACAGCTCCGCCTTGGGCAGGTCGGCGTCGTCGGCGTAGGTCGCGTCCATGCAGAGCAGATCGGCGTCCCGGGCGGCGGCCTCCAGCGCGGCGCAGGGGCGGGTGTCGGTGGCGTAGACCACCTTCAGCCCGCGGCGCGGCGCACCCAGCACCTGCTCCGGCGTGCAGCCGCCGACAGGCTCGCCCCTTTGCAGCGTTTTCCAGTAGGGCATCGGGATGCCCGCAGCCCGCGCCCTTGCGGGGTCGAACCGCCCGGCGCGGGGCAGCGCAAGCACATAGCCGCAGCAGGGTACGCGGTGGGTCAGCGGGAACGGGGTGATTTTCAGCGTGTCTATGTGGAATGGTCCGTCTGCGACCTGCCAGCGCACCGGGTACGCCTGCGGCCCGGCCAGTGCCGTGACGGCCTGCGCCACAGGCTCGATGCCCTTGGGGCCGTAGATCGTCAGCGGCTCGGTGCGGTTCAGGCTGCCCAAGGTCTGCAAAAGACCGGGCAGGCCCAGAATGTGGTCGCCGTGGTAGTGGGTCAGCAGCACCGCCGAAAGCCGATACGCGCTGACGCCGTACCGCCGCAGGCCGACCTGCGTGCCCTCGCCGCAGTCCAGCAGCACGCTGCGCCCGCCCACCGTGACCGCGGCGGCGGCCAGTGCGCGGTCCGGCAGCGGCTGCGTGCCGCCCGTGCCCAGCAGGGTTACTTTCAGCATGTATGCACCTCTTTTCCAATACTTCCCCATTATCAAACGTATTATAGCACAGATCGGGCGGGCGGTAAAGGGGCGGGTTTGCGGTGCTCTCCCTTTTGTGGGATGCGACGGAAGCTTTGCCCTCATCAGCCGCCTGCGGGCGGCAGCTTCTCCCGAGGGAGAAGCCAAAAAAGTTGAAACACCCCGCCCGTTTTTGTCGTATAATCTTTATGAAAGGGGGCGACGCCCATGACAGAGCACGAGTTGGACACCCTGCTGCGGGACTACGGCGGCGCAGTGCGGTCCGTCTGCCGGGCCATTCTGCCCGGCCATCCGCAGGACGCCGAGGAGGCCGAGGCCGACACATTTTACAAGCTCTGGCGCGGGGCACACCTGCCCGCAGACGAGGCCCACCGGCGGCGGCTGGTGGTGCAGGCGGCGCGGCAGTGCGCCATTGACCGCTATCGCGCGCTGCTGCGCCGGGGCGAGACGCTGCCGCTGGATGACCGCGACGACGCCGAGCTGGCCGTTGCGCTGGAAAGCGGGCTGGAAACCCGCGAGCTGATGGCGCAGATCATGGCGCTGCCGCCGCCCGACGGGGAGCTTTTTCTGCGCAGGTACGTGTATGGCGAGACCGCGGCCCAGCTGGGCGTACATTTCAACATGCCTGCCGCAACGGTGCGCACCCGGCTGCACCGCGCACGGCTGGCACTGCAAAAACTATTGAAGGAGGGCTGACCTATGACCGAACTGGAACGCTGGATGAACGACCACCCGCCGCTGGCAGACGCCCTGACGGCGGAGGAAACCGCGGCGCTGCGGGCAAAAGTGCTGGCGCGCCGCCCAAGGGTGCATGTTTTGCGCGGCTGGCGGCTGGCAGCCGCGGCGGCAGCGCTCTGCTTAGTGGCCGCGGGCGCGGTGGTGCTGGGGCTTTTCCACCCCATGAGCGCCGCCAACGAGACGAACGCACTGGTGCAGAAATACGGTGAGGTGCTGGACGAACCGCTGACCGCCGAAATCAACGGCCACACGGTCAGTGTAAAGGCGCTGCTGCGCGACAAGAACACGCTGCGGGTGCTGTACGATGTTGATCATGCACAAGGGCTTGAGCCGTGGGATTTGGTGTGGAGTACCGCAAACTTCACCTTCATCCCGACCGAGGAAAGCGCCCTTGACAAACGGATGTACACAGTAACAAACTTCGGCACAGGGCTTTGCGGCGGCTATGCCGTCGGCTCGTTTGAAACCCGCAACGCCACAAGCGAGAGCGGCATTCTCTCCTGCTTTGTGGATATTCCACTGCACAGCAATCCCGCCAAGATGCGCACGCTGTGGATTGGCGACCTGAACAACTACGACGCCAAAGCCAGCCTCAAGGTGGAGCTGCCCGACGCCGCCCAGCCTATCACAATAGCGGCAGACACAAGCATTGCAATGAAGGGCGGCCCGTGGTTCCACTACGATTTGACCGACGAGGAGCGCAAGGCGTTCCCGGACGGGACGTTTAACATCACTGCGATACGCATTGAGCCGCTGGCCGTGAGCATTGTGGGTAGTGACTACGAAAGCGAACCCCGGAATTTGAGCCGCTACAATGTGCAAGGCCGCGTGAAGCTCTACCGAGCTGACGGCAGCGAAATCACCTACGGCTGGGACGGGAATTTCTTCCAAGGGCAATACAGTCCGACGGTGCTGCGCGTGGACAGCTACGACATCCTCGACCCCGAGGCCGTGGCATGGGTCGAGATCGACGGGGAGAGGTTTGAGGTGGAATAAGTGGGAAAGGACGGTTACAGGAAACCACCGGGCCGGGCGGCATATATGCCGCCCCTACGAACCGGCGGATGATTTGCGGCATTCAGAGACAAACGCGGAGGGGTCAAGACCCCTCCCTACAGGCCTCCAAAAGCCTTCCCCCTTGGGGGAAGGTGGCCCCGCAGGGCCGGATGAGGGGGAAACCGCCCGGCAGCAGCCGTTTGCCTATAATGTGCGGGCCGGGCGTGCCCGGCCCCTACGAACCGGCGGATGATTTGCGGCATTCAGAGACAAACGCGGAGGGGTCAAGACCCCTCCCTACAGGCCTCCAAAAGC
>ENA-OWON01000258-OWON01000258.1-gut-metagenome-genome-assembly--contig:-NODE-258-length-26440-cov-6.337898_pt1 | contig 26440 bp, 21 predicted proteins | sample MGYA00248257_ERZ651798 | MGnify/ENA primary metagenome ERZ651798 (study PRJEB26908, sample SAMEA4031708) | gut metagenome | biome: gut; feature: normal infant; material: stool | place: China | collected 2015... | reverse complement strand
AATCTACTCATTCCCAACTGTTTACGTTCCAACCTCTCTTATTCTCCTTTGGCTGCTTTAGAGCTTTATGTTAAAAATACTAACTCATAGTTTTCTCCTCCAGAACTCACCGTTTCTCGGTGCAGAAGTCATCGTTTTCTTCTTGGGAGCATATCGCCTACAAGATAGAAATCCTTGCTTTTCTTTATGATTTTATGCTAAAAATCGGATATAAGTTCTATCATCGAAGCTCTTATTGCCCTCTACAATGCCCTTGGTGGCGATAAAAGAACGGATGTTCTGAGGGTCGTTGGCAATCTGCTCTGCCAATGCCGCCTCGCTTGCTGCCAGAGTTGGCATAAGAAAAGGATATCCATCGCTTGCCAATACTACTTCATTGGGAGATAAAACAGGCTTCGGTTGCTCTTGAAAGTATGTTTCAATGCTACTTGAAGCAGGCTTCATTTTCAACGCTACAATCTTCACTCCCTCCCGATAAACCGGGAATCCATCGATAACCGTATAGGTCTGGTTCTGCCCCGAAAGCATCGCCTTGATAAGCAATGGCTCTATCTGCTTTCTAGCCTCAGCAGGCGAAAGGCCCTGCGCTATCAGTTCTACTCGTTTCCGGGCAATCTTCTCCTCATAAGGCTTGCCGTTCTCATAGAGCTTTCCGGCGATAATTGCCTGGCAATCGCCCACCATCCATACTTCATTCCTTGTCCGGCTATAAAGGATAGCCGAAGCTGTTAGGCGCTCTTCGGGATGCTCCTTCAACCGCTCTTCCACCCCAAGCTTTTCATACACCTTATTATATATATACGCCGTTACGCCCTGGCAGAATTCATCTACCGAGGCATCCGTCTTCAGTTCCTCCCGGATATATTCCGAGATAAGCATCATGGCGTATCTTCCGTTCTTCACATCAGGATTGAGATGCTTCGGCGTCTTGCTCGTACTGCCATCAATCACAGCGATGAAATCATCGGTAACTACCATTCCATCCTCACAAGCCTCAGGGCTCTTCTTTCCTATGATACAGCTTTCTATAATCTTCATAAAATCTACTTATCTATCCGGTTATATATCTGAAAAAAGGCTACCCATCCAGGTAACCTTTTTACTCGTTTATTTATCTCTTAAGCCTTCACCTTCTTTAATCTGATAACCAGCTGTATGAAACTTGGAATCATGATGCAGAGAGAGAAGCCTACGGCATAATACATGGTTTTCTCATCGCCATGGAAGAGGTCGATGAGCTTGCCATCGCTCTGCGGCATGATATTAGCAAGAACATACGCCATCGTATTGTTCACCCAGTGGAGCAGGATGCCCGGCACAAGACTCTTGGTACGATAATACATCCATCCCAGGAGCAAGCCCATCAAAAGGGCATTGACAAACTGTGCCAGGTTGGCATGAACCACTCCGAAGATGGCAGCCGAAATCATGATGGCTACCCAATGGTTCTTCTTGCTCATGATGCCCAGCAGGGTGCGAAGGATGGCTCCACGGAATACAACCTCCTCAGCAAAAGGCGCCAGAACGCCGATAGCCACATAGCCCCAAGGCTCCTTCATGAGCGATGCGAATATCTGCTCGGTATTCTCGTCCATCTCGATGCCTATCTGCTCATATATGAGCTCCAGAGGAATGATGGTTCCCAGAGTGAACAATGCCACCCAGAGAAGCGTTGCCCAAGGCTTGGAAAGCAGATAATCGCGGGTCAGCGGTGTCCACTTCGTCTTCAGGAAGATGACGAGGGTGATAACGTTGCTGAACGCTGAAGTAAGCGCCATCAGGATAGGATTGCTGCCCGAACTGACAGCCAGGAGCGTTGCCTGGTAACCTTCGCCCTTAATGCCCGCCCAGATTCCTGCGCCAGCATACATCACGATAATCTGTACTACTATAAATATAATCATGTAGAGGACGATATCCGTCAAACCTCTCTTTAAATTAATCTTTGCCATTGCTTTTACTGTTTATAATTAATCGTTTATAGTTTAATAGCATTCTCGCTATCATTCCGCTTCCTTTTCAAAGAGATCCAGCACGGTCTGCTCATCCTCTTTCAGCTGCGCCGCCAATTCCTCGGGACTGTCAAACTTCTGTTCGCCCCTTATTCGCTTCACGAAGCTTACGAGCAAGAGCTGGTCATAAATATCCCCGTCGAAATTGAAGATGTGCGTCTCTAGCGTCAGTAGTCTGCCATTGAAGGTTGGGCGATTGCCCACATTCATCATTCCCCGTTTCCATACCACCGTATTCTCCAGTCTTACCCTTACGGCATAGACGCCAGGGGCAGGAATCAGCTGTCCGAAGTGAGAGATGTCGAGATTGGCTGTAGGGAAACCGAGTTTTCTGCCTTCATGGAATCCATTCACCACCTTTCCGATGAGGGTGTAAGGGAAACCGAGGCACCGGGCTGCCATCTCCACTTCTCCCTCTTTCAGGAAAGAGCGGATGACGGAAGAAGAGATGTTGATGCCATCTATCTGGAAGGCTTCGTTCCTGATTACCTCGATGCCCATCTCCTTGCCGTAGCGCACGTAATCTTCGAAAGTCTCCTCGCGGTTATGACCGAAGCGATGGTCGTAGCCGATGAAGAGTTTCCTTACGTTGAGATGGTCGTGGAGCACCTGCTGCATAAACTCCCTTGCCGACATCGCAGCCATCGCCTTGTCGAAATGCAGCACCACAGCATTATCCACTTCCGTTTTCGAAAGCAGCAGCAGCTTGGAATCAAGCGTACTCAGCATCTCTGGCTGGTAATCCGCCTGCAATACCTTGCGGGGATGCGCATCGAAGGTGATGACGGTGGATTGCAAGCCATCCTTTCGTGCCGTCTCTACGAGATGATGAATCAGGAACTGATGTCCCCGATGCACTCCATCGAAGAAACCAATCGTTGCCACACAAGGCTGCAACTGCACGGTATCGTTATAATGTATTGTATTCATTCTATCTTAATCGTTCATATCAGAAGAATCCCCTGTGGGTTATCTTCTCTTTGCTATCATTCTCTTAAAAGTTCTCCACAGCTCGCCCGCCCAAAGTACAACGGAGGTTGAGCCGATGATGAGCAGCCACTCGTGGAGCGACAATGGTGTGGTGCGGAACATTTCGCCACCAAAGGTTACGATAATCCACTGACCCACCAATACCAGTACAAGCACCAGAATCATTCCCTTATCCTTCAGGAAATGGCGGAAAGCGGTGTGATGACTCATCAGCGCCTTGGCATTGAAGAGGTTCCAGAACTGAATCATCACGAAGGTGGTGAAGAACATGGTCAGCTCATGCACATCTACTCCACCCTTACCTCTGCGCTCGCAGTAAACCAGCAGGGCAAACATCACGAGGAAGAAGACGATGCCGCAGAACAGAATGCCGAAACCGATGCTCTTGTTGATGATGAAATCGGATGCCTTGCGTGGTTTATCCTTCATCACCTCATGAGATGGAGGCAATGAGGCAAGTGCCAGGGCTGCGAAGGTATCCATGATAAGGTTCACCCAAAGAATCTGAGTAACCGTCAGAGGCATCTCGGTTCCGATGACTGATCCGCCAAGCACCAGCAGGAGAGCTGCCACGTTTACTACCAACTGGAAGAAGAGGAAGCGCTGCAGGTTGCGATAGAGCGAACGTCCCCACATCACGGCATTGGCGATAGACTTGAACGAATCATCGAGCAGGGTCATATCCGAAGCCTCTTTTGCCACGGAAGTTCCCGACCCCAGCGACAAGCCCACGTGAGCATAGTGAAGTGCCGGAGCATCGTTTGTACCATCACCTGTTACGGCAACCACCTCGCCACGCTTCTGGAGCATCGCCACCAGTCGCTGCTTATCTGTAGGACGGGCACGGCTCATCACACGGATATCCTTCGCCCGTTCGTAAGCCTCTTCGTCAGAAAGAGCCTCCCACTGTTCACCCGTAATCATCTGCTGGTCGAGCGAAGTCAGAGAGCCATCTGCTCCGATATTCTCAGGTTCATCTTCGAAGACACCTATCTGCTTGCCTATCTCCATGGCGGTGGCAGCCGTATCACCCGTAACCACTTTTACTTCGATACCCGCATGGCGGCACTCCTGCACGGCAGCAGGAACATCCGGACGGATAGGATCGGCAATGGCTGCAATGGCCTGCAACTGAAGGTCGTTGGCATCGAGAAACGCTACCACTTCGGCAGTAGAGGTTCTGGAAGTTCTCATGATAGAAGCTTCTATCTTCTTATAGGCGAACGCCAGGGTTCTCATTGCCTTATGCTGCCACTCATCGAGTTCTTCGGCTGACTGTCTCAGCATTCTATCTTCGATGATGCATTTCTTCATCACGATTTCAGGCGCACCCTTTACGAAGAGATAGGTCTCGCCATCAACTTCTGCCAAGGTTGCCATCATCTTTCTCTCGGTAGAGAAAGGCAACTGCTTGAGCACATTCACCTGCTTGCGGAGTTCTTCATAATTCTTGCCCTGGGCATCGAGCCAGAGCAGGAGAGCCGACTCGGTAGGGTTTCCGATAGGTTTGCCGTCATTCAACTCAGCTGTAGAGTTGAGGGCGATGGCAGTATCGAGCAGCGCCTCATCGCCCTGCTTGAGTTCCAGGGCGCTCACCTGCATCTTGTTCTGGGTAAGCGTACCGGTTTTATCGGTACAGATCACGGTAACGGCGCCCATGGTTTCGCAGGCATGGAGCTTACGCACCAGATTGTTCGACTTCAGCATTCTTCGCATGTTGAGTGCCAGAGAAAGGGTAATCGCCATCGGCAATCCCTCCGGCACCGCCATCACAATCAGGGTAACAGCCATCATGAAGTATTTCAGCACGATTTCTGCCATATAGAAATAATCCTTGCCGCCCCATGCCGGGTTGGTGAGGATATCGTGAATCAGGAAGATGAAGAAGGCTGCCACAGATACTACAGAGCCTACCTTGGAAATCATCTTCGCCAACTTATCGAGCTGCATGTGAAGCGGCGTCTCCACCGAAGTCTGTTCGGTAGATTTCTTCGCCACCTTACCAATCTCGGTAGCATCGCCCACGGCAGTAACCACGAACTCGCCCCTGCCATTCATCACCATGGTAGAACGGAGGATGACGTTGCGAGGATAGGCTCCATCTCCACCACCTTCCAGAGATTTCTCGGCAACGGGTTCGCCCGTAAGGGTAGATTCATTAATCTGCAGGTCGTTGCAGACGATGAGTTCGCCATCGGCAGGCACCTCGTCGCCCACTTCCACGAGCACTACATCTCCCACCACCACATCGTGGCGCGGAATCTCCATCACCTTACCATTGCGGCGCACCTTAACCGGCTGCTCTTCGCTGAGCGCCGTAAGCAGATTAAACTTCTTAGCCGCATCGCGCTCAAAGTAGAAGCCCACGGTAGTAGCAAGGAAAACAGCCACGAAGATACCGATGGTCTCCATGAAATTCTTTTCGATAAAAGCAAGGATGAGGGATACGAAAGCCGCCACAAGAAGTATCTGGATAATCGGATCGCGATATTTATCCAAATACAGTTTCCATAATGAGGTACGTTGAGGAGGGGTGAGCACGTTTTTGCCATGCTGTTCCCTACTCTGTTTAACTTGTTCATCGGTAAGACCGATTCTTCTATTTTTGTCTATGTCCATTTCTGAATAGAAATTCTTTTTTGTACGATTAATAAGTACATACGCACGTGTGCGCACATAATTTGGTGCAAAGATACGCTATTTTTCTGATTCTAAGAAAATTTTTAAGATTTTATTTGGTTATTTGCCCAAAATCTAGTATCTTTGCACTCGAATTTGATAAAAATTCAACGGACTTGTAGCTCAGTTGGTTAGAGCAACAGACTCATAATCTGGAGGTCCTAGGTTCAAGCCCTAGCTGGTCCACCCTGAAAATCAAGCAGTTAAGCTATTGTAGCTTAACTGCTTTTTTCGTTGCTGGTTTGCTTGAATTTGGTCTATTTGTTTTTGCGTAAACAAAAAAAACATTAAGAGGGCGATTTGGAGCTTTTGCAACCAAGTTGCAGAAACCTTTTTGTAATTTTGCAACCGAAATAGAAAAAGGAACTGAATGTTCCTGATTATATAGAACTAAAAGTATTGCAAATTATGGAAGAAATGAAACATTCTCACGAACATCATCATGAATGCCATTGTGAAAATTCTCACGAACATCATCATGAACATCATCATGACTGCTCATGCGGAACAGAAGAACATGAGCACCAGGGGTGCGGTTGCCACCACCATCATCATGAAGAAGGCGGTTTGAAATCCAAACTCTTTCTGATAGGAGCAACCATCATCCTCCTGATTATCGCTGTTTTCATCGAAAAGGAATACAGTCTGGCAACCTGGCAGTTACTCCTCGTCTATCTCATTCCTTATTTATTAATAGGACACGAGACGCTGAGCGAAGCTGCAGAAGGTATTGCCAAGGGCGATATGTTTAACGAAAACTTTCTGATGGCTATTGCAACCATCGGAGCACTTTGCATCGGATTCTTCCCAGGATCAGATACTGAATTCCCGGAGGCAGTCTTTGTGATGCTCTTCTTTCAGGTGGGCGAACTCTTCGAAGGATATGCGGAAGGAAAGAGCCGCGACAGTATTTCGCATCTGATGAATATCCGACCGGATGTAGCGAATGTTGAAAGAAACGGAAAAGTAGAGGCCGTTTCGCCGGAAGACGTCAAGATAGGAGAAACTATCGTAATCCGTCCGGGAGAGAAAGTTCCATTGGATGGTATTGTTGTTGAGGGAAACTCAGCCTTGAATACCATTGCCCTGACAGGTGAGAGTATGCCACGGGATTTGAATGAAGGCGATACTATCATGTCCGGTTGCATCAACCTTTCAGGAGTAGTTCGTGTACGCACCACCAAGAGTTTTGGCGAAAGTACCGTATCCAAGATTATCTCTCTGGTAGAGAGTGCAGACAAGAACAAGTCGAAGAGCGAGGCTTTCATCACCCGTTTCGCCCGAGTCTATACTCCTATCGTTGTTTTCGCAGCCATTGCCCTGGCGGTTATTCCTCCATTCCTGGCAGCTACGGGAATCGTTGGCGAAGGAACCTTTGGCGAGAACTTCCCATTATGGCTCAACCGCGCCTTGATATTCCTGGTAGTTTCCTGTCCATGCGCCCTGGTCATCAGCGTGCCCCTCACCTTCTTTGGCGGCATCGGCGGAGCATCCCGGAACGGTATTCTCATCAAGGGCAGCAACTATATGGATGCTTTAGCCAAGGTGGGAACCGTAGTGTTCGACAAGACCGGAACTCTGACCCACGGAGAGTTTGCCGTGGCAGCTGTTCATGCTGATGATTCCTGCCCAGACCATTCATTCCACGATGCAGATAATGTACATATTGGCGAATATTCTGACAAGGAGAAAATCCTGCTTCATCTGGCAGCTCATGCTGAACATTTCACTACCCACCCTATCGGCGCAGCCCTGCGTACTGCCTTCCCGCAAGAAGCAACGGATGGCTGCGAGGTGACCGATGTAGAGGAAATTGCAGGACAGGGTATCCGTGCCAAAGTGAACGGCAAGGAGGTTTGCGTGGGCAACAAGAAGATGATGGAAAGCATCAGCGCCCAATGGCACGACTGCAACCAGGTGGGAACCATCATCCACGTCGCCATTGATGGCAAGTACGCGGGACATATTGTGATCAACGACACCCTTAAGGAAGGAAGTGCCCATGCCATCAGAGAGCTGAAAGAACTGGGAGTAGAGAAAACGGTAATGCTGACGGGCGACCGCAGAGAAGTGGGAGAAGATGTAGCCCACAAACTGGGACTGGACGAGTGCCGCGCAGAACTGCTGCCAACCGACAAGGTTTCGCATGTAGAACAACTGCTGAAGACGAAAACAGCAGGCAAGACGCTCGCTTATGTAGGCGATGGCATCAACGATGCTCCTGTATTGAAGCGTGCCGATGTGGGCATTGCCATGGGTGGACTGGGTAGCGATGCAGCCATCGAAGCTGCCGATGTAGTACTGATGGATGATGACCCTAGAAAGATTGCCCTTGCCGTAAAGATAGCCAGAAGAACCATTCATATCGCTCACGAGAACGTGATATTTGCCATCGGAGTAAAGGTTGCCGTACTGATTCTCGCCACCATCGGTCTCGGCACCATGTGGATGGCTGTCTTTGCCGATGTAGGTGTTACGGTACTGGCTGTATTGAACGCCATGAGAAGTTTGGGTAAAAATCGTCTTTTTTATCGTTAAATACCAAAATAAGTTGTATCTTTGCAACCGAATTTTAATATACAATACTGAATGGTTATGTATAAAAAAGACATTTTGACTATGAATAAGATTATCAAACTCATCTTCGTGCTCTGCTGCTTCTGCGGCATTGCACAGGCTCAGCCTCAACGCCCTAAGCTCGTTGTAGGCATCGTTATCGACCAGATGCGATGGGATTATCTCTATCGCTACTACGCCCGCTACGGAGAAGGCGGATTCAAGAGAATGCTCGGAGAAGGATTCAGCGTAGAAAACTGCAAGATTCCTTATATCCCTTCGGTTACAGCCATCGGTCACTCTTCTATCTGGACCGGTTCCGTTCCTTCCATCCACGGAATTGCAGGAAATAACTTCGTGAAAGATGGAAAGGTAGTGAATTGTACTGCCGACGATACCGTCAACCCTGTAGGTTCTGACAGCAAGGCGGGCAAGATGTCGCCTCGCAATCTGTGGGTAACCACCATCGGCGATGAACTCCGTCTGGCTACCAACAACCGCTCTAAGGTGATTGGTGTAGCCTTGAAAGACAGAGCATCCATCCTCCCTGCGGGCCATCACGCCAATGGCGCTTTCTGGTTTGATGACAAGTCGGGCAAGTTCATCACCAGCACCTTCTATATGGATAAGTTGCCTGAGTGGGTGAACAAGTTCAACAAGCAGAAACTCCCAAACAAGTATCTTTCCAAGAAATGGGAGACGCTCTACCCTATCGATTCCTACAAGGAGAGCACCAGCGATGACAACAACTACGAGAATGGAATTGTTGAAGGCGAAAAGGCAGTATTGCCACTCGATCTGCCTACCTTATATAAGAAGCATGGTTACAAGATTCTCCGCAATACCCCATTCGGCTGCAACCTGACCTTCGATATTGCCAAGGCTGCCATCGAGGGTGAAAACCTGGGTAGAAACACAGATACTGATTTGCTGACCATCAGCTGCTCAAGCACCGACTACATCGGTCATCAGGTGGGCGTGAACGCTATCGAAACAGAGGATTGCTATCTCAGATTAGATAAGGCTTTGGCAGATTTCTTCGCTTATCTCGACCAGACCGTAGGCAAGGGAAATTATCTCACCTTCCTCACCGCCGACCATGGAGGCGTAAACAACGCTACCTTCCTGCAGGATCAACGAATCCCTGCCGGCATCTGGAACAAGAAGGGACTGGTAGATGAATTGAACAAGAGTCTGAAGACAAAGTTCAACACCGACAAGGACCTAGTAAAGACCATTATGAACTATCAGGTATTCTTCAATACAGACATCATCGAAGAACTCGGTTTGGATTATACAGCCATCAAGCAGGTGGTAGTAGACAGACTGAAGAAAGACAAGGACGTGCACTATGCCTTCGACATGGAGAAGACCTCTATCGAGAGCATCCCTGAAGAGCTGAAGTTCCGCGCCATTAACGGTTATAACCGCGAGCGCAGCGGAGGTGTTCAGATTGTACTGAAACCAGGTCACTACGATTATTACAGCAGCAAGGGAACTACCCACGGAGCATGGAATCCATACGATATCCATATTCCTTGCCTGTTTATGGGTTGGGGCATCCAGCACGGCGAGAGTGCCCAGCCTCACTATATGACGGATATTGCCGCTACCGTATGTGCGATGCTGCATATTCAGGCACCTAACGGCTGCATCGGCACACCGATATTCTAATAAAAAGCAAAAAGCCAGATAATAACAAAGGCTAGGTTCCCGATTCGGAAACCTAGCCTTTATTATTTATTCAAAAGAAGATGTTCTTCTATTCCGAGAAGAACATCTCTTATTCTTCGTTCATAATCTTCATATATTCCTCGTAAGAAATATATCTGCCACCCATCGATTTGAGATGAGGAGTCTCCAACTGACAATCTATCATCTTGCCACCGTGCTCCTGCAAGTATCTGGCAAGGAAGATGAGGGCAATCTTAGAAGCTGACGGAACCCTGGAGAACATGCTTTCTCCGATAAAAACCTTGCCGATGGTGACACCATAAAGTCCACCCACCAGTTCATCAGTTTCATTATCCCATACCTCTACGCTCGCCGCAAAGCCCTGCTTATGGAGGGCAGTAAATGCCTGGATGATGTTCTCGCCCAGCCATGCGCCATCTTCCCAATACCGTCCATTGGTCTTGCTGCATCCCCGTATCACGCCATCGAAATCTTCGTTGATTCCTACGCTGTATCGGTTCTTCCTCATCAGGGTACGCATGGAATGACTGATGTGGATTTCATCAGGGAAGATAACGAAACGTTTCATCGGACAGAACCAGAGAATCTCAGGCTGGTCACGGAAACTATACCAGGGAAAGATGCCATTGCTATAAGCCAGCAACAGGCGGTCGATACTCAAATCGCCACCAATCGCAAAGCATCCATCCTCATCGCCATAATGCGGATCGGGAAAGTAAATCTCGTCCGCAGTATCATCTATCTGTAATATCATACGCTTATCTTTTATCAAGAATATTCTTGACTAGACTTTCATTCTAATAATTAATCACCAGTTCCTTTCCGTCAAAGTCGACATGCGCCTTGCCACCCTTCTTGAGTTTGCCGAAGAGCAGCGCCTTCATCAGGATCGGTTTCAGGCGGTTACCGATGACCCGGTCCATCTCGCGGGCACCATATTCCTTGGTAAAGCCCCATTTCAGCAACTGTTCGCGCGCAGCATCGGTTAACGTTACGGTAACTCCCTTTGCTGCCAGTTTCGCATCGAGTTGACGAAGTTTCTTGGCAAGAATCAGCTCTACCATGTGCTTATCCATATCGTTGAACACCACCATGTCGGAAAGTCGGTTGATAAACTCAGGCTTGAAAGTCTTCTTCACCTGTGCCAGCATCGCTTCGCCACGACTTACGTTTCCATTGAAACCTACGCTAGCCCGTGAAGCATATTGTGCTCCGGCATTTGAGGTCATGATGAGAATCACGTTACGGAAATCAGCCTTCTGGCCCTTGTTATCAGTCAGACGGGCATAGTCCATTACCTGGAGCAGGATGTTGTAGATATCGCTATGCGCCTTCTCTATCTCATCGAGCAGGAGTACACAGTTTGGCGTCTTGCGGATGGCATCGGTCAGAAGTCCTCCATCCTCATAACCCACGTATCCGGCTGGCGAACCGATGAGTTTTGCCACGGTATGCTTCTCGGTATATTCACTCATATCGAAGCGTACCAGTTCGATGCCGAGTTCCTTGGCCAACTGTCGTGCCACCTCGGTTTTTCCTACTCCGGTAGGTCCCACGAAGAGGAGCGAAGCCAATGGTTTGTCATCATCTGTCAATCCCGCCTTTGCCATCATCACAGCCTCAACCACCTTGTCTACAGCCTTGTCCTGACCGTAAATCTTGTCGAGTATGCGCTGGCGAAGCGTAGCCAAAGCATCGTTATTCTCATCTTTCATCGCAGCCGCATCAATCTTGCAGACTTTAATAAGAATCTGCTGGATGATTGACTTGGTAACGTAAGAGCGCTGGCGAGATTCTACCGGATGCACCTCCAGATAAGCACCCGCCTCATCCATCAGGTCGATGGCCTTGTCTGGCAGACAGCGGTTGCTGATATATTTGGCGCTGGCACGGACGGCATATTCCAGGGCGTCCTTGCGATAGGTTACATTGTGGAACTTGTTGTATTTATACTGCAAGCCCTCCAATATCTTGATAGCCTCCTCCTCGGTAGGTTCCTTGATGTCAATCTGCTGGAACCGGCGCACGATGCCCTTGCTCTGAGCCATGTAACGGTTATATTCCTCGTAGGTGGTAGAGCCGATGAAACGGATATCGCCTGCCTCCAGATATTGCTTCAGCATATTGGATGCATCAGGTCCGCCATCTGAGCCACGACCGGCACCTATCATATTATGAATCTCATCGATGTAAATAATGGTATTGCCTTCCTTCACGGCTCCCTCCATCACCATCTTGATGCGTTTCTCAAAGTCGCCGCGATATTGGGCACCGGCAAGCATCTGTCCCATATCCATGCCGTAGATGCGAGCCCCCTTGAGGCGTTCAGGAACCAGGTTTTCGTTGATGAGTTTGGCAAGACCATAGACCAGAGCAGTCTTGCCGACTCCGGCTTCTCCGATGTGGAGCGGATTGTTCTTCTCGGCACGGCAGAGCACCTGGATGGTTCTGTCCAGTTCCTGCTCTCTTCCGATGAGCGGATTATGCTCTTCTACCTTGTCAGAAATACAGGTAACCAGCTGATGCCAATCCTGTACAACCTGTCTTCTGCCTTCTTCCTCGTCGTCGTCATACTCGTTGGCATAATCGTCATCATCAAAGTCTGCTCCCATGCCCATGCCAGCCTCTCCAGTATCTTCTCCAATAGGATAATAACTGTCAACGCTCGCCAGGAACTCGCCCTGCCGGTCGCCCACATTCTTGCACAGCAGGAAGGCGGCTTCTGAATTCTGCAAGCCAAACATCGCCTGCACAAAATGGGGTACATTCACCAGTTGTCTGTCGGCAGCAGCAGCCAGGGCGCACGCCGTTCCAAACATGGTTTTGAAGAGCGATGACGGCTCTGGCAGATACTTGATGGTTTCAGGCACACGCTCCTGCTTGGCAAGCCATTCCACCAAGTCTTCGTGCATCTTGAGGCTGTCTACGCCTTCTTCCTGCAGCGCCTGACAGAATGCATACTGCCTGAGCAACGCCAGCAGCATGTGCTCGGGCATCACGAACTCGTGATCGAAGAACCGGGCTTGCTTCATGGCATCGTCCATCAGAACACTCATATATCGGGTCAATCCCATACTGTCCATTCTATTTTTTCCTTTCTTTTTCTTAGCATATATTGGGGATATTTCCCCGAAATCAACGCCTATTCCGGCATATAAGTGAGTTTCAGCGGATACTTCTGCGTACGGGCTTTCTCCATCGCTTTCTCTACTTTACTCTTGGCGATGTCATAGCTGTAGGTGCCCACCACGGCTTTTTCTTCGTGATGAACCTTGAGCATGATTGCTTCAGCCTCAGCCTGCGACTTGAAGAAGATGGATTCCAGGATTTCTACCACGAAGTCCATCGGCGTGAAGTCGTCGTTGAACATCATTACCACGTAACGCCCCGGCTCCTTGAACCTGGTTTTCTGGCGTTCACGAATTGCTGTCTGTTCTTGAGCCATATTTTAATTCTTATTTTTTATAAGCATTGGTAATCTCCACAACATAAACATCGTGGAATCCACCCTTGGCACCATACCACTGGAGCAGGTCCTTGTCGAGGAACTTCTCGGCGGTCATACTGTCCTTATAAAGTTTGCGGCATTCCAGGGTGAGTCGTGACTGCTCGAAGGCGATGCTGCCGTTATCTGTTTCTACAGGAATCAGTCCTGTTTCCTTCGCCTTATCCAAATCGCGTCCGCTCTTAGAGCCGCAGAAGTTATAAATCTTCCGAGCCTCCTCGCTGTTGCCGAGGAAAGAGAGAGTCATGAATTCATTCTCCTCGATGATGCCGTGGGTGAAACGCTCCGGACGGATAAAGGCCACAGCCACCGGCTTGTTCCAAAGCCATCCCAAACAGCCCCAAGAGGCGGTCATCATATTGAAATGATCCTTGTTGCCGGCACATACCAGCATCCACTCCTTACCAATAGTCTCGAAGACGTTGTCATTCAGTTCTTTTACGTTGATCTTTTCCATCTTATCTGTTCCTTTCTTTTTAATTTCTAATTACCATAAAATTGCGACAGCAGTATTCTGATTGCTGAATGCTGCCCATATCAACTGCAAAGATACAAGAATAATCTGAAAAAGCGAATGTTTCTTTAAGAAAATCGCATCACCCTATTGAGGATTATGCCTAATTAATACTTTTTTATGCCACAAGAAGGCTGAATTGAATACGATTTGTGAGATAGGAAACCGACCTTGATTTACATTAACTTTGCATCGGCAGTTGAAAAAATAATTCACATTTTATTTTGTCAGTTGCCCAAAAGGCAGTACCTTTGCACCCCGAATGCCGAAAGCCGGGAAGGCGGAAGGCTTCGATTTATTATTCATTTATAAACATTTAATTTAATGTACAAAACAATTTTCAACAAGCGCAACAGCTTGAAGTTCAACCGATTCTCTAACAAGAGCTACTCACTCTTCGCAGTTTTGGGAAGAGAGGTACTTGTTGGTGCACTCAGCGTTGCTACCCTGAGCCATGCTAAGGCAGCAGGCGTAAGCACAGAGGGAGCCAAGGTTGATTCTACCCTCTACAAGGACGGAAAGGCTTACGAGCTGGATGCGGTGAGCGTTACCGGATCTCGTGCGCCGATGACTGTAGAGCAGTCACCTAAGATTGTGTCTGTCATTACCCGCGACGATATTCATCGTGCGGCTGCGCAGACTATCAACGATGTATTGAAATTAGCTACCGGCGTGGATGTCCGTCAGCGTGGTGGCTTTGGTGTTCAGACGGATATCTCCATCAATGGTGGAACCTTCGACCAGATTACCATTCTCTTGAATGGCGTCAACATTTCCAATCCTCAGACTGGTCACAATGCTTCTGATTTTCCTGTAGCTCTTACCGACATCGATCACATCGAAGTGCTCGAGGGGGCAGCATCGCGCTTATTCGGAACTTCAGCCTTCAATGGTGCCATCAACATCGTAACCAAGAAGGCTAAGAGTGAGGGGGTATCTGCAAGTGTAGAAGGCGGAAGCTTTGGAAGCTTCGGAGCACAGGGACGCATTCAAACAGCTTTTGAAACGGGCAAGTGGACCCAGGCTTATTCCGTAAGTGGAGGCTACAAACGCTCGGATGGCGGAACGGACAACAGCGATTTCGAGAAGGGACAGGGCTACGGCAATCTCTCTTTCTCTTACGACCAGCGTTTCGACATCATCGCCCAGTTGGGTATTGCTAGCCAGAGCTATGGTGCTAATACTTTCTACAGCGCCAAATACAACAACCAATATGAGAAGACAGACCACGGTCTGGCTTCGCTCAATCTGAGTCTGCACAACCAGGAGAAGACCAGGGAGATTGCGCCTCAATTCTATTATAACAAATTCAAGGATCACTATCAGCTGATTCGCGGTATGGCTGGAGCCAAGGCGGGCGAGAACTATCACGACCTCGATGTTTATGGTGGTGGACTGAATGCCAACGTAGCTTGGGCTTTGGGTAAGACCGCAGTGGGTTTCGATATCAGCAAGGAGTGCATCTACTCTACTGCATTGGGCGAGGAACTCGCAGAGAAAGACTATAAGGATATCTCGGGTTCTGACCGTCAATATACCCGAAAGGGTGAGCGCACCAATACCAACATCATGCTGGAGCACAACTTCATCTTCGACGGTTTCACCTTGTCGGCTGGTGTCTTGGCTAACAAGAATACAGGTTTGGACAACGACTTCCGTTTCTATCCTGGTGTGGATATGAGTTATCGTCCTAACGATAACTGGAAGTTCTACGCTTCCTGGAACAAGGCATTGAGAATGCCTACCTACACCGACTTATACATAAATAATGTGGTGCAGCAGGGCGACATCAGCCTAAACCCGGAAAAGAACTCAACCTTCAAGGTGGGAACTCAATATCGCCAGACTGGTTTTGCAGCAACCGTTAGCGGATTCTACGCACACGGCACCAACATGATTGACTGGGTTCAGACATCCGTGACCGAGCAGAAAGACAGCAAGTATCACGTGATGAACATCGGAAAGCTCAACAACATGGGCTACAACGTAGATGCTACTATCTACATGAGAGAATTGGTACCAAACAGTTTCATCACCCGCATCAAGTTGGGTTATGCTTACATCTATCAGGATCATAAGACCGAGACAAACATTCTGAAATCACTCTATGCATTGGAGTATCTGAAGCACAAGGCTGTATTCGGACTGGATCATCAGATTTGGAACAAGCTTTCAGCTTCCTGGAGCGTAAGATGGCAGCAGAGAATGAATGGCTATCATCCATACACCAAGGTAGATTGCAAACTGATGTGGGACGAGAAGAAATACAATATCTTCGTGAAAGCCGACAACATCACTTGCCACCGCTACTACGACCTCTCAGCTGTTAAGCAGCCAGGTTTGTGGATTATGGCAGGAGCCAGCGTAAATCTCGGCCGATAATATAATCTGACAATAATCATCCCAAAAGATGATAAATATCCGAAACACGATTCGGATATCAAATAAAAAAACGAGCCTTGATGGAGGTTTCTTCCTTCCGTCAAGGCTCGTTTCCTTTTATTCCGGCTATTTCCTTTTATTTCAGTTATTCCGGTTTCTGATATTTTCCGTTCACTTTTATCGGTTCGAGATGGATTCCCACATGGGTATCTGCACCGAAGTGCTGCTTCAGTTTTGTTTCTATATGAGTAGCATGCTCATGCGCCTCATAAAGCGAAAGAGAACCCGGCATACGGACGTGCATTTCTATCGCAATCTTGTTTCCGATGCGACGGGTACGCAGGTTATGAATCTCTCCCACTCCCTCTTCTTCATTTGCAATCTTCAGGATTTCATCTTCCTCAGTTTCTGGAAGACTGGCATCCGTCAGTTCTTTCACAGACTGCATCACCAGTCCCCAGGCAGCCTTGATGATAAAGGCACTCACGATGATGGCTGCAAGCGGATCGAGCACCGCCCATTTTTCTCCCAGGATGATGGCACCACCAATACCGAACATCGTTCCGATACTCGATAAAGCATCGCTGCGATGATGCCAGGCATTTGCCACTACAGCCTCGGAATGATATTTCTTTCCGGCTTTTACCGTAAACTGATAAGCCCACTCCTTCATCACGACACTTACGATGGCAGCAATCAAGGCTACAATGCCCGGCTGCTGCAATGTATCGCCGCAGATGGCACGATAGGTCTTGGTAACACCAGAATAACAGATCATCACACCCACCACGAAGAGAGAAATGCCGATGATGGCTGTGGCAAGCGTCTCGTATTTGCCATGGCCATAATCATGGTCCTTATCCTTCGGCTTATTGCCCAGTTTAACGAATACCAGTACCACCACATCGGTGGCGAAATCGGTCAGCGAATGGATGGCATCCGCTATCATGGCTGCAGAATGTCCGAGAATACCTGCAGCAAACTTCAGTACGAGCAGCACCACATTGATGATGCTTCCCGCTATCGTCACCTTATATACTTCCTTTACTCTATCCGCATCTGCGGAATGATTCTTTTTCGTTTCTGCGGGCATCTCTTGCTCGTTATATATTCTCTCATTCTTGTCCATACTATAAAATATAACAGAAGTCCTTTGCTTCCTTAATAATGTTTTTGTATAACCAAATTCCTGTCTTTCATGAATTGAGCGGCAAAAGTACATCTTTTTTCTGAAATCGGATAAAAAGAGAGATTAAAAAAGTATAACGAATAGGGAATAATGTGATAGCGAAGAGAGAAAAGCATGGAATTTTGTGATAAAGTTGTATCTTTTTCTTGAAAACAGAGAAAAGAATAAGAAGAAAAACTATGGAATTCGACAAATCACCGAACTTAAAATATCAAGCCGTAACCGTTAATTCTGCGAAAGAAAATTGCGGAAATCCGCAAAAATTCTACACAGAATTAATAAAAGTATTATTTTTGCAAAAGAAAAATGCGGAAATCCGCAAAAATCTTTCCTGTTATGATTGTAAATATAGAGACTAATATCTACCTTTGCTACGTATAGACGATAGTTTTATGAAGTATGTGATAACAGGCGACCTCATCAAGAAATACCAAAACGATGACGGCATCGTATTTATGGACGTATTTGATTTCTTGTTGGATAAAGATTCTATATGATAATTTATAAGGAAAAGGCTAATGGCAATCTTGGATATTTCGCCTCCAAGATTGCCATTTATCCCTAAGCAAATCGAGAGTTATAAACTCGAATATTTTATGAAAGTCCAAAGACTATCGGGATAGTATATTTCACCCTAACACAGTTTCCCTTAAGCTTCCCTGGTTTCCATTTAGGCATAGCCTTGACTATTCGCATAGCCTCTTTATCCAAAGAAGGAGCAACACTTCTTGTAATCTCAACATCTGTAATTCTTCCATCTTTATCGACAACAAATTTTACTATCACCCTACCTTGGATTCCATTTTCTTGTGCAGCTACAGGATATTTGAGATTAGCCGCAATGAAGGATAATAAGGCATTAGAGCCACCAGGGAATGAAGGCATTTCTTCTACTTGTTCGTAAATTTTATCTGTATCAACCAATTCCGAATTGCCATCTATAGGCATCATAATCGACTTGACATGTTCCTCTTTTTTAAAGACATAGACATAATTTGTAAGATACTTGTTTTTTATCCCCAAATCATTAAATCTTACGACCAATGGCTTGGCATCTTTATACGTTACCTTTGCCGTATCTGCATTTATGAAAAAATCTTCATTTATCTCACCATAATACCCATCATAGCTATGACGCCAAATCCAATAAGGCTTTCGATTTACAAGTATCGAGGTCGGGCATATCATATTCTGAACATAAACGAATTTGTCAAAACGACGCAGTAGCTTTGCTGTCTGATATCCCCCATATCGAGTAAAATCCTTTTGAAATTGTGGAGCTTCCGCTATAGGCACAGATACATATATAGTAGCTCTTATTTCATTAAAATTACATGTGACAGGAAAATATTCTTTGTCGGCATTATACTTTTCCAAATCCAAGTTCCAGTTATCCCCCATTCTATCCACAATTGCGTCATAGCAAATGGAGTCAAACACGAACTTCGAAGATTGCAGCAAACGTTGTTCGTAAGCTGTAGTCTTCTCGAATTCTCTTATCTCATTCCATGCACTAAACTTTTCCTTCACATTTTTCATGACTCGTCCTTTGTCGGTCATTTCATATCGTTCACGTTCTGAATTTTTTGCTGCATTCTCAATAAGTCTTTGCCAAAACAGCGTATTTGAATCCACCGACTTTTTATTTCTTGCACCTCTATTGTTCTTACCCATAGAAGTGGTCTTACCCTTAACCGTTTGAGACGTTTGCCCCATTTTTCTCATTTGAGGCTTTCTCGTTTGAGCATTGCTACCAACCATACATAGCAAAGCTACTATAAGTAAAATAATATGTTTCATAATTTTCCTTTTTTATAGAAAAGCATTAGTACTATTTATTTCCATCTTTATCCCATCATTTTCTCCTCGCGAAAATCTTACGAACCTTTGTCCATCCCACTCTTGAGATTTTCTGACGCAATAAGTTTGGAAGCCATATCCCTTATCTACGATTCTTACCTGAAAAGGATTCCAATCGTAATATGCTTTGTTTATCACTTCTGTTATATCCACGCCATCCAATTCCTTCCGTTCTTTCATCGGAAGTTCCATCACGCAGCTTCCATATTGGTTAAAAGCATCAACGGTATGACGTTCACACTCTGCAGAATGCCAAAACGTTTTACTAGGATACTTCATCTCCATTATCAGAAGCAATCTTCTTTTCAACTCGCCTGATACAATTGCAGGAAAGACAAAATCCTCGTATGATGTTTCATCGTCATAAACGTACACATTATCACCTCCATCCGTCAAATACCAGAAATAGTCATCACCCTCTTTCAGCATTTTAAATGCATATACTTCTTGTGCTTCGTCAGATAAAGTATCACCTTTTGTAGTTTGTGCTTTTGCTGCTTCTTTCACAAGCTCTCTGCCCCCTTCTTTCAGTCCTACTTTTATCCCAACAAACAGAATTACCACAAGTATAGCAGAAAGCACCTTCCAAGACTTTCGCCAGAAAGATGTTTTCTCCTCACGATCAACTGTGGTGCTTGCCTCTTCAGGCTCTATACTATCTACTTTTTGAGTCATAGACTTTTTGTGTCAGCATCAAGCCATTCACCGCAATATCTACATTTTTTTGCCACGGCAAGGATTTCCTCCCCACAATAGGGGCAACGTTTATGCTTTGTATCCATACATTTCTATTTGTCAAACAAATCTTGATAAACCTTAGCCCATTCTCGCCAAGAATATCCACGAGAAGGATGACGCTGGCGAATCATAAGAGCCTTATCTTCGCCGCCAGTGCTAAACCAACGAGTATTAACCTCATCACCATTAGCCAGAAACAGTTTCTCACCATCTTTCTCGCCAAGAGGATAAAGTCTATTGAAGAGACCATAACCCCAAGTTATGATAACATCAGGTTTCAACTCTTCAAGAATTTCCTTGAATGCCGAAACAGAGCTATTAAACTCGTCAGAAGTATCCTTTACACCTGGTCTTGCTATATTGAACTGAATAAAATTGTAAAAAGCAAGTTGATTCCAAACGCATTCTCTATCATCTACAGATATTTCCCTGTTCAACAAAGCCTTTGTTTGGCTAGTATAGCCTCTATAGAAAGAGGCATCTTCACCACTTACAAAACCGTCCACAATTTCTTGAGTAAATGTATGGTGACAAGGAGCACCAGCATTTTCTTCATTATAATGGCTTAGTCCTAACAACAACACTTTCTTGCCACTATTCAAGAATCCTTTCTCGTAATCCTTACCAACAAAAGGATAAGCATTTACATGTTTCATACGCAATTCTATTTTAAAGTTATTAAATGTCGGGGACAAAGATAGTTATTCTATTCGAAACTATCAAGTCCATAATGGTTCATAAGCGAAATTTCTTGATTTCGGCTTAACAAAAGTAGTAAAAAGCGTTCTGTTTCATTGGTATATTATCATTTTGCCAGGTGTTCCCGAGACTTGGCGGGTTAAGATTTCGGTTTCGGCAAAATAAAAAAGCGTGGGAACTTACCTGTCACTCGTCCCACTCTCTGAGGCCTTCGCATTGCCCTGCACTGTTGAACGAGCAACGTCGAAGCCCACGCCGATATGTATACACTTTTCCCTATACGGATATAAGACCTACCGCCTTGACGCAATAAGCCATACCAGTAAAGGGATGTGAATTAACACATCCCGAGAGCACCTACCGTTGCTATGTTCATTGACAGTGCATGAAGTTTGCGAAGTTTCAGAAAGTCAAGAACAAAGCGCTAAGTATGCGCCTTTTCCATTATGTCGTGATCCTTACTCAGAATCATCGGCAAATATACGAATAATGTTTGAAAGAACAAAAGTTTTTTGCAAAAAATCCTCATTGAGGGATAAAATTCATCAAAATCCTCCCTCTCTGAGGGATTTTTCTGTATTTAACCACGCTATGCGAAATTTTTATTGTACTTTTGCACCCGTGCTTGGAAAAGCAACAAATAAAACAGAAGAGTAAACGATATGGCAGAAAAGAATAGCATACCCCAATTCGTGAATAGTGAATCTATTATGTCGGATAGCAACTATGTGAAGTGGCTCTCCGATTTGAAAGGTCGTATTCGCATCGCCCAACTCAAAGCGGCTATCAAAGTCAATGAAGAGTTGCACAAGCTTTATTGGAGCTTGGGAGAAGACATTTGTAACAAGCAAAAGCTATATAAGTGGGGCACTAATTTTATAAAACAGCTTAGTTTGGACTTGCGTTCTGCATTTCCAAATGTAGAAGGTTTTTCTTGGTCAAATCTTTATAAAATACGCAAGTGGTATCTCTTCTATTCTTCGCAAAATGAATTTTTGTACCAAGCTGGTACAAAATTAGAAACCTTAGAAAGTACTAGCGTTCCTATGCCTGCGATTTTGCTTCGTGTACCCTGGAGGCATCAGACTGTCATTGTCTCAAAATGCAAGACCATATTGGAGGCAATGTTCTATCTCAACCAAGTGATTGAAGGCAATTTGAGTCGTAATGAGTTAGAACATATTATCGAAGCCCATCTTTATGAGCAAAAGGGAAAAGCCTTGAATAACTTTGAGTCCACACTCCCTGCGCCACAGAAAGCCTTGGCTAACGAGATGCTCAAAGACCCTTATAAATTAGATTTCTTATCCATGGCTGGCGACTTCTCGGAAAAGGACCTAGAGGATAAGCTGGCTCAAAACATTACTCGTTTTTTACTCGAACTGGGCAAAGGTTTTGCTTATGTTGGGCGACAAATGGAACTTACCACACCAAGTGGAAAATCATACTTCCCCGACATGGTATTCTATCATACCAAACTCAAATGTTATGTTGTGATTGAGCTAAAAGTGGTTGATTTCATGCCAGAGTTTGTTGGCAAACTTAACTTTTATGTTGCAGCAGCCGACGAACTTTTAAAAGACGAAGGAGATAACCCTAGCATTGGTATTCTGCTATGCAAAGACAAAGATTCATCTGTTGTTGAGTGGGCTTTAAGAGGCATTACCACTCCATTAGGTGTTGCAAGTTACCAGCTACAAGAGGTATATGAACGAACTTTACTCGAAATGAAAGAGCAATCCGCAAAGAATTCCACTAGCAATAACAACGATTAAGAAAGCATAAACAGAATATGGTTTTAAATTACATTTGGATAGCATTTTTCGTGATTGCGTTCATCTTCGCACTCATCGGATTGGCAATGGGAGATACGACTATCTTCCAGAAGATTGTAGATTCCACCTTCGATTCTTCCAAGAATGCCTTCGAGATTTCTCTCGGACTGACGGGCGTGCTCGCCCTCTGGCTTGGCATCATGAAGATTGGAGAGAAGGCGGGAGTTGTGAATGTGTTGGCACGAGCACTCAGCCCGGTCTTCACCCGTCTCTTCCCCGATATTCCGAAGAACCATCCGGTGATGGGAAGCATCTTCATGAACATCGCTTCGAATATGCTGGGACTCGATAATGCAGCAACACCAACAGGATTGAAGGCGATGCAGCAGATGCAGGAGCTCAACACGAAGAAGGATACGGCAACGAACCCGATGATTATGTTCCTGGTTCTGAACACCTCAGGACTCACCATCATCCCTACCACCATCCTCGCCTTCCGTGCCTCCTATGGAGCAGCCCAGCCTACGGATGTCTTCATCCCTATCCTGATGGCTACGCTCGTGGCTACGCTTGCCGGAATCATCATCACTTCGCTCTGGCAGCGCATCAACATCCTGCAGCCGGTATTGCTCGCTACTCTGTTGGGAATGTGCGCCTTCGTAGGCATCATCATTTGGGGATTCGGACAGATGGACAAGGATACGATGAATACTGTTACTACCCTGGCTTCGAATATGATTCTCCTGGGCATCATCCTCTGCTTCATCCTGGCGGGTTTCTGGAAGAAAGTGAATGTTTATGATGCATTTATCGAGGGAGCGAAGGAAGGTTTTACTACTGCGGTGAAGATTATCCCTTATCTCGTAGCTATCCTTGTGGGCATCGGCGTGTTCCGTGCTTCGGGAGCGATGGATATGGTGATTCAAGGCATTTCGTGGTCGGTAGAACAATGCGGCTTGAATGCCGATTTCGTAGGCGCCCTGCCTACCGCCATCATGAAACCGCTGTCGGGAAGTGGTGCACGAGGCATGATGCTGGAGGCGATGAAGAACTATGGTCCTGATTCGTTTGTGGGCAGATTGAGCTGCATCTTCCAGGGTTCCACCGATACTACCTTCTATATATTGGCAGTATATTTCGGAAGCGTTAGCATCAGGAATACCCGCCACGCCGTGGCTTGCGGCTTGCTCGCCGATTTGGCTGGAGTCATCGCAGCAATCGCTATAGCATACCTTTTCTTTTAAAGGTAAAAAAGTAAAAGGGTAAAAAGGTAAAAAAGACTTAGATTATATATTCATCTAAAAAATGAAAATATGGGCAATAATGTCATTTATGAATTAAGCAAAAAGTTTGCCATACGAATAATCAAACTCTATGTTTTCCTCAAAGAAGAGAAACATGAATTCGTTATGTCTAAACAAATATACAGATGTGGTACAAGCATTGGAGCAAACATTGCAGAAAGCACTTATGCTCAAAGTACACCAGATTATATAAGCAAACTTAGCATCTCCCTAAAAGAAGCAAGTGAAACTCAATATTGGCTGGATTTACTTCAAGAAAGCAATTATATAACAACAGAACAATACGAATCAATATCCAATGATGTTAAGACTATCATAGGAACTCTCGTAAATATCATCAATAAATTGAAACAAAAAAATAATCAATAAACAAAAGTAAAAAGCGAAAAGGCAGAGAATCAAGCTTTCTTTTACCTTTTTACCTTTTTACCCTTTTACTTTTAAACATATGGCAAACCTCAAAAGTTTAGCAAAGGATACCGCCATCTATGGTTTGAGCAGTATCATCGGCAGATTCCTCAACTATCTGCTTGTACCACTCTATACGGCTAAGATCAGCGCCGCAAGTGGTGGTTATGGTGTCATCACCAACATGTACGCCTATACGGCGTTACTCCTCGTTATCCTGACCTACGGAATGGAGACCACCTTCTTCCGTTTTGTCAACAAGGAGGGAGAAAATTCAGAAAAGGTTTATCACACGGTATTGAGCATGGTGGGCTTCACTTCCCTACTCTTCATCGCCCTGGTATTCCTCTTCATCACGCCTTTGAGCGATGCGATGGGCTACGCCGACCATCCGGCTTATGTATGGACCATGTTCGTAACCGTGGCTATTGATGCCTTCCAGTGCATTCCGTTCGCTTACCTCAGATACAAGAAGCGCCCATTGAAGTTTGCTGCCTTCAAGTTGCTCTTCATCGGTCTGAACATTGCGCTCAACCTGGTTTACTACGTCATCATGGATGGTCACGATGTGGGTTATGCTTTCTACATCAACCTGGTTTGTACCGCCTCCATCACCTTCTGTTTCTACAAGGAGCTGAAGGAAGGATTCATGGGCGAGAAATGCTCCTGGAGTGAATGTAAGGTGCTCGTCAGGAAGATGATGGGCTACAGCTGGCCAATCCTCGTGCTCGGTATTGCCGGTATTCTGAACCAGACAGCCGACAAGATTCTCTTCCCTTACATCTATGAGAAGGGCGATGCGCATGCACAGCTCGGAATCTACGGAGCAGCCAGCAAGATAGCGATGATTATGGCGATGATAACCCAGGCTTTCCGCTATGCTTATGAACCGTTCGTTTTCGGCAAGGCGAAGGATAAGGACAACCGACAGACTTACGCTTCGGCGATGAAATATTTCGTCATCTTCACCCTCTTGGCTTTCCTTGTAGTGGTAGGCTATCTGGACGTATTGCGCCACATCATCGGTCGCGACTACTGGGATGGATTGAAGGTAGTGCCTATCGTAATGGCTGCCGAAATCATGATGGGAGTTTACTTCAACCTCAGTTTCTGGTACAAGCTCATCGACAAGACCATCTGGGGTGCTTACTTCTCGGGCATCGGTTGTGCGGTATTGATTGCCATCAACGTTGTCTTCGTACCAGTCTATGGTTACATTGCCTGTGCCTGGGCTGGTTTCGCTGGATATGGAACAGCCATGCTTCTCTCCTACTTTGTAGGTCAGAAGAAGTATCCTATCAACTATCCGGTGAAGGAGATTATGATTTATGTGGTTCTCACCCTCATCCTCTTCGCAGGAATGACCGAGGCTAACAGATACTTCTCCAGTGGAATTGCCTGCCTCATCAACACGGTGCTCATCCTCATCTTCGCCGCTTATCTCGTGAAGAAGGATTTCCCATTAAAGAGTCTGCCAGTGGTAGGAAAATACTTTAGAAAGTAAGAGATTCCAATCATTGAGATTATATTCCAAGAAGTCCGTGGACAATGTGTAAGTCCACGGACTTCTTTTGTTTATATTATACAGAACCTTCGCATACGGTTCAAGAATAGACAAAAGGACCCAATGTTCCTGGTCCCGAGCAATACTCAGGATATAATAGCAGCCAGCAAGGCGCCCTGTAAGAGCTAAAGCAAACGGCTGAGCGAACGAAACGAGACGACTGAGTATTTTGAAGGATATGACTATGCAAGCTGAAGGATACGGCTCCGTTAACCGAAGGATACGGCTCCGTAAGCTGAAGAATATGACTGCGCAAGTGAAAGAAGACGTCTGATCAGGTTCAAAGAGATAGAATATGGAGTTCAAGGAGACTGCTTCTGGAAAGTTGCCACTAGGCTCAGCAGGTCTGCCGAGCATACTAAGAAAGCAGCTGGTATGCGCACTTGCATATCAGCTGTTTTTGCACTTTTTAGTTCGACTTGTTGTAAAATATCACACTTTTAAGGATGACCTTTTGTGGTTTTACACATTTTTAAGGACGTTTTTTGTGGTTTGTACTTCCCTGAAAAAGGTTGTCACTTAGGAACAAACAGAAGTGACAATGAAACGTAAGACAAGAATTGAACGTGT
>ENA-OWON01000257-OWON01000257.1-gut-metagenome-genome-assembly--contig:-NODE-257-length-26518-cov-10.015809_pt1 | contig 26518 bp, 24 predicted proteins | sample MGYA00248257_ERZ651798 | MGnify/ENA primary metagenome ERZ651798 (study PRJEB26908, sample SAMEA4031708) | gut metagenome | biome: gut; feature: normal infant; material: stool | place: China | collected... | reverse complement strand
AGAAAGAAAATACTTAATAAACGAAAGGGGCATATATGAGAGAGAAAAAGTTTATGAAGTTATTGGGCGTGATTGTTTTATGCTTGGCTATGATAACAACGACGCCAATATCGGTATTTGCAGAAGATATTGTACAGACTGATGATGTACAACAAGTACAAGAAACCACTCAAGAAGATATTAATCAGGACGAGAGTAATAACAATCAGGGTGAGAGTGGAACTGCTCAGAATGAGGGAGAACAGGATGTAATGCAGAGGTCCGAGGCGGAAACAACAGAATCTGATTTGAATAGTAGCATTGAGAATGAAACAGAAAACACAGATGAGTCTGTTATGCTGACTGAGGAAGCGGCAGATGTATTAAATATTAAATATAGTGCATATCTTCAAGGAACAAATTGGCAGGAAGAAAAAAGTAATGGGGAGACAGCTGGAACTGTCGGACAGGACCGTGCTATGAAAGCGCTCAAAGTTCAGCTGGAAAATAATACAGGTATAGCAGGAACAGTTCAATACTGTGCCCATGTATCGAATATTGGTTGGCAGAATTATGTGGAAGAAAATGAACTAGCAGGAACAACGAAAACTGGATTACAAATCGAAGCAATCCGAATGAAACTTACAGGTGAGTTGGCAGAACAGTACGATATTTATTATCGAGTTCATGCAACGAATGTAGGCTGGCTTAGTTGGGTGAAAAATGATGAAAAAGCCGGAACAGTGGGGTATGCATATTTTGTTCAGGCGGTAGAAATTAAAGTTTGTAAAAAGAATAGCACAGATGCACCAATTACTGAAGGAAAAGGTTTTGTATCGGAAGAAACACTTGGAAAAATTATGTACCGGACCCATGTACAGAACATTGGCTGGCAAAACAAAGTTTACGATGGAACAACTGCAGGAACAGTAGGAAGAAATTTAAATCTTGAAGCATTAAAATTAAAAGTTACAGAAGCAGGAAGAGCAGGTTTGACAGGTTCTATTACATGTGAGGCACATGTACAGGATATTGGTTGGCAATCGCCAGTTGCAGATTGGAATACTGCAGGAACAACCGGAAAAAACAAAAAAATTGAGGCTGTTAAAATCAACTTAACTGAACAGTTGGCAGCAACATATGATGTCTATTATCGAGTTCATTCAGCAAATTATGGCTGGCTTGGCTGGGCAAAAAATGGAGAAGAGGCCGGAACAAAAGGGCTTAATTTAGGTGCACAGGCAATAGAAGTGAAGTTATATGAAAAAGGTTCTACGGAAGCACCTGCTCAGACAGAAAAAAGTTGTGTATCAACAGAAAATTTAGGGTCAGTTCTTTATAAAACGCACGTACAAAATATTGGTTGGCAAAGCAATAATTTTTACGATGGACAAACAGCTGGAACCACCGGAAAAAATTATAGTATTGAAGCAATCCAAATAAAGGTTACAGAATTAGGAAAACAAAGTAATCTTACAGGTTCTATTCTTTACGAGGCCCATGTACAAGATATCGGCTGGCAGGGAGAAGTTGCAGATGGACAGACAGCTGGAACCACCGGAAAAAATAAAAAAATTGAAGCGATTAAAATCCGTTTGTCAGAACAATTAGAAGCTCAATATGACATTTATTATCGAGTGCATAGTGCAAGATTTGGTTGGCTGGATTGGACTAAAAATGGAGAGGTTGCAGGAACTGTTGGATATAATGCAGGTGTAGAAGCAATCGAAATCAAACTGTATGGAAAAGGAGATGTAAGTGCTCCGGCATGCAGTGGAAGAAGCTATTTGTCAGCAGATCAAATTAGAAAATTGACATTTCAAACAAAAGTGGAAGGTTTAGATTGGCAAGATGCAAAAGGAAATGGAGAGATAACAGGAACGACAGGAGTAAATAAAGCCATCAGACAACTTTCGATGAATATAGCACCTTCAATGGCAGGAGGATATACAGGAAATGTCGAATATCGTTTACATTTAAGCAATGTAGGCTGGCAAGACTGGAAGACAAGTGGAGAAGTGTCCGGCGATGGAATAAATCAGGCAGAAGCTGTTCAGATTCGTTTAACGGGAGAACTTGAAAAATATGCGGATATTTATTATCGCACACATGTTTCTAATTATGGCTGGTTAGGTTGGGCGAAAAATGGTCAGGCAGCAGGTACAACGAAATGTAGTTATAAATTACAAGCAATTCAGATAAAAATCGTACCTAAGGGTACCGCTGCTCCGGGAAGTAATTCAAATTATTATAAAGATACCAAATATATAAGAATGTTAGCAAGATTTTCAACAGTAAGTACAAATGATGCAAACGGATTTTATAATATGTCAAGAGCATTAAGCTCATTTAACGGTGTAGTAGTTAATCCAGGACAGACATTATCATTCTTTGGCGTTGCAGGACCTTGCGGACAGGCACAAGGTTATCGTCCAGGTGGCGTTGTCGGTGGTATTGGATATGGTGGAGGTATCTGCCAGGCTTCAACAACATTGTATGGAGGTGCAATCCGAGCAGGAATGACAATTATTGAACGAAATAATCATACGATTGCTTCGACATATGTGCCAAGAGGATTAGACGCGATGGTTTCGTATGGAGATTCAGACTTGAAATTCCGCAATGATTTAGGATTTCCGGTAACAATTAAAACATATACAGTAGGAAATACATTATATGTAGAATTTTATGGTCAGGATCCAGGATGGTTTGATTTTATTGAGCCGGTATCTTGGTCATCAGGACATTCAGCATGGGCACAGAGAAAATACTATAAAAATGGTTCAGTGATCCGCACAGAGAATTTGCCAAGTTCTTATTATTATAATTAATGCAGAGAAAAAGGGCTGGCTGGGTTCCAATGTACGATTTCAAAACGAAATCGGAAATGTTAAGATCTGGAGTCTTAGAAAAGGGAGATATAATTTGGATTTGGAATGAAAATGAAGGTGGAAAATATGGGATTAGTGATACTCATCATATAGGATTTTTCTGGGGTGATACATCGAACCAAGATTTATTCTGGCATTCTGCACCGAATGGTGGAAATCGAATTAGTCCAATTACAGGCTTGTCTAATAATGTAAGTTATACGGTAATGAAGTTATAGATTTATAGATTGAGAAAGTAATCGAAGATAGAGAAGTGTGTTTTATCTTAAAGGGATAGATGCATTTCTCTATCTTTTGTTTGCAATTCGTTTTTTTGTGCATAATTACTTCTTTACAGCATTTTTAAACTATGCTATGTTAAATAAACATCTAAGGAGAAATTCTTTTCTCCACATTTATCTAAAGCCACAAGGCACTCATCTCGGGTTTCACATTCTGAAACAATATCCGATATGAAAAAACGAAATATTTCACACTAAGGAGGGCTATGCCTATGAAGAACATGTTACAACAGTATTTCCCAATGATTCGGACGAAGGAAGAACTGACGTCCGAGATTAAAAAGAGTTCTGTTCTGAGCAGAGAGTTTTACAGTTGGAAACCGGAGGCACGAAAGGAATTTATTGATTTTTGTACAGGAGCCAAAGGCGTTAAGATGATGTACGATTTTATCAGCAAGGAAATCTTAAATCCGGAGGTTGTACCGGAACGTGTGGACGAGCTATTATCACTTCTACTCGGTCAAGAAGTACATGTAAAAGACGTGCTTCCAAACGATGGAACGAGAATCGCGGATGAATCAGCACTTGTCATCATGGATATCGTGGTGGAATTGCAGGATAAAAGTATCGTGAACCTGGAAGTACAAAAAATCGGATACAAATTTCCAGGAGCAAGAAGTGCCTGCTATTCAGCGGATTTATTAATGCGCCAATATAAAAAAGTACGCAGTAAACGCAAGAAAAAGTTTAATTATAATGATATAAAAGACGTTTATACGATTGTTCTGTTTGAACAAAGTCCTGGAGCTTTTCATGAATTTCCAGACGATTATCTACATCAATTCCATCAATGTTCCAATACAGGATTAAAACTGAATTTATTACAGAAATATTTGTTTGTTCCGCTTGACATCTTCTTGGATTCTTTGCAATATAAAGATATCAAAATACAGAATCGACTGGATGCATGGCTTGCATTTTTAGGCTCGGATGACCCGGAAATCATTATTGATATCATCGAGCGATATCCGGATTTCAAGGAGATGTATCAGCAAGTCTATGATATCTGTCGAAACATCGAGGAGGTCATGGGAATGTTTTCGAAAGAGCTGTTGGAGATGGATAGGAATACTGTGGAGCTGATGATTGATGAGATGCAGGATGAGATAAAGCAGCAAAAAGAGACAATACAGGAAAAAGATGAAGTATTGCAGCAAAAAGATAGTGAATTACAAGAAATGCAGCAGAAGATAAAGGAACTGCAAGAAGAACTTGAAAGGACAAAAGGTCTAAAGTAACGATAGAAACCATAAGAATCAAAATTTTCAAAAAAATATAATATAGTTTGAAAATTGTGATAATATTGTATATTTTTTGAAAAACTTTCCTTTCGCAATTGCTGTATTACCTCAGATATGGTATATTTAAATTAGTTTTTTACATAAGGGAAAAATAAAAAATGAAGAAGAGTCAGGAGTGATAGAAAATGTATCAGGATGAATACAAACGTTGGATGGAGGCTGATCTGGAGGACGCAGATCTGAAGCCTGAGCTGACAAAAATTGAAGGAAATGATGACGAGATTAAGGAGCGTTTTGCAGTTGCTCTTAAGTTTGGAACTGCAGGACTTCGCGGGGTTCTTGGAGCAGGTACAAACAGAATGAATATCTATGTTGTACGTCAGGCAACACAGGGACTTGCTAATTGGGTAAAAACTCAGGGTGGAACTCAGACTGTTGCAATTAGTTATGACAGCCGTATCAAAAGTGATGTGTTTGCGAAGAATGCAGCAAGTGTATTGGCGGCAAACGGAATCAAGGTTCGCATTTATGATGCGTTAATGCCTGTTCCGGCACTTTCTTTTGCAACTCGTTATTATAACTGTAATGCAGGTGTCATGGTGACAGCTTCTCATAACCCGGCAAAATATAACGGATATAAAGCGTATGGTCCGGATGGTTGCCAGATGACAGATGATGCTGCAGCTATCGTATACGATGAGATTCAGAAGACAGATGTATTAACAGGTGCGAAGTATATGCCATTTGCACAGGGTGTTGAAGAAGGTCTGATTCGTTTTGTTGGTGATGATTGCAAGAGAGCACTGTATGATGCAATCGAAGAGAGACAGGTTCGTCCGGGCCTTTGCAAGACAGCAGGATTGAAGTTAGTATATAGTCCACTTAATGGTTCTGGATTAGTTCCGGTTACACAGATTTTAAAAGATATCGGAATTACAGATGTTACAATCGTTCCTGAGCAGGAATATCCAAATGGATATTTTACAACATGTAGCTATCCGAACCCAGAGATTTTCGAAGCTCTTGAGAAGGGTCTGAGTCTTGCGAAAGAGACAGGTGCAGATTTGATGCTTGCAACTGATCCGGATGCAGACCGTGTCGGTATTGCTATGAAGTGTCCGGATGGTTCGTATGAATTGGTTACTGGTAATGAAGTTGGAGTTCTTCTTCTTGATTATATTTGTGCAGGCCGTATTGAAAAAGGTACAATGCCTAAGAATCCGGTAGCGGTAAAATCTATCGTATCTACACCTCTTGCTGATGCTGTTGCAGAGCATTATGGTGTTGAGCTTAGAAGTGTTTTGACAGGATTTAAGTGGATTGGAGATCAGATTGCAGGACTTGAAGCAGCAGGAGAAGTTGAACGCTTTATCTTCGGATTTGAGGAGAGTTATGGATATCTGGCTGGTCCATATGTTCGTGATAAGGATGCAATCATCGGATCTATGCTGATTTGTGAGATGGCAGCATATTACAGAAGTATTGGAAGTTCTCTGAAACAGAGAATGGAAGAAATTTATTCTGAATATGGCCGTTACCTGAACCAGATTGATAGTTTTGAGTTCCCGGGACTTAGTGGTATGGATCAGATGGCTGGAATCATGCAGGGCTTAAGAGAAAAACCGCTTGAGGAGATTGCAGGATATAAGGTTGTGAATGTTACAGACTACAAGAAACCAGAAGAGACAGGACTTCCGGCTGCGAATGTTCTTATTTACAAATTGGAAAATAACGAGACAGTTATTGTTCGTCCTTCAGGAACAGAACCTAAGATTAAGATTTACTACACAACACTCGGTAAAAATCTTGAGGAAGCACAGGCAGAGAAAGATAAGTTGTCTGAGGCTTTAAAACCAATCATGAAATAAAAAGTTAAAAAAGTGATAGAATAAAATAATGAGACTATGGGGAAATGTGATCGATGAGATTTTTCTTTATAGTCTCATTTATTTATGCTAAAATAAATACAGTATGCAAAAGTTTTTCAGCAAGGAGGATAAATACTATGCTTAGAATTGGAATGTTGACAAGTGGTGGAGATTGTCAGGCGCTGAACGCAGCAATGCGAGGAGTTGTGAAAGGAATCTGCACAAAGCGTGATGATGTAGAGATTTATGGTTTTCAAGATGGATATAAAGGATTAATATATGGTAACTTTAGCATGTTGACTCCGAAAGATTTTTCGGGAATTCTGACACGTGGAGGTACGATTCTTGGAACATCAAGACAGCCGTTTAAATTGATGCGTGTGCCGGATGCCGATGGTCTTGATAAGGTTGAAGCTATGAAACACACATATTATAAGCTGAATTTGAATTGTCTTGTGATTCTTGGTGGTAATGGAACACATAAGACAGCAAACCTGCTTCGCGAGGAAGGGCTGAATGTAGTAACTTTACCAAAAACAATTGATAACGATCTCTGGGGAACAGATATGACGTTTGGATTCCAGAGTGCAGTAGATATTGCGACAGATACAATTGACCGCATTCACACAACTGCAACATCACACAGCAGAGTATTTATTATTGAGATAATGGGACATAAAGTAGGTCACGTTACATTGCATGCAGGAATTGCAGGCGGAGCTGATATCATTCTTCTTCCGGAAATTCCATATGATATTAAGGCGATTTCTGATGTGATTCAGAAACGCACAAAGGCGGGTAAGAAATTTACGATTCTTGCGGTAGCGGAAGGTGCGATTTCAAAAGAAGATGCGAAGCTGAAGAAGAAAGAGTATAAAGAAAAGCTTGCAAAGAGAAAATATCCTTCTATTGCATACGAGTTGGCTGAACAGATTGAGAAGACAACAGATAAGGAGGTTCGAATTACAGTTCCGGGACATACACAGCGCGGCGGTTCTCCATGTGCATATGATCGTGTATTTGCAACAAGAGTCGGAGCTAAGGCAGCAGAGTTGATTTTAAATCAGGAATATGGATACATGGTAGCAATGCGTGACGGAGAGATTACAAAGGTTCCGCTGGAAGAGGTTGCCGGAAAGCTGAAATATGTCGATCCAAAATGCAGTTTTATTCAGGAAGCGAAAATGATAGGAATTAGCTTCGGAGATGAATAATGAGATAGTCCGTGACAGGATATTTTCAAAAAAATAACTAGAAACAAAGAGGTGTGATTCATGTCATATACGGCATTATACAGAAAGTTCCGTCCGACTACATTTGAGGATGTAAAGGGTCAGGATCATATTATAAAGACATTACAGAATCAGATTAAGGCAGACCGTATCGGACATGCGTATCTATTTTGCGGAACTCGTGGAACAGGAAAGACGACTGTGGCAAAAATATTTGCCAAGGCGGTGAATTGTGAGCATCCGGTGGATGGAAGTCCATGCGGAGAGTGTGCGATGTGCAAGGCAATCGCGGCCGGCACGTCGATGAACGTGATTGAGATTGATGCGGCATCTAACAATGGTGTGGATAATATTCGAGAGATCCGGGAGGAAGTGGCGTATCGTCCAACGGAAGGACGCTTCAAGGTTTACATTATTGATGAGGTGCATATGTTGTCTATCGGAGCATTTAATGCGCTTTTGAAGACGTTGGAGGAACCGCCGGAGTATGTGATATTTATTTTGGCAACAACGGAGGTTCATAAGATTCCAATCACAATTTTATCTCGATGCCAGCATTATGATTTTCATCGAATTACGATTGATACGATTGCAGGTCGAATGAATGATCTGATGAAAATTGAACAGGTGGATGTTGAGCAGAGAGCAATACGATATATTGCAAAGGCTGCAGACGGCTCGATGCGTGATGCGTTGAGTCTTCTGGATCAGTGTATTGCATTTTATCTGGGGCAGAAGCTGACGTATGATAATGTTTTGGAAGTGCTTGGCGCAGTGGATACCGATGTCTTCAGCCGTTTGCTTCGTAATATTATCGCGAGAGATGTTCCTAAGGTTTTGGATACGGTGGAAGAACTGGTAATGCAGGGGCGAGAGCTTTCGCAATTGACGGCGGATTTCACTTGGTATCTTCGTAACTTGCTTCTCGTTAAGACTTCTGATAATATGGAAGATGTTCTGGATGTGTCTTCAGAAAATCTTCAGCAGTTAAAAGAAGAAGCACAGATGATAGAAGTGGATACACTGCTTCGCTATATCCGCATTTTTTCGGAATTATCCGGTCAGATGAAATATGCGACACAGAAGAGAGTGCTCTTGGAAGTGGCATTGATCAAGTTATGTACACCGGCGATGGAAGTGAATACGGATAGTCTTCTGGATCGGATTCGTGCGGTGGAAGACCGATTAGATCGTGAACTGGAAGCTGTACAGGAGAAGGTAGTCTACGTCAATGCGTCTGAGGTCAATGGGATAGCAGGAAATACGAATTCTTCAAGAAAAAGCCAGCCGAAACCAGAGCTGCCGGATGCAGTACCGGAGGAAATACAGAAGGTGGTGCAAAATTTCCGCTCTATCGCAGATGAAGTATCTGCACCGACTAGTATTTATCTGAAACAGGCAAGATTAAGTCTGGGAGGAGATAATCGGTTATTGATTGTTCTGTCTGATAGTATTGCAGCGGAAAGTGTGAAGAGGGAAGATCATAAGCAAGAAATCGAGTCGGTGATTGAGCAGAGAATCGGCAAGAAGGTTGAAGTTGAGGTGCGTCAGCTAGATGACGGGCGAAGATTTGAAGATACATTTGTGGATTTAGAAAAACACATGGAAAAAGTAATTAACATGGAAATAACAGTGGAGGATTGATCATGGCAAAACGTGGTGGTTTCCCAGGTGGCGGAATGCCGGGGAATATGGCAAATTTAATGAAGCAGGCTCAGAAGATGCAGCGTCAGATGGAAGAGCAGGCAAAGGAAATGGAGACAAAAGAATTTACAGCAACAGCCGGAGGCTCAGCTGTGGAAGTGACAATGTCTGGAAAAAGAGAAGTAGTAAGAGTGAAACTGTCTGAAGAAGTAGTAGATCCAGATGACATTGAGATGTTAGAAGATTTGATCGTTGCAGCAACGAACGAAGCACTTCGTAAAGTTGATGAAGAATCAGGTGCTGCAATGTCTAAACTGACAGGTGGACTTGGCGGCGGAATGCCGGGGTTATTTTAATGGAATATTATAGTAATCAGATCAGCCGGTTGATAGAAGAGCTTTCAAGACTTCCGGGAATCGGTGCAAAGTCAGCACAGAGATTGGCATTTCATATTATTAATATGCCGAAAGAGCAGGTAGAGAATCTTGCGAAAACCATGGTAGATGCACGTAACAACGTGCGCTACTGTGCACAGTGCTGTACTCTTACAGATCGGGAGATATGTCCAATCTGTAGTAATCCAGACCGAGACCATAAGACAATCATGGTAGTTGAAAGTCCGAGAGATTTGGCAGCATATGAGAAAACCGGAAAGTATAATGGTGTGTATCACGTGCTTCATGGAGCTATTTCACCGATGCTTGGAATCGGACCGGGAGATATTAAATTAAAAGAATTGATGGCTCGGCTTCAGGGGGATGTTGATGAAGTAATCATTGCGACAAACTCTAGCTTAGAAGGTGAAACAACAGCAATGTACATTAGTAAATTGATCAAGCCGGTTGGAATCAAAGTCAGCCGGATTGCCAGCGGCGTTCCGGTCGGAGGTGATCTTGAATATATTGATGAAGTGACACTTTTGAGAGCACTGGATGGCAGAACAGAGCTGTGAGGTAGAGCAATTGGGAAAAAAAGTAACATCTTCAGATGTGGCAAAACATGCAGGCGTATCGCAGGCAACAGTATCTATGGTATTAAATAAGAAATATAATGTCTCATTTTCTCGAGAGGTAATAGAGAGGGTGGAGCATTCAGCAGAAGAACTTGGGTATGAGCTTCCGAAACGAAAGCGAAAAAGGGAGAGCAGAAGAGAAAAACTGTTGGTAGTATTTTGCCCAAATCTGACCAATCCATATTATGTGATGTTGCTGCAGGGAATTGAAGCACGCGCAACGGAACAAGGATATGGATTGTTTGTCTGTAATACACAGAGAAGTCTTGTGCTGGAGGAACAGTATTTGAAAATGTTATCGTCTCTGAATCCACGAGGTGTGATTTATACTTGTAATCCGAGCCGGTGTTATCTGGAAATGATAGAAGAATTATCAAAAACCATTCCATTTGCAATTATTAATAATCAGAATGAAAAACTAGAAGTTGATGCAGTGGAGCTTGATAATTCAAAACTGGGCAGGATCATGGCGAGACATTTGTTAGATTTGGGACATAAGAAAGTGGCATACATCGCACCGCCGCTCACAGTGCGGCAAAAACAACGTTCAAAGCGGGTGGAAGGATTTTTAAAAGAGTTCAGTGAAGCCGGTTTGGCAAATGGCGTTGTTATCAAGTCTGCAAATGAATCTATTGATCAGGATGTACCGGGTATTGATTCGGAATATCGGATTGGATATGATTTAACAAAAGAAGTACTGGAGGAGCATGGAGATGTGACTGCAATCGTAGGGCTGAATGATATGATCGCATTTGGAATTTTGGATGCACTTTATGACGAAAAGTACAAGGTGCCAAATGACATGTCGGTTATGGGGTGTGACAATACCTTATTTTCTAAAATGAGAAAACTATCTTTAACTACGATAGAGCATTTTGTCATTTATAAAGGCAGAGATGCCTGTGATATTATAATGAAGAAGATAAAAAGTGCTGATCAGAAATACGGAGAAATCCAGCCAATCAGTATTTATCATGTGGAATATGAGCCTCAGCTTGTGGCGAGGGGGACGACATCATATCCACCGGGTAAAAAAACAAAAATTAATGCAAAAAAGAAAAATATTAATAAATATTAATACAAATAGAACGTATTGATATAAAAATAAAATTCCTATATAGTTTAATTATGGGGATAAAACTGCTAAGGTGAAAAATGACGAGCAGATAAACAATGAAATAAATTGAGTTTTGTTAATAAAATCAATTTATAAACAGAAGGAAATTATTAATAATTTTCCGGCCTATTGACCGTTTTGTTTTTCGTGACTATAATCGAAAGTAAAGAGAGCAAATAAAAAATTTGCAAAAATTATCTCGTGAACAGGTCGTATTTTAAGGAGGAACAAGACATGAAATTTTTTATTGACACAGCAAAAGTAGAGGATATTAAAAAAGCAAATGATATGGGAGTAATCTGTGGAGTTACAACAAATCCATCTTTGATCGCTAAAGAAGGCCGTGTATTTGAAGAAGTTATCGCTGAAATTGCTTCTATCGTAGACGGACCGATTAGTGGAGAGGTAAAGGCTACTACAACAGATGCAGAGGGCATGATTGCAGAAGGACGTGAGATTGCAAAGATTCATCCAAACATGGTTGTTAAGATTCCAATGACAGTAGAAGGACTCAAAGCAGTTAAAGTTCTTACAGCTGAGGGAATCAAGACAAATGTGACATTGATCTTCTCTGCAAACCAGGCACTTCTTGCAGCAAGAGCTGGTGCTACATATGTATCACCATTCCTTGGAAGACTGGATGATATTTCTACAAGAGGAACAGATTTGATTGCAGAGATCGCAGAGATGTTTGCAGTTGCAGGAATTGAGACAGAGATCATTGCAGCAAGTGTAAGAAATCCAATCCATGTAACAGATTGTGCTCTTGCAGGAGCTGATATTGCAACAGTACCATATGCAGTAATTGAGCAGATGACACATCATCCATTGACAGATGCAGGAATTGAAAAATTCAAAAAAGACTATATTGCAGTATTTGGTGAGTAGGTCGAACAAGTCTCATAAAGAGACTTGCGGTTTGTAGTTGTGCTGTATTATAATACAGTTACGTATGAACATAAAAATCAGGAGGAGTCTCATGGACAAATTAGAATTAATGAAAACAGCCAACGAAGTCCGTAAAGGAATCGTGACTGCTGTACATAGCGCAAAAGCCGGACATCCGGGCGGATCTTTATCTGCAGCAGATATCTTTACATATCTGTATTTTGAAGAAATGAACATTGACCCAAAAGAACCTAAGAAAGCAGACCGTGACCGTTTTGTTCTTTCAAAAGGACACACAGCACCGGGATTGTATTCTGCATTGGCACACAGAGGATATTTCCCTGTAGAAGATTTGAAAACACTTCGTCATACAGGTTCTTATCTGCAGGGACATCCGGATATGAAACATATCCCGGGTGTAGATATGTCATCTGGTTCACTTGGACAGGGAATTTCAGCCGCAGTAGGTATGGCACTTGCTGCAAAATTGTCTAATGAAGATTATCGTGTATATACACTTCTTGGAGATGGTGAAATTCAGGAAGGACAGGTATGGGAGGCATCTATGCTCGCAGGTTCCCGTAAACTGGACAACCTGGTTGTGATCGTAGATAATAATAATTTACAGATTGACGGAACAATTGAAGAGGTAAACTCTCCATATCCAATTGATAAGAAATTCGAAGCATTCAATTTCCATGTAATTACAATTAATGGTAATGATATGGATGAGATTGCAGCAGCTTTGAAAGAAGCAAGAGAGACAAAGGGAATGCCGACAGCAATTATTGCAAAGACAACAAAAGGAAAAGGTGTTTCCTTCATGGAGAATGCAGTAGGCTGGCATGGAAAAGCTCCAAACGATGAAGAATATAAGATCGCAATGGAAGATTTAGAGAAAGCAGGTGAAGCATTATGTCAGAAGTAAAGAAGATCGCAACGAGAGATAGTTATGGTAATGCTTTAGTTGAGCTTGGTAAAGAACATGACAATTTAGTTGTTCTGGATGCCGACCTGGCAGCAGCAACAAAGACTGGTGTGTTTAAAAAAGAATTTCCAGAGAGACATATTGACTGTGGTATCGCAGAAGGTAATATGGTAGGTGTAGCAGCAGGACTGGCAGCAGCAGGAAAGGTTCCATTTGCGAGTTCTTTTGCAATGTTTGCAGCCGGACGTGCATTTGAGCAGATTCGTAACTCTGTTGCATATCCACATTTAAACGTAAAGATCGGAGCAACTCATGCAGGTATTTCTGTAGGAGAGGACGGAGCAACTCACCAGTGTAACGAAGATATCGCACTGATGCGTTCAATTCCGGGAATGGTTGTTCTTAATCCATCCGATGATGTAGAAGCAAGAGCTGCTGTAAAAGCTGCTTATGAGTATGAAGGACCGGTTTATTTGAGATTTGGCCGTCTGGCGGTGCCGGTTATCAATGATAGAGAAGATTACAAATTTGAGATGGGTAAAGGTGTTGTTCTTCGTGAAGGAAAAGACCTTACAATCGTAGCCAGCGGACTGCCGGTTGCAAATTGTCTGGAAGTGGCAGAAAGATTATCTGCAGAAGGAATTGAAGCGAAAGTAATCAATATCCATACAATCAAACCTCTGGACGAAGATTTAATCGTTGCAGCAGCAAAAGAGACAGGTAAAGTAGTTACAGTTGAAGAACATTCTGTAATCGGCGGACTTGGAAGTGCAGTATGTGATGTGCTTTCAGAGAAAGCTCCAACAAAAGTTCTGAAGATTGGTGTGAATGATGTGTTTGGAGAATCCGGACCGGCATTAGAACTGCTTAAGAAATATGGTTTGGATACAGATGGAATTTATGAGAAAGTGAAAGCTTTCTGCTAAGATAAGAACCGAATAGGGATGAAATTAGGCGGCTTTTTCGTATGAAAAAAGCCGCCTAATTTCATCCCTATTCGGTTCTTATACTGTTTTTCTTCTATGAGCAAAAGTGGTTAATCCCCATAATACAATTCCACAAATGATAACTACAATTCCAAGAAAAGTATCATTAAGGCTCAAATCGAAAAATGCTTCTCCCTCCCGTAATTGAAAAACACCATCAATTGACCACATCAGTGTTGCACCCCAATACATTAATGCAAGTTTATGCAACTGGAATTGTTGGATAAACTGTGGGTGTGAGAAACAAATTATGCTTGTGAAGACCGCTGCAAGAAAAGTTAATATCAAACACATAAACAATTCCTCCTACTAATCAGTAATTATAGATTTGTCGGACTGTTTTTTTAGTGCCATATAACAAACAGCAACTGCAATAAACCATGTAAATGTAACTGTAAGAGCCATAGCAGTACCTACGGTTGCAATTTCGGTCAACATAGGACTAATGTCATTTGGATTGTTTAGCGCAGTAAGGAAAGGAAACCAGGGAACAATCTCGCCGTGCCAGATGTGTTCGATAAGAAGCAGAAAACTTCCTCCCCATAAGAGTGTGCTTAACCATTGCAGTTTCTGAACAAGGTAAGATGAAAATGTGACAGATTCCTGCTGTTTAGATTCAGAAGAATTGTCCTTGCTTACCTTGCGATTGTGATGTGCGGCTGCAGATACAACGATTGCTTCGGTAGCCGGTGCTAAAAAGCATGCCATGTAAAAACCCCCTTTAAATAAAATAGTGTAATATTGAAAATTACCTTTCGAATAGTTACAAAGTATCATATTAAATAGTGAGTGTCAAGTAAGGCTGGAATAAAAAAGAATGTTCTGGTTATACCAGATACCAAAACGAGAAAAAACGAATTAAATAAAAGAAAATGAGAAAATATTAGTGTGAAATACACGAAAAAATCAAGATAAATTGACAAAAATCGTGCAAAATAATATAATGATAGAAAAATGACAATAATTGGTATAGCCAATTATTAATAAACAGAAGGAGGAAATGTAATGGGGAAATTCAGAACGCTGGAAATTAAGCAGAGTGTCTTTGCGGATAATGATAAACGAGCGGATGAAGTGAGAAAAGAATTGAAAGAAAAAAAGGTCTATCTTTTAAATTTAATGTCATCACCTGGTTCTGGGAAGACAACGACATTAACAAGAACGATAGAAGCATTAAAGAATCAGATTCGAATCGGAGTGATGGAAGCGGATATTGATTCTGATGTGGATGCTAAGACTATTTCAGAATTAGGTGTGAAAGCAATCCAGTTACATACAGGTGGAATGTGTCATCTGGATGCAGATATGACAGCACAAGGATTAGAAGGATTGGAGACGGGGGATATAGATCTGGCAATCCTGGAAAATGTGGGGAATCTTGTCTGTCCTGCTGAATTTGATACAGGAGCAGTAAAAAATGCAATGATCTTAAGTGTACCGGAAGGGGATGACAAACCATTAAAATATCCATTGATGTTTTCAATTTGCGATGTTGTATTGATTAATAAGATAGATGTTATGCCGTATTTTGATTTCGATATGGAAGCTTGCAAAAAAAATATTTTAATGCGTAATCCGAATGCAAAGATTATTCTGATTTGTGCGAAAACAGGAGAAGGGATAGATAAGTGGGCAGACTGGCTTCTGAATGAAGTAAAGATTTGGCAAGAATAAAAATTAAAATGAAAGGAAGGGGTAAAATTATGGCTGAAGAGAGAGAACTGATTTTGAAACTGGGACAGAAAGTCACAGACAGGATTGGTCACAAAGTTACAGTAGATGATCCGGAATATTGGGGACTGGCCGGAGTTGTAACAGATGAGATGGCTGAGGTAGCATTGAAGATGAAAGTCCGAAAACCGATGACATTTTCACAGCTTTTAAAAGCCACAAGAAAAGAAGAAAAAGAACTGCAGAAATTGTTGGATGACATGAGCGAGATTGGGCTTTTGGAATACAATTGGGAGAATCCGAAAAAAGAAAAACAATATGTACTTCCAATGTTTGTTCCGGGAAGCGCAGAGTTCTTAAATATGAACGAAGAACGATTAAAAGAACATCCGGAACTGGCTCATTTTTTTGAACGTATGTCAAGATTGCCGCTTGAGAAGGTAACTCCAATGGTGCCGCCGGGAGGGGCTGGAATCGGAATGCATGTAATACCGGTAGAAAAAGCAATCGAGATGGAGAATCAGTCAGTAGATATTGAACATATTTCGCATTGGCTAAAAAAATATGATGGAAAATACGCAGCCAGTCCATGTTCTTGTCGATTGTCCAGAAAAACATATGGGGAAGGCTGTGCAGATGATCCGGCAGACTGGTGTATTGCGGTAGGTGATATGGCAGACTATGTTGTTGAGACAAATAAAGGTGGCAGATATATTACTTATGATGAAGTGATAGATATTTTAAAACGTGCAGAAGATAATGGATTTGTTCATCAGATTACAAATATAGACGGCGAAAATAAGATTTTTGCAATCTGTAACTGTAATGTTAATGTTTGTTATGCGTTACGTACATCACAGTTATTTAATACTCCGAACATGTCTCGTTCAGCATACGTGGCGAGAGTGTCAACCGAAGACTGTGTGGCATGTGGACGCTGCGTAGAATTTTGTCCGGCTGGAGCAGTAAAACTTGGGCAGAAGCTTTGTACGAATGAGGGTATGATTGAATATCCGAAGCAGGAACTCCCGGATGCAGCAAAATGGGGATCGGAAAAGTGGACAGAAGATTATAGAGATAAGAATCGTATCAATTGTTATGATACAGGAACTGCTCCATGTAAAACGGCCTGTCCTGCCCATATTGCAGTTCAGGGATATTTGAAAAAGGCAGCTCAGGGTAAATATCAGGATGCACTTGCATTAATAAAAAAAGAAAATCCATTCCCGGCGGTGTGCGGAAGAGTATGCAACAGGCGATGTGAAGATGCATGCACAAGGGGAACTATCGACCAGGCAGTAGCGATAGACGAAGTGAAGAAATTTATTGCTGAACAGGATTTGCATGCGGAAACAAGATATATTCCACCAATTATTCCGCCTACAACGGGACGTCTTTTCGATGAGAAAGTAGCAATCATTGGAGCTGGTCCGGCAGGATTAAGCTGTGCATTTTATCTTGCAGAAAAAGGATATCGTCCGGTAGTATTTGAAAAAAATGAAAAACCGGGCGGAATGCTTCGATATGGAATCCCATCCTTTAAATTAGAGAAAGATGTAATTGATGCAGAAATCGAAGTGATTCGTGAGATGGGTGTAGAAATTCGTTGTGGTGTTGAGATTGGAAAAGATATCACGTTAGATGAATTACGAAATCAAGGCTATAAAGCATTTTACATTGCAATTGGATGCCAGGGTGGAAGATTGCCTGGAATTCCGGGAGAAGATGCGGATGGAGTTATGACTGCGGTCGAGTTACTTCGAACAGTTGGAGAAGATGAAAAATATCCGATAACTGGCAATGTGGTAGTTATCGGAGGTGGTAATGTAGCAATTGATGTGGCGAGAACAAGTCAGCGATGTGGTGCAGGCTCTGTTCAAATGTATTGTTTGGAAAGCAGAGAAACAATGCCGGCTTCTTTAGAAGAAATTCAAGAAGCAGAAGAAGAGGAAATCCAGATTAACTGTGGTTGGGGACCGAAAGAAGTTCTTGTAAAAGACGGAAAAGTGACAGGAATTGTTTTGAAAAAATGTGTATCTGTATTTGATGGAGAAGGCAGATTTGCTCCGAAATATGATGAGGATGACGTAATCACAGTAGCGTGTGAACATGTATATTTCAGTGTCGGTCAGAGTATTGAATGGGGAAATCTTTTGGAAAACAGTAAGGTTGAATTAGGACGCGGTAATGGAGCTGTTGCAGATTCACTTACATATCAGACGGCAGAGCCTGATGTGTTTGTCGGCGGAGATGTTTATACAGGTCCAAAGTTTGCGATCGATGCAATTGCAGCAGGAAAAGAAGGCGCAGTATCAATCCATCGCTTTGTGCAGCCGAATAGCAGTCTTACAATAGGAAGAAACCGAAGAGAATTTATTGAACTTGATAAAGAAAATTTGAAGGTTAGTGAATATGATAATGGCTCAAGACAAATTCCGGGCATGGATAAGCAGATTGATGCCAAGAAATCTTTCCGGGATGCACATTTAACATTTACAGAAGAGCAGGTTAAAGCAGAGACAGCAAGATGCCTGGGCTGTGGAGCATCTGTTGTAGATGAGAATAAATGCATTGGATGTGGTGTCTGTACAACAAAATGTGAGTTTGATGCGATTCATTTATTTAGAGAAAACCCAGATTGCAGTAAAATGGTGAAGTCAGAAGATAAGATGAAAGCAATCCTGCCATATGCCTTGAAGCGCGGAATTAAGATTAAGTTTGGTAAGAAAGAGAAGTAGGATTATGCATGAACTAGGTATCGTGTTTCATATTATAGACAGCCTTGAAAAGATAGCAGTAGAAAATAAGCTCAGCGAAGTTGCAAGTGTGACCCTGGAAATCGGGGAAGTATCCGGAGTTGTTGATTCTTATTTGAAGGACTGCTGGAAATGGGCAGTAAATAAGCATGAATTTATAAAAGGTGCAGAATTGATCACGGAAGAAATTCCGGCAGTCAGTTTTTGTGAGGATTGCCAAAAATCTTACAGAACAGTTGAGTATGGACGGAAGTGTCCGTATTGTTCCGGAGAAAAAACATATTTATTAACAGGGAATGAATTTAATATTAAAGAAATTGAAGCATGTTGATGATGAAAAAATGGCATGCAAAAAGAGGAGGAATGTAACATGTTATTTCAAATTTATGGAGAGGGAGCCGGCTGGCAATTATTAGGATGGCTGCTTGTATTTACCTGTCTTGTGCTTGCAAATGAATTTGCAAGAAGAAGTAAAATGGGCGGTATTATCTGCTTTGGAGTGATTCCGGCATTGTTGACAGTATATTTTATTGCAATTTATGTCTGTGCGGCTTTGGGAATGGACTGGGCATTGAACAATGATACTTATGTGCATATGACAAGCTGGTTCCATTATGCGAAATTATATGCAGCTACGGCTGGATGTATTGGGTTTATGATGTTAAAATACAAATGGGGAATCGGAAAAACAGAATGGTTTAAAGTATTTCCGTTTGTGATTGTTGCAGTTAATATTTTGATTGCTGTTGTAAGTGATTTCGAATCTGGAATTCGTGGTGCTATGGCACTGGCAGAATATGGAGACCGCTGGTGGCTGTCTTCAGAAAATGTATGGCTGTATGGAGGCTGGTGGAACTGGGTAAATGGTATTGCAGGAATTTTAAATATTCTTTGTATGACAGGCTGGTGGGGGATTTATTCTTCAAAAGACAAAAAAGATATGCTTTGGCCTGATATGACATGGTGCTTTATCATAGCATATGATCTTTGGAATTTTGAATATACATACAATAATCTGCCGACACATACATGGTACTGTGGACTTGCATTGCTTTTAGCACCGACATTTGCAAATGCATTGTGGAACAAAGGTGGCTGGATTCAGAATCGTGCTAATACATTGGCATTATGGTGTATGTTTGCACAGGTATTCCCATTATTCCAGGATGCAAGCAGATTTTCAGTGATTCCGGTTTTATATGCAGATGGATTTATGGACAGTGCGATTCGCCCAACAGCAGTAAACCCGACTATGCAGGGTGTTATAGCAATTATAGCGTTAGCAGCAAATGTACTTTGTCTTGCATTTATCATAAAACGAGCAAAGGAACAGAAGAAAAATCCATATAAGAATGAAATATTTACAGACCAGAAAGATTTCCAGATTGCAATGTCAAGAGCTGAGTAGAAATAAAACTTTTATAGTATAAAAGAGGAGAGAGTCAATGGAGTTTCAAAAAATTAGTTCTCCGTCATTACGTGAGCTTTTTGTAGAACAACTACAGCATATGATTTTATCAGGAAAACTAAAGATTGGAGAAAAACTTCCATCCGAAAGGCAGCTTGCAGAGATGATGCAGGTCAGCAGAGCGGTTGTGAATGGAGGAATATCCGATCTTGAAAAAATGGGATTTGTTCATGTTAAAGCGAGAAGCGGAACTTATGTGGCAGATTACAGAAGAAAAGGAACAATTGAAACTCTGTTGGCTATCATGAAATATAATGGAGGAAGCCTTCGAAATGAAGAAATCCGTTCTATATTTGAAGTGAGGATTGCATTGGATACTTTGGCGGCAAGGCTGTGTGTAGATTCGCTTAGTGATGAACAGATAGACATCTTATACGAGAAAGTATGTGAGATGAAAGACGCACAGAAGATGTCGGAGGCAGTTCAGGCAGCTTTTGAATTTCAACATGAATTCGCCTTAATGTCAAATAATGCATTGATTCCATTGATAATACAGTCTTTTAAAAGTCCGATTTTTGCGATGTGGGAGAGATATTGTGCTTTATATGGATTAGAGGCACTTTATGAAAATAATTATAAAATGTGGACATATATAGCGAATAGAGATACTGAAGGTGTAATTAAATGGGTTGAGTCTTCTATGAAGAATTGTATAGAAGGAAATCAGCAGATATACTACGAGTAACCAAACAGGGACGGAGTTAGGCGGCTTTTTCGTATGAAAAAAGCCGCCTAACTCCGTCCCTGCCCGGTCTCCAGAGCACCGCAATATTTATCAGTCAAAGTGGTGATCCAGCCTTCTTTTGTTTTTGGTACTTTTAAAACTGTTACCGGCCACATGTGGGCAAGGATAATATCTTCTTCAATCGGATTCAGGTTAAAGAATTTTTTTGCATGTCGATAGGCATGTTTGGGATGGTGGATTCCGTGAAAACGTTCACCGGTCTTCTGGGCATGAGTATGCCAGTCATACAAAAATAAATCGTGGAGCATACCGCCGCGGGCAGCAGAGCGGGCATCCAGATGAAAATAACGGCACACTACATAATTATAATAGGCTACATGCAGGCAATGCTCATAACAGTTGGTGTGTCCGTGATGAGGGTATAATTTCATACGAAGGACAACAGGATGTTCTGCAATATCTCTGATACATTCGTAAAAATCTTCACCCCATTCCTTTTTTAAGTCAACAGGATCGTACAATGCTTCTTTGTGAAGCTGATCTAATAATTTATTCTTTAATTTCATTTTAATCACCAGATTTCCAAATTCTGAAATTATCATAGCACTTCTGACAAGATAAAGTAACCCCATTATTTATTTGTCGAATTCTCCTGACAGAAAATGATAAAATCATACATTTCCAAGGTGCTATTCTTTTGAGTGTTCAATGTGGAACGGATTCCTGTTCTTTAGACAATCTGCGGGATGCCAAATTACAGTGCGCGCTGGCATACCTGCAAAAAATATAGCAGAGGTGAGTAGAAATGGAAAGACAGATACCAAAAAACGTACGTCAGATCGGAAATGTAAGTGATACACCTAAAATATATGTGGAAGATTATGTAGATACTTTTTTTACCCAACTATGCGAGAAAGCAGGAGAAACACCAATCGGTGCATTTCTTGTCGGAGACATGCAAAAGACGAAGGAAGAAGAATATGTCTATATATATGGGGCAATTCAGATGCATGATCTTAAAACAGATGAATCCGGGTTTGTGATAGATGAAGAAACCTGGAAACAAGCCTATGAAGACTGTAAAGAATTTTTTGAAAACGGAGAATTGCTGGGATGGTTTGTGACGCAGGCCAATATAGAATTAACAGTATCAAACAATACGTTGCGTTTACATAAAAAATCATTTCCGAAAAAGAATACAGTGTTTATCATGAAAGATGCGGCAGAAAAAGAAGAAGCGTATTTTGTGCATAAATTCAATGATCTTATGGAGATTGCAGGACATTATACCTACTATGAAAAAAATCCTTGTATGCAGGATTATATGATTGCAAATAGAAAGAAAAATGGGATGTCTCCCACGGAAACTGTGGAAGATCAGGCAGCGAAGAATTTTCGAAGTATTGTGCACACCAAAACGGGGGAACGAAAAAAGAAAGTTTACACAAACCGTATCATGCAAGGAGTAAGTGCGTGTCTTATTCTTCTTGTTGTTGTGATGGGTGCGGTCATGATCAATAACTTCGGTAAAATGAAAGCAGCACAGGTTACACTTGGAGAAAGAGCAGGAATAGAAGATTCTGCTGGTGAAGAGGTGGCAGAAACAAGCGGAAATGTAACTGCGGTAACAGGAGAAGCTGCGAAGGAAGAAGCGAAAAAGACAGATACAAAACAGAATAATAGTGAGCAGGGACAAGCAGGAAATATTGAAGATACAGAGAAAGAAGAAACAAAAGAAAATCCAAATCAAAATAATGAAGTAAAAACAGCATGGGAAGAAAGTACAGAAACGGTGTCAGGCGATACACAGGTAAATGGTTCAGATGGAATTTATGTGGTAGAGCAGGGCGATACACTGGCAATTATCAGTCGGAAAATGTATGGGGATGTAGGACATGTAGATGCTATTTGTAGAATGAATGGACTTGAGGACGGTAACCTGATTTATATCGGACAAAAATTGCTATTGCCATAACTTCATGCTATAATGAGCGTTAGTAAGCGTTGGAAAAACATATTAAGAGGTAAGTATAATATGGCACGAAAGAGAAAATCTACACTGAAGGCGGCGGGGCCATTGTCAATGGAAGAAATAAACCGTTTGACAAGAAAATACCGGACTGCCCGGGCAAAGAGAAATGCAACAATTCTCTTTTTTCTTATTATGGTAGTGGCCGGAACTTATATGCTTATAACAGAACACGCATATTCAAAGGTTTATAAAGCCGCATCTTACACGAAGACATCGTCAGATAACAATCAATATGTTGCATTTCATAATGGAATTGTTCGTTATAGCAGAAATGGTGTGACATATCTAAATCATAAGAATAAAGAGTTGTGGATTCAGTCAGGACAATTTAAAAATCCAATCATTGATGTAAATAAAAACGTGTTTGCAATTGCTGATTGTGGAGGAAACTCCGTTCAGATTTTTGACCGTAAAGGGTTAAAAGGGGAATTTGAGACGACATTGCCGGTTGAAAAGATTTCTATTTCAAATCAAGGTGTTATAAGCATAATTTTGAAGAACGGGAATACACCTTATATAGTGACTTATGATTCTTCGGGCAATATCCTGGTGGAAAATGAAGTTTCGGTAAGCAGTCTCGGATATCCGACAGCGTTGGATATGTCTGAAGACGGTACAGTGCTGGCAGTGACTTATCTGGATACAGGAAGCGGAAGCCTCAAATCAAAAGTGATTTGTTACAATTTCGGAGAAAAAGGTAAGAATAAAACAAATCACATCGTCAGTCAGAAAGAATACGATGAAGAGATTATGCCGGAAATTTATTTTATGGATAAATCCAATCTTGTAGTTGTTTCCGATCATTCTTTTATAATCTATTCAGGTAAGGATGTTCCGAAGAAAAAGAAAAAAGTTACGTTGAAGCAAGAAATCCAGGGTACCTTTCATACATCAAAATATATCGGTTTCATTTTGTTGAAAGAAGATAAAACCGGTTATGAAGTGTGTTTGTATAACAAGGCAGGAAAGCAGATCATGTGTAAAGACATAAAAGGTGAATATAGTAATGTCAGCATGACCGGAAGCGAGATTATTATGTATGAAGGCAGTAGATACTGTGTTATCACAAAGACAGGTGTAGAGAGGGTTAATAAGGATTTGGGAATGAATATTTTATCAGTCATTCCGGCAAATGGAATTAATAAATACTGGGTGATGGGGACAAATGAATTGCGTGTGATTTATCTGGTACGATAGGAGAAAAATATGGATAACTGGTTGTTGATTATTGTAGGGGTAATATTTTTACTGTGCATTGCAGTGGGATATATAAGAGGATTTTTTAAAATTGGATTATCATTATTGTCATCGGTTCTTACAATTGTGATTATGATGTATTTATCCCCATATGTGGCAGATGCATTGGCAAAATATACTCCGATAGATGAAATGATAGAAAAGAAGTGTGTAGAATCGTTTATGCCGGAGGTGTCGGGTTCTATTTTCGAGGGAAAGGATTTGACAGGGACACCATTTGCAAATATTGATGATGATACATTGCAAAATATTGCAAATGAGGACTGGAAGAGAATCGGGATCACAACAGATGATATTTTGAATGTTATTGGAGAAATTCCGAAGGATCAACAAATCAGCCTGATTGAAAAATCAAATTTGCCATCGTTCTTAAAGACTGCTTTGTTGGAAAATAATAATTCGGAAATTTATGATGAACTGGGTGTGTCTAAATTCCCAAATTATGTTGCAGAGTATATCTCAAGAATGGTGATAAAGATACTATCATTCTTGGTTACATTTGTATTGACATTTGTGATCGTGCGGGCACTGATGGTGGCGGTGGACATTATAGGCGAGCTGCCGATGCTGGGCTTTCTGAATCATTGCGGAGGCGGAGTGCTGGGACTGGGTGTCGCTCTGGTGATTGTTTGGCTTCTGTTTCTTGTGCTGACACTAATCTATTCAACAGATGTGGGTAAACAATGTTTTGAGCTGATAGAGAAAAGTCCGGTTCTGATGGGATTGTATCAGATGAATCCGTTATTAACAAAATTGCTGTCATTTTAAAAAAAATTGTCTTGACAACTTTTGTAGGATTATGTTATCCTATAGAAGTTGTAAGACAAACAATGTTATGGGGGATTAGCTCAGTTGGGAGAGCGCCTGCCTTGCAAGCAGGAGGTCACGAGTTCGAATCTCGTATTCTCCACTTATCCCAGTATCAATTGATACTGGGATAAATTGAATATAGGTATTCCTCGATAGCTCAGCGGCAGAGCATTCGGCTGTTAACCGAAGGGTCGTTGGTTCGAACCCAACTCGGGGAGTTCAGATGAGACGCAGACAGTAATGTCTGCGTCTTTTTGTGCAGATTTAATAAAACTCAGACTTGGACTTGCATTATAAACAATGTATGGTGTAGAATACTCTCTAGTGCGCAAAGAAAGAATGCCGGGAGCAGAAGCTGTTCCCGGCATTTAAAGGGAAAAAAGAAATATGAACTATACTTATATTTTGAAATGTAAAGACGGCAGTTTTTATACCGGATGGACGAACAATCTGGAAAAACGGATAAAGGATCATAATGCGGGAAAAGGGGCAAAGTATACAAAAAGCAGATGTCCTGTAGAATTGGTATATTATGAGACTTTTGATACAAAAGAAGAAGCGATGCGACGAGAATATGCTGTCAAGCAATTATCACGTATAAAAAAAATACAATTGATATCTGGTAAAAATAAAGTAGCTCAAACCCTACTGGTTGAGCCAAAAAATGAAATTGTCTGAAAACGAGAAAAGAAAAGTCTTAAATTTGTACTTCCTTTTCTGTGCAAGATGATGTATGATAGATTCAGACGCTTCACACAAGATATTGTGTATGAAAAAAGTGTAGAACGGAATATATAGTAACAGGAGGAGATTGTGATGAGCCCGGAGGTAAAAACAAAAGTAATAAAAAGGAATGGAAAAGAGGTATCTTTCGACATTTCCAAGATTACACATGCAATTGAAAAGGCGAATGAAGAAGTTGATAATCTCCATCAGATTAACATCTTCCAGATTTCAGCAATTGCAGATAAGATTGCAAAAGAAGTAGAAGAATCTACTCATGCAGTGAATGTAGAAGACATTCAAGATCTCGTTGAGACTGGTATCATGGAGATGCGAGGATATGAAGTGGCACAGAAGTATGTCCGCTATCGTTATAAACGTGAGATGAAGAGAAAGTCCAACACAACGGATAATGGCATTCTTGCATTGTTGGATCATATCAACGAAGAAGTTAAACAGGAAAATTCTAATAAGAATCCGGTAATCAACTCAACACAGAGAGATTATATGGCAGGAGAGGTCAGCAAGGATCTTTCAAGACGTGTACTACTGCCGGAAGAAATTGTGCAGGCACATGAGCAGGGAATTATCCATTTCCATGATACAGATTATTTTGCACAGAGAGAACACAACTGTGATTTGATCAACCTGGAAGATATGCTTCAGAATGGTACTGTGATCAGTGAAACTATGATTGAGAAACCACACAGCTTTTTTACAGCTTGTAACGTGACAACGCAGATTGTTGCACAGGTTGCAAGTAACCAGTATGGAGGACAGTCGTTTACTCTGGCACATTTGGCACCGTTTGTTGACATTAGCCGAAAGAAAATCCGTGCAAATGTTATTGCAGAGCGTAAAGAATGTGGCGAAGTATTAGATGAGACAATTATTGATAAAGTGACAGAGCGCCGACTTCGTGATGAAGTAAGAAGCGGTATTCAGACAATCCAGTATCAGCTTATTACATTGATGACATGTAATGGCCAGGCACCATTTGTAACGATGTTTATGTATCTGGATGAAGTGCCGGAAGGTAAGACAAGAGA
>ENA-OWON01000255-OWON01000255.1-gut-metagenome-genome-assembly--contig:-NODE-255-length-26982-cov-3.688125_pt1 | contig 26982 bp, 18 predicted proteins | sample MGYA00248257_ERZ651798 | MGnify/ENA primary metagenome ERZ651798 (study PRJEB26908, sample SAMEA4031708) | gut metagenome | biome: gut; feature: normal infant; material: stool | place: China | collected 2015... | reverse complement strand
CGCCAAACATGGTTTCGAGATAACCACCGTAGACCTGACCGTAGAAGCCGTTGCCCAGATGCTGGAAGTAGTTGGCTTGCAGGTTATTCACATAGACATCGTTCTGCACATACTCGCGCACATGGGTACGAACGCGCGGTAAGTGCGAGTCCTGCGGTGGATTGGTGTAGTTAAACTTGTCGTAGTTGTTGGCAAGATTTGCAAACAGGCTGCCGGTGGTCAGTAGATGGTCCGTCAGCCACAAATCTGCCGTTCCCATCACGCCCAGCTGATACATGTAAAAGTTTTCCGGGCCACCGACCGACTGGTTCAGCACCGGATCGATATGGAAATCAAAGCGTGATTTGTCGATATACCAGCCCTGCTCGGTGGACTGCGGAACCACTGGCTCGACGCGTTTTTGCGCCAGCGTCGTTTCGTGGCCCAACGGCTCTCCGGCGAGATGATTTTTCAGGCTGGCGACATCGGTTTCCGTCGTCACCTGCGGCATGTTAAGGCGATTTTCCGTAACGCGGATCGTTTTGATCCCATCCGGCAGATCATTCATCACGATCCGATTAGCACGGATGATCCCTTCGCGCGAATCACGATATTTCACCTGCTCGCCGGTAACATACAGCGTATCGCCTTTCGCCTGGATCTGCGGATCGGCAAGTCCGGCATTGTATTTCAACAGCGTTAACTGATTCGCCACCACCGAATGCTGCAAAATGGCATCCTGCGGCTGCGGTTGATATTGCGGGCGGGCGTTATCGATGTAGGACGGGCGCAGATCGTTAAAGTTGGTGCGCAGCGTGACGCCAAACATAAAGGTGTTGCCACGTTCATAGCTAAGGTTAACGTCGGCCCAATCGGTAACGCGATAAATCGCACCGACGTTAAACTTACTTTTTTGCTCCAGCTTCCCGGCAAAATCCTGCTGATAATTATTGCCTTCATACTCCAGTTTCAGGCGCAGCGGTTGCCAGGGCGTCTGGTATTCCACGCCGCCAAACAGTGAGGCAGGACCGTGGAACATCTGGCTACCGTCGATAGATCCCGCCTGTTTGTAGCTGTTATCGCGATAGCAATATTTATCACTGGCTGAACAGAGCGGATTTTTCACATTACCGCTGGTGCCCAGATATCCCCAGCCCAGGCCGAGCGTAAAATCGAACGGCCCCCAGGCTTTGCTGGCAACAAGATATTCCGCATCAAACAGCCCCGTACCGCCGATATCCCGCGCACCAACCGCCACTTGCGGCAGCCAGTAACTCTCTTCCCACAAACGCAGTTTGAGATCGAAGGCTTTATCTTTATACGTTTGATCGCCAGAGAACGCTTCGACGCTGCTGTACTGCCGGGTGCGCACGTCGGTGTAGCGCAGCGTTGTTTCCAGCCACGGGAAGAGTTGCACTGAAGCTGAGTAATAACGGTACTGATCGTTATCTCGATAGTTCAGGCTCAACTCCCCTTCCCGCGCCATGCGCGCGGTGGGCGTTTGTAATAATCCTACGCCACCGAAATCCGACTGCGACGGACCAATGGGCGCAGGATATGTTTCGCCGTAGCAAGCTGTGCTAATGCCCAGCGCCAGTAAGCTAAGCAGATGTCTTTTTTTCATTATTGGGGTATCCGCTGCGTCAGAGTCTGAAGAATGTCGGCGTTAAGGGCATCAGGCGTCTCACTCCAGACGGAGTCCGCGAGGCCAACATAAATAATGCTGCCGGGCATCGGCTCTACGTGACGCTTGTTCCAGTAAGCCACCGGCGCTTTTTGTGTGCGTCCGTCCGGGTAAACGACCCACGCGTAGCTGCGATCCGCACCGCTGAGCAGGCTCTGGTCAGAGAGATAGCTCGCCACGTCGCGACCTGGAGTGAATGGCTGCTTGCCAGGACGGCTGATAAGCCCGAACAGCGTGACCGTGGACGGTGGTGGCCCGACCCACAGCGTGTAGTTGCCCTGCAACGGTGGGTTACCGCGTTCGGCAACGCGGACGATATCAGGATCAAGATTGATTTTTTGCCTGCCCGTCACTTTCAACGCCTGAATTTGCTGGCGTAAGGCGTTAATCGCGGCGGCATCGTCGGCGCTGGAATATGCAGCCAGTTCTGCCAGCCGTGTCAGCAACGCCTGCTGCTGCCGCAATGCTGCCGCCGTTGCCAGCTCTTCGCTAATCACCGCACCAGGCCACCAACTGTTTGCCAGCCGCGGCTGGCCTACCAGATCGATTAAATACTCTGCGCCCGTCAGCGTTTTGGCCTCACTGCTGCCATTGCTGAATATCTTGACGGTTCCCGCCGCGAAGACCGATGACGCCCCCACACTCAAAATCAATGCGACAATAGTTTGTTTAATCATTGTTTTGCCGCCTTGATGAGAGTGGTTTTCACCGGGAAATAATCCGCGCCGAGATACTGTTCCGACTGGCGAATTTGCCCTTCGCTGTCGATCCAATAGCGGTTATGCCAGCGCGCCTGGTCGGTGGAGACTTCTTCGTCCAGCACGCGAACCGGGGTTTCATCGCTGCCGACCTTGACGGTATCGGTGCCATCCCATTTGAAGACTGAGCGTGCGGTGGCGTAGCGTACCTGCTGGTACTCGGTCCAGCCCATCGTGCGCGTCCATGTTGCACCATCAACAATTTGTGCGGGTTTAATCAGCGGGTCGGCGGCAAGGTTATTCACTTCAATCAGGTTGTCGCCGCCAAGCAAAGTCTTCACCAGACGACCATGTTGTGTGACAAGAGTGGCTTGATCCTGAGTGACCCATTTTTGTTGTCCGTCTTCAGCGAAGGCCAGCACCACAAACAATTGCGGCCCGCCATTAAGCTGCATGTACTGGCTGGCGTAGGGCATATTTTGAATATCATCGTCCGTCAGCTGTACGCCTGGCGTGCCGAACAGACTGTCCCACAGTGAATTGCCCAGCTCTTTAGTCGTGGCTGAACAGGCCTGTAATAGCAGGCAGATAAGAATGAGTGCAGGTCGCTTCACGACTCTTCTCCAGAGGGGCAGAATAACCACACCGGAGTGTGGTTATGGTAAATCCCTTCATACTTCAAGCCACAGATGCAATGACTCAAATTATTTTGGGGATACATACTTTATTACTGGGTACTGGTGGTCGTGGTTGTGGTGGTCCCGGTATTAGAACCATCACCGCCACCGGTTGCCGCGAGCGCGACACCCACCGCCGAGCTTACGGTGCTGACGCTGGTCGCGGAGGAACTCCCCGCCGAAACCGACGTTGCTGCCGACCCTGCCGCTTCGCCCACCTGTACAGGTGCAGCCCACGCAGAAGTCGCCGCAAGCGCAGATATGGCAAAAATGCCATACAGAACTTTTTTCATAACAATTTCCCTTCATTGAATGAATGGAGATTTACCCAAAAACATTTCGGGCGGGATCGAGTATACACAACTAAAGCATGCGAATTACGGCGCGGGGAATTAGAGATGGGGTTTTAGGATAATTGGAATGAATATCAAATATAAGCTACAACTTATATATAAATAACATTAAAAATCATAATGTTAAAATAAAAGTAAAAGTAATTAATCTGAGTATTTTCCGAAATCAATCACGATTAAAAATCTATTTTAGGATTAACCTCACGGTATGATTTCCGTTAAATCACAGACAAGGGGATTTATCTGATAAAACAATGCCGACATAACGTCGGCATTGTTATTAAGGTTTTTAAATTAATCGCGCCACGCTTTATAGCGGTTAATCAGACCATTGGTCGAGCTATCGTGGCTGCTTATTTCTTTATCATCTTTCAGCTCTGGCAGAATACGGTTTGCCAGTTGTTTACCCAGCTCCACGCCCCACTGGTCGAAGGTGAAGATGTTCAGGATCACGCCCTGAGTAAAGATTTTGTGCTCATACAGCGCAATCAACGCCCCCAGGCTGAACGGAGTGATTTCACGCAGCAGGATGGAGTTGGTCGGGCGGTTACCTTCGAACACTTTGAACGGCACCACGTAGTCAAGCGTTGCCGGATCTTTACCCTGATCGCGATATTCCTGCTCAACCACTTCGCGGGATTTACCAAACGCCAGCGCTTCAGTCTGAGCAAAGAAGTTAGACAGCAGTTTCTGGTGGTGATCAGAGAGCGGGTTATGGGTGATAGCCGGAGCGATGAAATCGCACGGTACCATTTTGGTTCCCTGGTGGATCAGCTGGTAGAACGCGTGCTGACCGTTAGTGCCTGGTTCACCCCAGATAATCGGGCCAGTCTGGTAATCCACAACGTTACCGTTACGGTCAACATACTTACCGTTGGACTCCATATTGCCCTGCTGGAAGTACGCCGCGAAACGGTGCATATACTGGTCATACGGCAGAATCGCTTCAGTTTCCGCACCAAAGAAATTGTTGTACCAGATGCCAATCAGCGCCAGCAGGACAGGCAGGTTTTTCTCGGCAGGCGTGGTGGAGAAATGCTTGTCCATCGCGTGTGCGCCAGAAAGCAGTTCAACGAAGTTATCAAAGCCGATGGAGAGAACAATCGACAGGCCAATCGCTGACCACAAAGAGTAACGGCCGCCGACCCAGTCCCAGAACTCGAACATGTTGGCAGTATCAATACCAAACTCGCCAACGGCTTTGGCATTGGTTGAGAGCGCCGCAAAGTGTTTCGCAACGTGTTTTTCATCACCTGCCGCTTTCAGGAACCAGTCACGCGCGCTATGGGCGTTGGTCATGGTTTCCTGAGTGGTGAAGGTTTTAGATGCTACCAGGAACAGCGTGGTTTCCGGGTTTACTTTTTTCAGCACTTCCGCGATGTGAGTCCCATCGACGTTAGAAACAAAGTGCATGTTCAGGTGATTTTTGTACGGACGCAGTGCTTCGGTCACCATGTACGGGCCGAGGTCAGAACCGCCGATCCCGATGTTCACTACGTCAGTGATTGCTTTGCCGGTATAACCCTTCCACTCACCGGAGATAATCGCTTCCGAGAAGGTTTTCATCTTCTCCAGCACCGCGTTGACTTCCGGCATTACGTCTTTGCCATCAACCAAAATCGGGGTATTGCTACGGTTACGCAGCGCTACGTGCAGCACAGCGCGGTTTTCAGTGCGGTTGATCTTCTCGCCAGAGAACATCGACTTAATCGCGCCCGCCAGATCGCACTCTTTCGCCAGATCTTGTAATTTCGCCAGCGTCTCTTCAGTGATGCGGTTTTTGGAGTAATCCACCAGCATCTGATCGCCGAAGGTTGCGGAGAACTTAGAAAAACGATCGCCGTCTTTAGCAAAAAGATCGGCGATCGTAACGTCTTTCATTTCATCGAAGTGTTTCTGTAGTGCCTGCCAGGCAGCGGTCTGCGTTGGATTGATGTTTTTCATTAGCAATACTCTTCTGATTTTGAGAATTGTGACTTTGGAAGATTGTAGCGCCAGTCACAGAAAAATGTGATGGTTTTAGTGCCGTTAGCGTAATGTTGAGTGTAAACCCTTAGCGCAGTGAAGCATTTATTAGCTGAACTACTGACCGCCAGGAGTGGATGAAAAATCCGCATGACCCCGTCGTTGACAACCGCCCCGCTCACCCTTTATTTATAAATGTACTACCTGCGCTAGCGCAGGCCAGAAGAGGCGCGTTGCCCAAGTAACGGTGTTGGAGGAGCCAGTCCTGTGATAACACCTGAGGGGGTGCATCGCCGAGGTGATTGAACGGCTGGCCACGTTCATCATCGGCTACAGGGGCTGAATCCCCTGGGTTGTCACCAGAAGCGTTCGCAGTCGGGCGTTTCGCAAGTGGTGGAGCACTTCTGGGTGAAAATAGTAGCGAAGTATCGCTCTGCGCCCACCCGTCTTCCGCTCTTCCCTTGTGCCAAGGCTGAAAATGGATCCCCTGACACGAGGTAGTTATGTCTGAAATTGTTGTCTCCAAATTTGGCGGTACCAGCGTAGCTGATTTTGACGCCATGAACCGCAGCGCTGATATTGTGCTTTCTGATGCCAACGTGCGTTTAGTAGTCCTCTCGGCTTCTGCTGGTATCACTAATCTGCTGGTCGCTTTAGCGGAAGGGCTGGAACCTGGCGAGCGATTCGAAAAACTCGACGCTATTCGCAACATCCAGTTTGCCATTCTGGAACGTCTGCGTTACCCGAACGTTATCCGTGAAGAGATTGAACGTCTGCTGGAGAACATTACTGTTCTGGCAGAAGCGGCGGCGCTGGCAACGTCTCCGGCGCTGACAGATGAGCTGGTCAGCCACGGCGAGCTGATGTCGACCCTGCTGTTTGTCGAAATCCTGCGCGAACGCGATGTTCAGGCACAGTGGTTTGATGTACGTAAAGTGATGCGTACCAACGACCGATTTGGTCGTGCAGAGCCAGATGTAGCCGCGCTGGCGGAACTGGCCGCGCTGCAGCTGCTCCCACGCCTCAATGACGGCTTAGTGATCACCCAGGGATTTATCGGTAGCGAAAATAAAGGTCGTACAACGACGCTTGGCCGTGGAGGCAGCGATTATACGGCAGCCTTGCTGGCGGAGGCTTTACACGCATCTCGTGTTGATATCTGGACCGACGTCCCGGGCATCTACACCACCGATCCACGCGTAGTTTCCGCAGCAAAACGCATTGATGAAATCGCGTTTGCCGAAGCGGCAGAGATGGCAACTTTTGGTGCAAAAGTACTGCATCCGGCAACGTTGCTACCCGCAGTACGCAGCGATATCCCGGTCTTTGTCGGCTCCAGCAAAGCCCCACGCGCAGGTGGTACGCTGGTGTGCAATAAAACTGAAAATCCGCCGCTGTTCCGCGCGCTGGCGCTTCGTCGCAATCAGACTCTGCTCACTTTGCACAGCCTGAATATGCTGCATTCTCGCGGCTTCCTCGCGGAAGTTTTCGGCATCCTCGCGCGGCATAATATTTCGGTAGACTTAATCACCACGTCAGAAGTGAGCGTGGCATTAACCCTTGATACCACCGGTTCAACCTCCACTGGCGATACGTTGCTGACGCAATCTCTGCTGATGGAGCTTTCCGCACTGTGCCGGGTGGAAGTAGAAGAAGGTCTGGCGCTGGTCGCGTTGATTGGCAATGACCTGTCAAAAGCCTGCGGCGTTGGCAAAGAGGTATTCGGCGTACTGGAACCGTTCAACATTCGCATGATTTGTTACGGCGCATCCAGCCATAACCTGTGCTTCCTGGTGCCCGGCGAAGATGCCGAGCAGGTGGTGCAGAAGCTGCATTTTAATTTGTTTGAGTAATATTTCCCTACTGGCGTATAACGCTCACCGATTGTTATACGCCATCCTCACTGAAAACATAGATTAAATAATATCTGAAAAGCAAAATCACTCCTGTAGAACAGTATTATAATCACCGAAAAATATCATTTAACAGGAGTGTTAATGGCTACTTTAATGGAAAAAGATGCACTTTTAAACGGAGCCAGTCAGTGCATCGCGTTTTTATCAAATATCATTGATAATTGCTCAGTTTCGTCGCATCAGGATTCAGGCGATGCTCTCAAGCGATTAGTCAGCTATCGCGATTATCTTTATTCTACCCCCGCTGAACTTGTTGATTTTACACAAGGTAAGATTCTCCTTCAGCAGGTAAGAACTCAATATCAGCATGAATTCAACAATACTACGCATTCAGAAAATAAAGCATCTTTTGATTCTATTTGGCAGCGTCTGACAAATCATGAAGTCACACCGCAACAGCATCCCATTGGTTTTGTTTTAGGTGGGCAACCCGGAGCAGGTAAATCATCTCTGATTGAATTAGCCAAAAGAGAGACAAAAGATAATATAATGATTATTAACGGTGATGATTTTCGATTTCTACACCCTGATTTTAATTATATCTACCAAAATTATGGGGATGATTTTGTTACCCATACAGCGAAATTTTCCGGCGAAACGGTCGAACGTGCAATTGAGAGAGCGATAGTCAGTAAACTCAACATTGTTGTCGAAGGAACATTTCGTAATGCCGCGACGCCGTTACAAACATTAAAAAAACTCAAAGATGCAGGCTACCAAACAGAAGTCATGATAAAAACAACCTCAGCGGCATTAAGCTGGGAAAGCACCAATGAACGGTATAGTAAGGACAAAGAGGCGGGAAATATTGCCCGAAAAGTGGATAAAAACCACCATGATATCGTCACCGGTTTGCTGGCAGAAAATGCCCGCAAGGTGTTTGCTTCGAACCTGTCAGATAAGTTTGCGGTGTATTCGCGTGAGAAGATGATATTTAGTTCACAAGCGGCAACGAATGACGATATTGCAACACTTATACAGAATGAAATCAGCGGGAATACACAATAATAATAAGAGCTGATGGCGTGAAATAACGCCGGGCTTTATGCCCGGCGCATTACCGTCTGGTACATTAAGCTATCCAGTTCCTTAACGTCCCCTTCTCTGCTATCCGGTAACAGCGGTGGAATTTCCCCACGCGCCAGTTCCGCACGAATAAACGCATGTAACAATGGACGGCGCGGACCATATTCCGCTTCTCCTGCGCGCTGTTTACGTTCCAGTAATTCGTCTATTTCTGCACGTAACGGCGCATCAAGTTCGCTTCCCGCCAGTAACTCAGCAAAGCGCATTGGCGGTACGCCTTTACCCGCTTCGACCCAGCGCACGGCCAGCAGCGGACGCAGCACGTAAAAGTATTTTTTCAGTCGAACTTCGTCGCCCTGCAAATATCCGGGGAAGTTTTTCTGCGCCATCGAATAGTAATGCCAGCGCGCACGCAGCGGAGAAAACCACATTGGGACCATTGCCTTAAACGCCGTTATCGTTTCTTCATCTTGTTGATAAATCACCGGAGAATCCAGCCATTCTATCAGCGTCGGGTTCGCGCCTTTCAATAATCCCAGCGCCTTACGCCACTCCCAACCGGAAACATCTAACTCGTCGTCGATGGGCAGCTCAATAACATCGCGCGGTGACTCTACTCGCAGATACCATTCCAGCGGGTGAACATACAAAAACCGTACATCGTAGTCGCTGTCGGGCGAGGCAAATCCCCAGCCGCGGCTCCCTGATTCACAGGCGTACAGTACTTTCACATCATACCGCCGTTCAATTTCTTTTAACTGCTGCGATACCCTTTCGCGCATCGCAGCACTGACTCCATTTAATGGCATGTTACTCACCCTTTGATATTAACCAACCCATGCAGAACCTGATCCAGACCGCCAAATACAGAGATGTTATCGATCCGCTCAGCCACTCTCTCCAGCGTTTCTAGCTCTTTTAAACGCAACGCTACCGGATTGTTCTCCATGACTTTGGCGGTGTTCAGTAACGAGCGCGTCGCTGCCGTTTCTTCACGTCGGCGAATCACATTCGCCTGCGCAGATTTCTCTGCCTCAACCAGCTGCGCGAGGATATTTTTCATATCACCAGGCAGGACGATATCTTTCACCCCTAATGAGGCAATCTCCATACCAAATGGCAACATGCGCGATTTCACCTGTTCGCTGACAACGTCATCAATGACCTGTTTATCTTCCAGCAGTTCATCCAGCGTACGAGTACCTACCGCTTCACGCAGGGCAAATTGCAATTCCTGATACAAATGATCAATCGGCTTCGTTAACTGACTAAATGCCAGCAACACGTCGCTGTAGCGCCAGTTAGCGGCGAGGTTAATCCGCAGATTGACCTTATCTTTCGTTAAGATTTCTTGCCCGCTGACTTCCAGTACCTGCAAGCGGGTGTCAACCACTTCAGCGTCAACCAGATGGTTAATTTTCCAGTATGCGGTCAGCCCCGGCGGTAACAGCGCCTGCGTTTCACCATCGATTTTCAGCACGCCTACATGCCAGGCCGGAACCTGCACCGTTAGTATTGCATCGCGGCCTTTAACTGCCCCTTTGCGCCGTGGTTGCAATACCGCATTCATCACCTCCGTTTGTACCTGGACTTGCTGCGTATTCATCCGCACCAGTGTCAAATCATCTTCTACACGCCAGTACAAACGGCGCGTTGATGGCGGCAGAATCTCCAGCAAAATACCGTCCATATACAACGCCCCGGCTTCAATCTCCGACAAGTCTGCCACCAGGCAATATTTCTCCACCCAATCAGGCTGAAAGCGGCGCAAATAATCCGCCAGCACGTCGGGAACTTCGCTGCCATCGAGCGTAATCAGCAAGACTTCTGGCGTATTTAACCAGGGTAAAAGATGCTCGCCTGCATGTAGCACTTTGTAGTAATCGCCGTTTCTGGAGAGTAATGCCAGCTGATCTTTTCTTACGCTTATTTTTTTAATCATTATCTATTCCTTGCTTAACAGCCGTCGCGGAAGCAGACACGAAGCGACAGGGGAATTCCCTTTTGCCTGTTACCCGGCATCTTTATCGGCGACGTTATCGGGGATCGCTGACTGCGCAATCCCTCACTTTTTATTTAATAAGTTACAACCAGTATTCATTTCAGGAATGAATGTGGGAATCGAACCCATAATTGGCGTCAAAGGCTGACGGAACACGCCCGGAAAACAGCCTGGCCGTTCCTGGTGTGCCGACGGGGTTTGACCCCCTTTGTAATTCAGTTTCAACGCGTACGAGATATTGCGAGAAGCGTGCCAGAATTGAGAAAAAATTATTAACCAAATGAAAAATAAAGATTTAATAAATTATTTTTGTTTGTAGAGGGAAAACTTTTCGCTAAATTTGTATCTGTATTTATCGTCAATTATCAAGAAAGATAAATATTTAAGAAGAGAACAAAGGAATATTATCAGTTCAGCTCGCAAACGAATTCCCGTACACTGAACTCTCTGGCTCACTGAGGGCACCATCATGGCACTCCCCCGTATTACCCAAAAAGAGATGACTGAACGCAAGCAGCGTGAACTTAAAACACTGCTGGATCGGGCGCGGATTGCGCATGGTCGCGTACTGACCAACTCCGAAACCAACAGCATTAAGAAAGAGTACATCGATAAATTAATGGTCGAGCGTGAGGCTGAAGCGAAAAAAGCCCGCCAGTTGAAGAAAAAGCAGGCTTATAAACCGGATCCTGAAGCGTCATTTAGCTGGTCAGCAAATACGTCGACGCGCGGCAGGCGCTGATTAGCGCCCCTTCTTTTTACGCCCCGGAGAGGTAAAACGCTTACCGTTGGACGCCGGGCGACCGCCTTTTTCCGCCGTTTTTTCCATCTTAACGACTGGACGTTTGATGCCCGCTGTTTTCGGTTTGGCCTTCACTTTAGGTTTTGCCTCGGAAGAGGAATTTTCGATGAGCTTAAAGAGGTCGATTAACTCATCATCAGTTAAATCGCGCCACTCACCCAGCGGAATGCCGCTTAAACTGACGTTCATAATGCGCGTACGTTCCAGCTTTTTCACTTCATAGCCGAAATGCTCGCACATGCGCCGGATCTGACGGTTCAGCCCCTGCACCAGGGTAATGCGGAAGACAAACGGCGCTTCTTTTTTGACTTTACACTTTTTAGTCACTGTCCCGAGGATTGGGAGGCCCGCCCCCATACCACGAATAAATTCATCGGTAATCGGTTTATCGACCGTAACCAGATACTCTTTCTCATGATCGTTACCCGCACGGAGGATCTTATTCACCAGATCGCCGTGATTGGTGAGGAAAATCAGCCCCTGGGAGTCTTTATCCAGGCGGCCAATCGGGAACACGCGGTTGCTGTGTTGAACGAAATCGACAATGTTATCGCGCTCGCCATCTTCGGTGGTGCTGACAATACCGACGGGCTTGTTCAGGGCGATAAGTACCAAATCTTCGGCTTCCCGAGGCTCAATCAACTGACCGTTTACTTTCACAACGTCGCCGGGTTTCACCTGATCGCCAATGGTGGCTCGCTTGCCATTAAGGAACACATTGCCTTGCTCGATATAGCGATCCGCTTCGCGGCGTGAGCAAATTCCGCTTTCGCTGATGTATTTATTTAAACGGACTGATGAGTCGGGCAGCATAAATTCTCCTGTAAAAAACGGAATATACCGTACCTTTGGGTTGATAAAAAATAGTCATGAGCGAACTATTTGTTATTTCCATTGGCTTGAATTCGTTACCTGCTCAAATCACTTTCCAGAAGCAATGTGCGACATCGTGAGCCATGTCAGTAAGTGGTTAAATTCGCAGTGGTAGCATGCCTCCCGTGATTTCTTACTAACCGGAGAAGTAATGGAACTGCTTTTATTGAGTAACTCGACGCTGCCGGGTAAAGCCTGGCTGGAACATGCACTGCCGCTAATTGCTGAACAGTTGCAGGGTCGCCGCTCAGCGGTGTTTATCCCTTTCGCTGGCGTAACGCAGACCTGGGATGATTACACAGCGAAAGCGGCTGCGGTTCTCGCTCCGCTGGGTGTTTCTGTCACCGGTATTCATAGCGTTGTCGATCCCGTTGCCGCGATTGAAAATGCTGAGATCGTGATTGTCGGCGGCGGGAATACTTTCCAGTTGCTGAAACAGTGCCGCGAGCGCGGGCTGCTGGCACCAATTACTGACGTGGTTAAACGTGGCGCTCTGTATATTGGCTGGAGCGCAGGCGCTAACCTTGCTTGCCCAACCATTCGTACCACCAACGATATGCCGATTGTCGATCCGCAAGGTTTCGATGCGCTAAATCTGTTCCCGTTGCAAATCAACCCGCACTTCACCAACGCGCTGCCGGAAGGCCATAAAGGTGAAACCCGTGAGCAGCGTATTCGCGAACTGCTGGTCGTCGCGCCAGAACTGACGATTATTGGTCTACCGGAAGGTAACTGGATCACAGTGAGTAAAGGTCACGCTACGCTGGGTGGCCCGAACACCACTTATGTGTTTAAGGCTGGTGAAGAAGCGGTGCCGCTAGAAGCTGGTCACCGTTTTTAAGTGAATTGCCGGATGCATGATCCGGCATCTTGTTCATAGTGCCTGATGCGACGCTTGACGCGTCTTATCAGGCCTACAGGATTCACAATATTAATACTCGTCCCGTCCTTCATCTTCATCCGGCTGTTCCAGCACACTGTAAGCCACCGAACAAAACAGCGAGTTCAGGCGCTGCATATCTCCCAGTAAGCCTAAATGTAGCGAACTGGTTTCAATGCTCTGCACGTTTTGCTGATGCAGGCGATCGACGTGGGCGTGGGAATAGCGGCGATTAAGAATGCGAAAGCGATGCTTACTACGGCGCAAACGACGAGCGCTGGTGACATCGCCAGAGAAGAACACCGACATTGCCAGCTTTAAATTACTGAGCAATTGCTCATAGAGCGCATCCAGTTCCTTCAACCCATCAAGCGAAAATGCCCGCCGTGCTGCCAGTGATTTGTCGGCAATTTCACTCCCCATGCGCTCGACGATATCGGAGGCCTGTTCAAGGTTGAGCGACATTTCGATGATCTCTGCCCAGCGGCGCGACTCTTCCTCCGCCAGCTCTTCTTTTGGCATCCGCGCCAGATACAGCTTAATGGCGGTGTAGAGAACGTTGATATCATCTGCCAGCTTACGCAGCTCTTTCTCCTGCCGTGGCTCACCGTGCATCACTTTATTTAGCCCTTCCATCATCTGTTCCATGGCGTCGCCAATGCGCAGGGTTTCGCGCGCGGCGTTCGCCAGAGCAAGCGTGGGCGTATCCAGCGCGCTGACATCCAGATGTTTGGGCCGTAGCTGGGTATCCAGTTCCGGTTCATCGCGAATAATCGTTTTGCAAAACCGTGCCATCGGGGCAACAAATGGCAGCATGACCAGGCAACGTACAAGGTTGTAGAAGACGTGGAAATAGATCACCAGTTCCGCTTTTGGCAATGACAACTTCCCCATTGTCTCTGCCAGCAAATGGACAAACGGCAGGATAATCAGGCTACCCACCAGCTTAAACAGCAGACTACCCAGCGCGACACGGCGGGCTGCGGCATTGGCGGCACTGTTGTTGAGCATCGCCAGCAGCCCGGAACCGAGGTTAGCACCAATCACCAGACAGAGCGCCACGGGGAAGGAGATAATGCCTGCGGCGGTCAGAGTCGCGGTCAGCAGTACAGCAGCAAGGCTGGAGTAGCTGATAATGGCGAACATCGCGCCAATCAGCGCATCCAGCAGAATATCGCCGGTCAGCGAGGCAAAGATCACCTGAACGCCGTTTGCCTGGGTGATCGGCGTTACGGCCTGCACAATCAACTCCAGCGCCAGCAAAATCAGCCCAAGACCAATACCGACGCGGCCCAGTTGCCCGGCGCGTGACTGTTTGCGTCCGAGGAAAAAAATCACGCCGATAAAAATAAGTAACGGTGACAGCCAGGATAAGTCGAAGGTGAGAATACGCGCCATTAGCGCCGTCCCGACATCTGCACCCAGCACAATGACCAGAGCCGGTGCGAGGGCTACCAGATCCTGAGCGACAAACGAGGTCACCAGCATGGTGGTGGCATTACTGCTCTGTACCAGTGCGGTAACGCCGATCCCCGCGCAAAAGGCGAGCGGCTTTTTTTCGACGCTCCGGCTAAGGACAGTACGCAAACGCGCGCCGAAGACGCGCATTACGCCGGTTCGAACAATATGAGTCCCCCAGACCAGCAGGGCGACGGCAGAAAGCAGGTGAAGCAGCGTTAACACGAGTTCAGGTTCTCCTTATCGTTATATGTTCCTGAAGCAATTGAATGACCAAAGGACCGGAAACACGCTGACTGGCATCTTTACTGTGCCTTTTGACCTTCGTTTTTCCGGCTAAGATTATTCCAGCCTGATTCCAGTATAAGTGTTTCATATTAATAAAGAGACAGGGCACTCATTGAGCGCCCTGTTTGTTGTAAGGAAAAGTGACAGATTTGTGAATCAGTCCGCGTCATACCCCAGATTCGGTGCCAGCCAGCGCTCAACTTCGGTAACGCTCATACCTTTACGGCGGGCATAGTCTTCAACCTGGTCGCGCTGAATTTGCGCTACCGCATAATACTTGCTGTCCGGGTGGCTGAAGTACCAACCCGAAACCGATGCACCAGGCCACATGGCAAAAGATTCTGTGAGTTTCATGCCAGTGTGTTTTTCCACTTCCAGCAGCTCCCAGATGGTGGCTTTTTCCGTATGTTCCGGGCAGGCCGGGTAGCCCGGTGCCGGACGGATGCCCTGGTAGTTTTCGCGGATCAGTTCTTCGTTGCTGAGGTTCTCGTTCGGCGCATAGCCCCAGTAGACTTTACGCACACGCTCATGGAGATACTCCGCAAAGGCTTCCGTCAGACGGTCGGCAAGCGCTTTCACCATGATTTTGTTGTAATCATCGTGCTGCGCTTCAAAGGCATCAGCCAGTGCGTCCTCTTCCAGCCCGCCAGTCACGGCAAATGCGCCGATGTAATCTGCTTTACCAGAAAGCTTCGGCGCAACGAAGTCAGCGAGACAGTAGTTAGCGAATCCCGTTTTTTCGGTCTGTTGACGCAGATGGTGGCTGACGTTGATCACATGGGTGCGCGTTTCGTCACGGTAGATTTCAATGTCATCGCCCACACGGTTTGCCGGGAACAGGCCCACCACGCCACGCGGATTCAGAGTTTTCTCGGCGCTTAATTTATCCAGCATGTCGTTGGCGTCTTTAAACAGCCGCTGCGCCTCAACGCCCACCACTTCATCTTCCAGAATGCGCGGATACTTCCCGGCCAGCGACCAGGTCATAAAGAACGGTGTCCAGTCGATGTAATTACGCAGCGTTTCGATGCTGGCTTCAACTTCCTGCACGCCGAGACGGTGCGCCACCGGCGGCGTGTAAGCCTGCCAGTCAAAAGCGAAATCGTTATCGCGCGCCGCTTCCAGCGTGACCGGTGGTGTGCGCGGTTTCTTACGCCCGTGCTGAATACGTACGGTTTCGTACTCCTTGCGGGTACGAGCGACAAAATCATCGCGCTGAGTGTCAGAAAGCAGCGCCGCCACCACGCCAACGGTGCGCGAGGCATTCTGCACATACACCGTCGGGCCGCTGTAGTTCTGCTCAATTTTCACCGCCGTGTGCGCTTTTGAGGTGGTCGCGCCGCCAATCAATAGCGGAATGGTGAAGCCCTGACGCTCCATCTCTTTCGCCACGTTAACCATCTCGTCCAGCGACGGCGTGATAAGCCCCGAAAGGCCAATCAAATCAGCATTCACTTCTTTAGCAGTACGGAGAATTTTTTCCGCAGGCACCATCACGCCGAGATCGACAATTTCGTAGTTGTTACATTGCAGCACCACGCCAACGATATTTTTACCGATATCGTGGACGTCGCCCTTCACGGTGGCGATCACCATCTTGCCGTTGGTTTTGCCCTGCTCTTTGCTGGCTTCAATAAACGGTTCGAGGTAGGCCACCGCCTGCTTCATCACTCGCGCCGATTTGACCACCTGTGGCAGGAACATTTTCCCTTCGCCAAACAGATCGCCGACCACGTTCATGCCGTCCATTAGCGGGCCTTCAATCACTTCAATCGGGCGCGTAGCCTGCTGGCGTGCTTCTTCGGTATCCTGCTCGATAAACTCGGTAATGCCTTTGACCAGCGAGTATTCCAGACGTTTATTCACTTCCCACGAGCGCCACTCCGCCTGCTGGGCGTTAGCGGTGTCGTCGGTTTTGCTGCCGCGATATTTCTCGGCAAGCTCCAGTAAACGCTCAGTGCCATCATCGCGACGATTAAGAATCACATCTTCCACCGCGTCGCGCAGTTCAGCGGGCAGGTCGTCGTAAATCGCCAGTTGCCCAGCGTTGACGATCCCCATATCCATGCCATTGCGAATAGCGTAGTAGAGGAACACCGCGTGAATGGCTTCGCGCACCGGATCGTTGCCACGGAATGAGAAAGAAACGTTAGATACGCCGCCGGAAATTAGCGCGTGCGGCAGTTCGCGTTTGATGTCTTCACACGCGCCGATAAAGTCCTGCGCGTAGTTGTTGTGCTCTTCAATGCCGGTTGCGACCGCGAAGATGTTCGGGTCGAAGATAATATCTTCTGGCGGGAATCCAACCTCTTCGGTGAGGATTTTGTACGCCCGACGGCAAATCTCGATTTTCCGTGCGCGGGTATCGGCCTGCCCCTGTTCGTCAAAGGCCATTACCACCACTGCCGCACCGTAACGACGCAACAATTTCGCGTGATGGATAAAGGCATCGACGCCCTCTTTCATCGAGATAGAGTTAACAATGCCTTTGCCCTGGATACACTTCAGACCTTTTTCAATGACATCCCATTTTGAGGAGTCGATCATAATCGGCACGCGAGCGATATCCGGTTCACCGGCAATCAGATTGAGAAAACGCACCATCGCCGCTTCGGCGTCGAGCATCCCTTCATCCATGTTGATATCGATAATCTGCGCACCGTTTTCCACCTGCTGGCGGGCCACATCCAGTGCCTCGCTGTATTTCTCTTCTTTGATCAGGCGCTTGAACTTAGCGGAACCGGTGACGTTGGTGCGTTCACCCACGTTCACAAACAGGCTATCTTCGCCAATGTTCAGCGGCTCCAGGCCGGACAAACGGCAGGCTACGGGGATTTCCGGCAGTTTGCGCGGCGCTAATCCTTCTACTGCACGACTCATCGCTGCAATATGTTGTGGCGTGGTGCCACAGCAGCCGCCGACGATATTGAGAAAACCCGCTTGCGCCCATTCACGTATCTGTTTTGCCATCGTGTCGGCGTCGAGATCGTACTCACCAAAGGCGTTGGGTAGCCCGGCGTTCGGGTGCGCGGTGACGTAGCATTCCGCAATCCGTGACAGCTCCTGCACGTACTGGCGCAGTTCATCGGGCCCCAGCGCACAGTTCAGGCCAAAGGTCAGAGCTTCGGCGTGGCGCAATGAGTTGTAAAATGCTTCGGTGGTCTGCCCGGAGAGCGTGCGCCCGGAGGCGTCGGTGATGGTGCCGGAGATCATAATCGGCAGCTCAACGCCCAGCGCTTCAAACTCCGTTTTCACCGCAAAAACCGCCGCTTTGGCGTTAAGGGTGTCGAAAACGGTTTCAATCAGGATCAGATCCGCGCCACCTTCCACCAGCGCTTTGGTGGACTCTCGATAAGCCGCCACCAGCCCGTCAAAAGTGATATTACGAAATGCCGGATCATTTACGTCCGGAGAAATAGACGCCGTGCGGTTGGTCGGGCCGAGAACACCGGCAACGTAGCGCGGTTTCTCCGGCGTGCGCGCGGTCCACTCATCAGCACAAGCTCGCGCCAGTTTCGCCGCCGCAAAGTTGATTTCCGCCGACAGGGATTCCATCTGGTAATCCGCCATCGCAATGGTCGTGGAGTTGAAGGTGTTGGTTTCGATGATATCCGCGCCCGCTTCAAAGTAGGCGTTGTGGATAGCGGCGATCACTTCCGGTTTGCTGAGCACCAGCAGGTCGTTGTTGCCTTTGAGATCGCATGGCCAGTCGGCAAAGCGTTCACCACGAAAATCGGCTTCGTTCAGTCGATAGCTCTGGATCATGGTGCCCATACCGCCGTCCAGCACCAGAATACGTTCATTTAACTGCGCACGCAGTTGTTCCACTTTGCTGCTCACACTTGCTCCCGACACGCTCAACCCAGATTTAATAAAAATTCAACAAACCATACTGGCATAAACGCATCTGTGGTAAAAGCGACCACCACGCAACATGAGATTTGTTCAACATTAACTCATCGGATCAGTTCAGCAACTATTGCATTAGCTAACAATAAAAATGAAAATGATTTCCACGATACAGAAAAAGGAGGCTGTCATGGTCGCACCCATTCCCGCGAAACGCGGCAGAAAACCCGCCGTTGCCACCGCACCAGCGACTGGACAGGTTCAGTCTTTAACGCGTGGCCTGAAATTACTGGAGTGGATTGCCGAATCCAATGGCAGTGTGGCACTCACAGAGCTGGCGCAACAAGCCGGGTTACCCAATTCCACGACCCACCGCCTGCTAACCACGATGCAACAGCAGGGTTTCGTGCGTCAGGTCGGCGAACTGGGACATTGGGCAATCGGCGCACATGCCTTTATGGTCGGCAGCAGCTTTCTCCAGAGCCGTAATTTGTTAGCGATTGTTCACCCTATCCTGCGCAATTTAATGGAAGAGTCTGGCGAAACGGTCAATATGGCGGTGCTTGATCAAAGCGATCACGAAGCGATTATTATCGACCAGGTACAGTGTACGCATCTGATGCGAATGTCCGCGCCTATCGGCGGTAAATTGCCGATGCACGCTTCCGGTGCGGGTAAAGCCTTTTTAGCCCAACTGAGCGAAGAACAGGTGACGAAGCTGCTGCACCGCAAAGGGTTACATGCCTATACCCACGCAACGCTGGTGTCTCCTGTGCATTTAAAAGAAGATCTCGCCCAAACGCGCAAACGGGGTTATTCATTTGACGATGAGGAACATGCACTGGGGCTACGTTGCCTTGCAGCGTGTATTTTCGATGAGCACCGCGAACCGTTTGCCGCAATTTCAATTTCCGGACCGATTTCACGTATTACCGATGACCGCGTGACCGAGTTTGGCGCGATGGTGATTAAAGCGGCGAAGGAAGTGACGCTGGCGTACGGTGGAATGCGCTGACTTTTTCTGGCGGGCAGAGGCAATATTCTGCCCATCATACCTGAGTGGCAATAGAATAAGGGTGTCTGTTAATCGCATTGACGCCAAAATAACTTAATGTCATACACTTCACACACTTTTATTAACTCAGCATTATTTTTAAACATCAAACCACTTAATCATTAACAAAATCGCAAGATCTCATTCCACCGAAACTTTTACGGCTGCATTATGAGATTGAGCGATTTATGATATTTCTTTACTTGTAATCATATTAAATTTTTTCACTGTTCTGATAGTTAAAATTCAAGACATCAATAAACAATGAGATATTTAAATGATTACTCGTATCCCTCGTAGTTCTTTCTCTGCAAATATTAATAATACAGCCCAGACAAATGAACACCAAACCCTGAGTGAATTGTTTTATAAAGAACTCGAGGATAAATTTTCTGGCAAGGAGCTGGCGACGCCTCTATTAAAAAGCTTCTCAGAGAACTGTAGACAAAATGGTCGTCATATCTTTAGCAACAAGGATTTTGTCATTAAATTTTCCACGTCCGTCTTACAAGCTGATAAGAAAGAAATTACGATAATTAATAAAAACGAAAACACGACACTTACTCAAACCATTGCCCCAATATTTGAAGAATACCTAATGGAAATTTTACCTCAACGCTCAGACACTCTTGATAAACAAGAATTAAACCTAAAATCAGATAGAAAAGAAAAAGAATTCCCAAGAATTAAACTTAATGGTCAATGTTATTTTCCGGGGCGACCCCAAAACCGTATAGTATGCCGACACATTGCTGCACAATATATTAATGATATTTATCAGAATGTTGATTACAAACCCCATCAAGATGATTACTCTTCAGCTGAAAAATTTCTCACTCACTTCAACAAAAAATGCAAAAACCAGACTTTGGCGTTGATTTCCAGCCGTCCTGAGGGGCGTTGTGTTGCTGCCTGTGGTGATTTCGGGCTAGTTATGAAGGCATATTTCGACAAGATGGAATCAAATGGCATCAGTGTTATGGCAGCCATATTATTGGTGGATAACCATGCTTTGACGGCGCGGCTAAGAATAAAGAACACAACTGAAGGATGTACCCATTACGTGGTTTCGGTTTATGATCCTAATGTAACTAACGATAAAATAAGAATTATGAGCGAAAGCAAAGAGGATATTAAACACTATTCTCTGATGGATTTTATGAATGTAGATTATAGCCTCCTGAAATGGTCAAATGATCATGTTATTAACCAATCTGTTGCAATAATTCCAGCACTTCCGAAAGAACAGCTATTGATGTTAAAAGGATCTGTGGATGAAATAACCCCTCCATTATCACCAGCAACGATGAATTTGCTAATGGCAATTGGTCAGAATCACCAACTTACGCAACTGATGATTCAGCTCCAGAAAATGCCAGAACTACATAGAACAGAAATGTTGACTGCCTATAATAGTGGACATATGAACGTTATTAATACTATTTTTAACGCATTACCCACTCTGTTTAATACGTTTAAATTCGATAAAAAAAATATGAAGCCCCTCCTCCTGGCAAATAATTCTAATGAATATCCCGGTTTGTTTTCAGCGATACAGCATAAACAACAAAACGTTGTAGAGACGGTTTATCTTGCTTTATCTGACCATGCACGCCTGTTTGGATTTACCGCTGAAGATATTATGGATTTTTGGCAACACAAAGCGCCACAAAAATACTCTGCCTTTGAGTTGGCTTTTGAATTTGGTCACCGGGTTATTGCTGAATTAATCCTTAATACATTAAATAAGATGGCTGAAAGCTTTGGCTTTACGGATAACCCTCGATACATTGCGGAGAAAAATTATATGGAAGCTTTACTCAAAAAAGCATCTCCCCATACCGTACGCTAAATCTTTGCCTGCGCCGATACGCATAAACATCTTCCACATGCCCTTCACGTATGCGGTTTTGTAGTGCGCGCCAGTAATCAGCGCGGAACAGGTCGGCGTGCATCTCTTCAAACAGCGGACCAATACGCGGGTCGGCGCATAGCCAGTGGCGAAACTCTTCCGGGAAAACATCGCCCGGCGAGACGCTGTACCACGGTTCGCTGGCAAGTTCGTCTTCCGGATAGCGCGGCGGCGGGATGTCGCGGAAATTCACTTCCGTCATGTAGCAAATTTCATCGTAATCATAAAAAACCACACGCCCGTGACGGGTGACACCGAAGTTTTTAAACAGCATGTCGCCAGGAAAAATGTTAGCAGCGGCAAGCTGGCGAATAGCGTTACCGTATTCTTCAATGGCGTCGCGCAACTGCTGACCTTCCACTTGTTCCAGCCAGATATTGAGCGGCACCATCCGCCGCTCGATATAGAGATGGCGAATTACAATCTGCTCACCAAGATCGGTGATTTTTTCCGCTGCTTCCTGGAGCAGTAATTCCATTAATGCCGGGGAAATATGCCGCTTCTCCAGCACAAAGTTTTCAAACTCCTGGGTGTCCGCCATTCGGCCCACACGGTCGTGCTCTTTCACCAGTTGATAGCAGGCACGAACGTGAGCGGCAGACATCTCTTTCTGCGGCGCGAACTTGTCTTTGATGACTTTGAATACCCGATCAAAGCCCGGCAGCGTAAATACCAACATCACCATTCCACGAATACCCGGCGCTTCAATGAACTGCTCATTACAGCCCTGTAGATAAACGAGATATTCGCGGTAGCTTTCGGTTTTGGCGTGCTTCTGGCAGCCGATAGCCATATACAATTCAGCAGTGGTTTTACCTGGCAGAATTTCCCGTAGCCACTCGACCAGCGCTGCGGGCAGCGGTGCATAAACCATAAAATAAGAACGCGCAAAGCCAAAAACAATGCTCGCTTCGGCGGTCGTCGTCAGGCAGGTATCAATAAATAACTCGCCGTCGTCCGTCTGGTGGATCGGCAGTAAGAAGGGCAACGTGCCGGAAGGCGTGATCAGTTTGCCCACCAGCCAGGCGGCTTTATTGCGGTAAAACAGTTCGTTCGCCACCTGTAAATGACTTTCCGCGAGGTTGTCTGTCCCCAGCGTTTCCGTCAGATGGCGAATGATGTAATGAATGTCACGGCTTTTATTCTGCCAGCGCAGGCGCAGCGGCAGGTCGCTGATAACGCGCATCAGTAGAGATTCCCAGCCGTGATCGGGGTGAAAGTCTTTCGCCAGCGGGCGGGGAATGGTACGAAAGCGGCGCTCTGGCTGAGAGCTAAAGATAAAAAGCCGCTCGGGAGTAAGCGAGCGGTGGTCAAATAACCGACAGTACACGGAGTTAAAAAAGCTCTCCGCAATCTCGAAGCGCGGGTAATCCGGCAACAGCCGCGTGTAATGCTCTTTAACGCGCAGTAAAAATGCCGCGTCCGTACTTTGGCCGTTAGTAATGCAGCGCAGTTGCTCCACGACCAGACCAACGTGATGATCGTAAAGATGGATACGGTTTTTCATCGCCTGCTGGACAGCATGCCAGTCGGCCTGTTCGAAACGCTGCTGCGCCCCGGAAGTCACTTCGAGGAATCGACCATACTGAGCGTCGAAGCCTTGCAAAATGGTTTGAGCAATCAGTAATTCCAGGCCACGCGGCATTTAGCGCCCTCATCAGGAGCAGAGAATTGCCGGATGCGGCGTAAACGCCTTATCCAGCCTACGTTCGGCAACGGTTGTAGGCATGATAAGACGCGCAAGCGTCGCATCAGGCATCGTGCACCGATTGCCGAATGCGGCGTAAATGCCTTATCCGGCCTACGTTCGGCAACGGCTGTAGGCATGATAAGACGCGCAAGCGTCGCATCAGGCATCGTGCACCGATTGCCGGATGCGGCGTGAACGCCTTATCCGGCCTACAGTCAGCAACGGTTGTTGTTGCTTAGAACTGCGATTCTTCAGTGGAGCCGGTCATCGCGGTGACTGAAGACGTGCCGCCCTGAATAATAGTCGTCACTTTATCGAAGTAACCTGTACCCACTTCCTGCTGGTGAGATACGAAGGTATAGCCATCTTTCGCGGCGGCAAATTCCGGCTGCTGCACTTTCTCAACGTAGTGCTTCATACCCTCGCCCTGGGCATAGGCGTTTGCCAGGTCAAACATGTTGAACCACATGCTGTGGATACCTGCCAGGGTGATGAACTGGAACTTGTAGCCCATATCCGACAGCTGCTGCTGGAAGCTGGCAATAGTTTTGTCGTCGAGGTTTTTCTGCCAGTTGAACGACGGCGAGCAGTTATAAGCCAGCAGTTTGCCCGGATATTTCGCGTGGATAGCTTGTGCAAAGCGACGCGCCAGTTCCAGATCCGGCGTGGAGGTTTCACACCAGACCAGGTCAGCATATGGCGCATACGCCAGGCCACGGCTGATCGCTTGCTCAATGCCCGCATGAGTACGGAAGAAGCCTTCACTGGTACGCTCGCCAGTAATAAATTCACTGTCATACGGGTCGCAATCGGAGGTAATCAGATCCGCCGCATCGGCATCGGTACGAGCAACCAGCAGGGTTGGAACGCCCGTCACGTCAGCTGCAAGACGCGCCGCGACCAGTTTCTGAATAGCTTCCTGAGTTGGCACCAAAACTTTGCCGCCCATGTGACCGCATTTCTTCACTGACGCCAGCTGATCTTCGAAGTGAACTGCCGCTGCACCGGCTTCAATCATCGCTTTCATCAGTTCAAAGGCATTCAGGACACCGCCAAAACCGGCTTCCGCATCGGCAACGATCGGCAGGAAGTAATCGACATAGCGTGGATCGCCCGGCTCAATGCCTGCGGACCATTGGATCTGATCGGCACGACGGAAGGTGTTGTTGATCCGCTCCACCACAGCTGGCACCGAGTTTGCCGGATAGAGCGACTGATCCGGATACATGCTGGCCGCCAGGTTAGCGTCCGCCGCTACCTGCCATCCCGACAGATAGACTGCTTCAATACCCGCTTTCGCCTGTTGCAGCGCCTGACCGCCAGTCAGTGCACCGAGGCTGTTGATGTAGCCTTTTTTCGACTCGCCATGCAGCAGACGCCACATTTTCGCCGCGCCCAGTTGCGCCAGGGTGCATTCAGGATTGACTGAACCGCGTAATTTCACCACATCTTCCGCGCTGTATGGGCGAGTAATGCCTTCCCAACGCGGTTGAGTCCACTCTTTCTGTAATTCTTCAATTTGTTGTGTACGGGTTTTCATGTGCAGATGCTCCATAGTTATGTGGTGGTTTACGCTAACAGGCGGTAGCCTGGCAGGGTCAGGAAATCAATTAACTCATCGGAAGTGGTGATCTGTTCCATCAAGCGTGCGGCATCGTCAAAACGCCCCTGGGAGAAACGTTCTTCGCCCAGTTCGCTGGCAATGACTTTCATCTCTTCACCCAGCATCTGGCGGAACAAGGCTTTGGTCACCGGTTTGCCATTGCTCAACGTTTTTTGATGATGGATCCACTGCCAGATTGAGGTACGGGAAATTTCAGCCGTCGCCGCATCTTCCATCAGGCCATAAATCGGCACGCAGCCGTTGCCGGAGATCCATGCTTCGATGTACTGCACTGCCACGCGAATGTTGGCGCGCATACCTTCTTCGGTGCGTTCACCATCACAAGGTGCCAGCAGCTGATCGGCAGTAATCGGCGCGTCTTGTTCGCGCATCACTTCAAGCTGATTTTTACGGGAGCCGAGAATGTCGTTGAATACCGCCATTGCCGTATCCGCAAGGCCTGGGTGAGCAATCCATGTGCCATCGTGACCGTTATTGGCTTCCAGCGCTTTATCCGCTTTTACTTTGTTGAGCACCTGGTTATTGCGCTCTTCATCTTTGCTCGGAATAAACGCTGCCATGCCGCCCATCGCAAAAGCACCGCGTTTATGGCAGGTTTTAATCAACAGGCGTGAGTAAGCATTCAGGAATGGTTTATCCATCGTCACTGCCTGTCTGTCTGGCAGGACGCGATCGGGATAGTTTTTCAACGTTTTGATATAGCTGAAGATGTAATCCCAACGACCGCAGTTCAGACCAACAATATGGTCACGCAGCGCGTGAAGGATTTCATCCATCTGGAACACGGCGGGCAGCGTTTCAATCAGCAACGTCGCCTTGATGGTGCCGCGCGGCAGATTAAAGCGATCTTCTGCATAGCTGAAGACTTCGCTCCACCAGGCCGCTTCCTGCCAGGACTGGGTTTTCGGCAGATAGAAATAGGGACCGCTGCCCTTTGCCAACAGTGCCTGATAGTTGTGGAAGAAATAGAGCGCAAAATCAAACAGGCTACCGGGGATTGCCTCACCACGCCAGGTGACATGTTTTTCCGGCAAGTGCAGACCGCGTACCCGACAAATCAAAACCGCTGGATTGGGCTTGAGCTGATAAATTTTGCCTGCTTCATTGGTATAGCTGATGGTGCCGTTAACCGCATCGCGCAGGTTAATTTGCCCGTCGATCACTTTGTTCCAGTCTGGTGCCAGTGAATCTTCGAAATCGGCCATAAAGACTTTCACATTGGCGTTCAGTGCGTTGATCACCATCTTGCGCTCAACCGGGCCAGTTATCTCGACTCGACGATCTTGTAAGTCCGCGGGAATACCACGAATTTTCCAGTCCGTATCGCGAATGGAAGCTGTTTCCGAAATAAAATCAGGCAACGTTCCGTTATCAATATCTTGCTGCTGCTGAATGCGCGCTGCCAGAAGTTTATTGCGTTGTGGCGTAAAATGCGTCACCAGCTCAGTCAGAAATTCTACCGCTTCGGCAGTAAGAATTTGCTTCTCCTGCTCGCCATACGGCCTTATGAAAGCCAGTTCATCGGTTGTTGTTGCCTGTTCAGTCATCGTGCAGCTCCTCGTCATGGATCCGAAAACTTCCCCACTGTGAACGAAGGATCGTTGTGCGCTTTTCGTTCAGCACAACTAAGACTACTCATTTAAAATGCAAAATCAAAAACAATTTCCATTTTAATTAAAAATACTTGATAACTTATTGATAACAATATGAATAAAATTTATTCACCTCCTGAGGTGCGTTTCGGAAATAAAAAAGGCACCCGAAGGTGCCTGAGGTAAGGTGCTGAATCGCTTAACGATCGACTATCACAGAAGATTAATCCAGCGTTGGATTCATGTGCCGTAGATCGTATGGCGTGATCTGATAGACGTAATAGTTGAGCCAGTTGGTAAACAGCAAATTACCGTGACTACGCCAGCTCGCTCGCGGTGTATTTTGCGGATCATTGTGCGGGAAATAGTTATACGGTACTTCCGGGCCTAGTCCGGCTTCCACATCGCGGAAATATTCCTGCGCCAGCGTTTGCGCATCATATTCGGGATGGCCCGTCACAAAGGCAATGCGCTTATCTTTGCTGGCAAACAGATATGCATCCCCTTCTTCCGTCTCTGCCAGAATTTCCAGATCGGTGTAATCACGAATCAACGCTGCCGGAAAGTCAGCATAGCGCGAATGTGGTGCCAGGAATGAATCATCAAAGCCACGCGTCAGAAGCGCATGAGGATGGAGAATATGATGCTCGTAAACGCCAG
>ENA-OWON01000241-OWON01000241.1-gut-metagenome-genome-assembly--contig:-NODE-241-length-28685-cov-6.535235_pt1 | contig 28685 bp, 20 predicted proteins | sample MGYA00248257_ERZ651798 | MGnify/ENA primary metagenome ERZ651798 (study PRJEB26908, sample SAMEA4031708) | gut metagenome | biome: gut; feature: normal infant; material: stool | place: China | collected 2015... | reverse complement strand
TCTGCAAAATGCGGAATATCACCATTGATCACAAACGGCAGACATCCAATCACAGACATCAGAATCCACGAAAGTGCAGCGACTGTAGCAGCCAATTCGCCGAAAGCATTGCCATATCTGATCCGTGTAAGTACGGAAGAGCGTATCATGCTGAACAAGGCGATCTTCAAGATCGGAAAGGCAACCAGAGGTGTGGACTATACCGTTGGCGGAAACGGAGCGATCAGCCGTCAGCATGCATTTATCATTCAAAAAGATGGGGTATGTTATATCAAAGATAACAAGTCTACGAATCATACATATGTGAATGGAAAGCGTGTAGAGGATGGGGTAGAAGAAATTCTGACACATGATTCTCTCGTAAGACTTGCAGATGAAGAGTTTACATTTAAGATTCGCTAATTAGGATGATCATATCATGAGGAGGTAGCAAATGAAGGGGTTAGAGTTGAATGTAACAAAACAAAACGGAATGACATTGGTGGAGTATCAGCTTGGAGCAGCAGATGTCTATGACGACAGAGTGTCAGACAAGGTTGCACAGCTCGGAAATATTATTCCGTTCCAGTACAAGGACGAGGATGGAAAGAGAAGTATTGTCTCTTATGTGCATCATGACACTTCTCTGGAAGTGATGCTGCGTCAGACATTGAAGAAGGCAGATGTACTTGCAATCCTGAAGGGACTGTTGTGTGCATTTGAGATTGGTGCAGCAGGTGTGCAGATCTGTTATCTGGTACGCGATCTGAATTATATCTATGTAGATCCTGAGAGCAAGGCAGTAAAGTGCATTATGGTTCCTGTAAAGCAGGATCCGTTGGGACAGTCTGATATCCCGGATTTCTTCCGAAATATTGTGTCACATATGCGCTTTGATGAAGCAGACAAGGATGATTATGTAGCAAGAATCCTGACCTTGATCAATACGGATCATTATTCCAATATGAAATTAAAAGGACTTGTAGATGCGGAGATGGAGAAACTTGGTCTCTTCTATACAAGAGACGAGGGACTTAAGAAGGAAGCAGATACAACCGCAGCTCCGGAAGTACAGAACCAGAATGTAAAAGTAAATCGTGTCGGCGTGATGAACAACATGCGTCCACAGGGTATGCCAGCGATGGGACAGCCAATGGGACAGCCGGTACCACCGATGGGCGGACAGCCAATGGGGCAGCCAGTACCACCGATGGGGCAGATGCCGAAGCCAGAAATGCCAAAACCACAGGCACCAGCACCGGAGGCACCGAAGCCAGAGATACCAAAACCGGAAATGCCAAAGCCACAGATGCCACCAATGGGACAGCGTCCAGCGATGGGCGGACAGCCGATGATGGGGCAGACAGTACCACCGATGGGTGGACAGCGTCCTCCGATGGGACAACCAATGATGGGGCAGCCGATGATGGGACAGATGCCAAGACCACAGGCGCCACAGATGCAGAACGGCAACCTGATGGGACAGCTTGGCGGTGCACGCCCGATTCCACACTTTGTGCGTAAATCAACTGGTGAGATCATCAATATTACAAAACCAGAATTTATCATCGGTAAGTCAAAGACGAAAGCCGATTATGCAATAGAGAACAACAGCGCAATCAGCCGGGAGCATTGTATTGTAATCCAGCGCGATGGCGTGAACTATATTAAGGATAACAATTCTACAAACCATACCTATGTAAACGGGGTAGAGTTGCAGCCGGGTAAGGAAGTGCTTCTGAAGCATAAGACAGAAGTTCGATTGGGAGATGAGGAATTCACATTCCTTCTGAGAAAAGGAGAGTAATATGGAGTACATTGCAACATATCACACCGATGTAGGTACAAGAAAAGAAACGAATCAGGACTCTCTTGCAATCAAGGTTGTGAACACAAAAGAGGGAAATGTTGCATTTGCAATCGTGTGTGATGGCATGGGAGGACTCGCAAAAGGCGAGGTTGCCAGCAAAGAGGTAATCGAAGCATTTTGTACATGGTTTGATGACACGCTGGTGGATGAAATCCAAAATGGAACATTCACAGAGCAGAATCTTGTATCACAGTGGGATGATATTATCCAAACTCAGAATCGCCGGCTTGGCGCATATGGAGAGGAAAATCATTTGCAGCTTGGTACGACGGTATCTGCAATCCTGTTGTACAAGGATCAGTATTATATTGTGCATGTGGGCGACAGCCGCGTGTATGAGCTTACAAAGACAGCGAAGCAGCTGACAAACGACCAGACATTTATCGCAAGAGAACTGGCAGCGGGACGTATGACACCGGAACAGGCAAAAATCGATCCGAGACGAAGCGTACTGTTGCAGTGTGTCGGCGCATCGCCGGTTGTTGAGCCGGAATTTACAAAGGGAACTGCAACAAGAAATGCAGTTTATATGCTCTGCTCAGACGGATTCCGTCATGTGATCACACCGGAGGAAATCATCGAGAAGATCGGACCGGGTGAGGCGACGGACGAGGAAAAAATGAAATATGGAGCAATATATCTGACAGAGTTAGTAAAGAACCGTGGGGAACGTGATAATATCACAGTAGCAATGGTTCGCACGATTTGATTTAGAGAGGGTTTGCCATGACGAAGGAAGGAACCGTACTAGACGGAAAATATGAAATTTTGGCAGAAGTTGGTCGAGGTGGTATGTCCATCGTGTACCTTGCCCGTGATAAGCGTTTGAACAAGCAGTGGGCGGTCAAGGAGATCAAGAATGATGGAAAGAAATCCGCAAAGACGTTGCTTAAGGGATTGGAACGAGAAGCGAATATTCTGAAGAACGTAGATCATCCGGTGTTGCCGCGAATCGTAGATATCATCAATCAGGATGGAACGATCTACGTTGTTATGGATTATATCGAGGGTGATACGATTCAGGATCGATTGAAGAAGGAAGGCGCACAGCCACAGGAGTTGGTGGTAGAGTGGGGCTTGCAGCTTGCAAGTGCATTGAATTATCTGCACAACATGAATCCACCGATTATCTACCGGGATATGAAGCCTTCGAATGTCATGATCAAGCCGGAGGGCGGCGTAAAGCTGATCGACTTCGGTACAGCAAAAGAGTACGAGATAGAGAACAATGCAGATACAACCGCACTTGGTACGCGAGGCTATGCGGCACCGGAACAGTTCGGTGATTCCAAGGGACGTGGTATCTATAATACAGATGCAAGAACAGATATCTATAATCTGGGCGCAACCCTGTACCATATCGTAACAGGAAAGAACCCATGTGAGCCACCGTATGAGATCAAGCCGATCCGCGAGTGGAATCCGATGTTGTCCTCTGGATTGGAGAAGATCATCTTAAAATGTACACAGGCAGATCCGAACGACCGTTATCAGAACTGTACGGAGCTGATGTATGCATTGGAGCATTACGATGAGCTTGACGACAGCTACCGGAAGAAGAACAAGAAGAAGCTCGGGCTTTTTGCAGCAACCGTGGCATTGGCAGTTGTATCCGGTATCACAGCCGGAATCGGATATTCCGGTATGCAGCGGATCAAGCTGAACAACTACAACCAGTATATCGAAAATGGTATGAACTACTGCCGGGAAGAGAATTACGAAGCCGGAACGGCAGAATTCAAGAAAGCAATCGAACTGGACGGCTCGGAGGAAAAAGCTTACGAACAGTACATACAGGCATACATTGATGCTACGAACAAGGCGGAGGAAGCCGGAACGGAATCTACGCTGAATCTGGATGATGCGTTGACGTTGGTTTCCAATCGAATCAGCAGTAAACATGGTGGTGTTGAGAAAAACAGCGCAGTGCTTTACAAGCTGGCACTTACTTATTTTGAGGAAGAGCGTTCTTACAGTCAGGCAGCCAAATATTTCGGCATGATTGACGAGAAGGACGAGGAATATGGAAAGCTTGCAGGCTTTTACAAATCCATTTCTGAGCTGCGATCTGACAGTACGTCGGATGCATCAGAGCTGATGCAGGCGGTAAATGATTTCGCAACCTACAACGAGAACAACTTTACGAACCAGGAAGCAACCAAGTTCGTAAACTATCGTATTATCGGCGAGATTTACAGTACAAACGTCAGCAAGGATGCGGAGACAAGCATCGCAGAACAGGCAAGTACGGTGATGGAACAGGCGGTTGCAGATCTGGACGAGTACACAGGCAATGACCTGGACGAAGAAGCAGTTATGGATATGAATTATCGTTACGACGATAACCTGATCATGATCTATGAGCAACTTGCCAAGGAAAATGCAGATAATGAAACAGTTGCCAATGGATATTATTCGATGGCAATCAGTTATTGTGAAGACTATATTGGAATCCTGAAGATGAAGGTAGACAGCGATCCGAGCATTTCGCTGGGTGGTTCCTCTGTCAACGCGTATAACCAGTCTTATTACAATAAGATGATGACGGAAGCACGTTGTTATGACGCACAGGGCAAGACAGATGATGCACTCAAGATATACGAAGCCGCAGAAAAGGTATTCGGTACAAAGAACGAGTGGAGCGACAACGTATATGCAGAGCATCTGGATTATCTGTATCGTCTGTGTGAGGCACAGGAGCAGGATCCGAAGCTTTGGACGACGAAGATTCCAGATCTGACAAAGAAGCTGATTCAGGTATTTGATGATGGTGGTAACGTGCTTGGCATCGACAGCAACAAAACATGGTACAAACGAAAAGATACGTTGCAGATGTTGAAGGACGGTAGCTATGATATCAGCGAAGAAGAAGCGACGCAGGCACCGGATGCAAATTCCGATGATTCGCAGTCAGCAGAGATGGGAGAGTGATCAGCATGCAAAACGTATATGAGATATGTTTCTATGGCGGCTTGGTACTGGCGATTCTCCTTCTGATTGCGGCGATCGTGTTATTCATTGTATTGAAGATACCGAAGGTAATTGGAGAATTGACCGGAAGTGCTGCGAAAAAGGCAATGAAAGAAATGCAGGATGGTACAGCGAGTCCGGGCAGCGTAGCGAAGAAAGAACAGGAAAAATACTACAACATGGGAAGTGGAAAGATCACTGCGAAAGAAGCGGTTTCTACGCGGGAGGATCGTAAGGCTAATGGTAACGATTCCACCGAACTGTTGGAGAAATCAAAGGAGAAAGAAAAGAAGTTTGAAGAGACCGACATCCTTCGTCCGGGCATCAATGATTATGATACACCGGATGATGGCGAGACAGAAGTACTCGGTTCAGGTGCGGATGATGAGGCAACAGATGTGCTTCGGGATACATCGGCAGGAGATGACGGAGCAACGGATGTACTTCGAAACGACGAAGGAGATGACGGAGCAACGGATGTACTTCGAAATGACGAAGGCGATGACGGGGCAACGGATGTACTTCGGAATGACGAAGGAGATGACGGAGCAACCGATGTACTTCGGGGAGACGATGCAGACGATGAGGATGCAACCGACGTTCTGCGGATGGACGATGATGACAGTGATGCAACCGATGTATTGCGTGCCGACGATGACGACAGTGATGCAACTGATGTTTTACGTGCAGATGATGACGAGGAAGGTACAAGCGTGCTGACAACCGGAACATTAGCGAAGAAGGTAAAAGTAATTTACAATATAGTAGTTGTTCATTCAGATGAAAGTATAGAGTCGGGTAGGTGAGAAAAAGGATGAAAAGAAAAGAAACAAAATCAAACAATTCAAAACACCCGGTAAAGAAGCTCATAGCATTATGGGTTGTCTTTGCTCTGCTGATTGTACCATTTGCAAACCATGTCGGTGATAAGAATGGCGCGAAAGCAGAAGGGGGGAGTGCAACTGGAGGTGTAAAGGTTGTCACAGATTCGTCCGTAGGTGTAACCGTGGATGTATCTGAGGAGATACGAATCAACAAAGATGATACAGGCGCTATTGTGCCAGGAACCTTGAAAAAAACAGTATATCTGTTAAAAGATGTACAGAGTGTAACGAAATTAAAATTGCCAGAACTTAAAAGCAATGATACAGATTTGGCTTTGTTGGGAGTTACTACTGCTTTTGGTGTAGATGCTGAAATCCCTTCAGAAATTACATCTTCATTGCGCCCATTGACAAATAATGGAGAGACAGACTTACAGGATGATGCCGTTAAAGAGAGTCGTAAGATTGGAATCTATGCAAGAGCGAAAGATACGGATTCTTGGAAATTGCAATATGTAGTGAATGTTGTATGTTTGGATACGGTATTTACAGGTATTGCGGGACTGTATGGTGATAACGCGCACACAGATGCGCTGACGGCGGATCGATATGTAAATGAAGCATATATAGGAGTATGGGTGAATGATTCAAGAATCCCTTCAAATACAAGCCTGAAGTATTATGTGAAAACAGACAATCCTGCAACGTCAGAGGAATTAGTAAATGTAGCAAGTTATACTAGGAATTCTGGAGAGTTTACAATTTCTGCAGATGCAGAGAATAACGGAAAACAAGTTTACGCATACGCGGCATTGATTGATAATGCATCATCACAGGTTCTGGAATATATAGAAGCAGGCACTGCTCATATAAGCAACGATGCACAGGCACCAACGATCTCAAAGGTTACAGAAGAGCAGTCAGAAGATGGGAATGCATACGCTGCGTTTGATACAGGACACACAGATGACAACGGCGTATATTATGGAAACAAAGATTATTATCGTTTCACTGTAAAGGTAGAGGATGTAGCAGCAGAAAATCAAGATGCATCTGGAGTAAAAAATGTTACTGCATATTTGAATGGCGATACTTCAAAGCCATTTTCAGCCAGCAAGAATGCGATAACGGGTAATTATGAGATCACAATTCAGAAAACAGATTTAGCAGAAGGTGATAACACAATTACAGTGACAGCCGAAGATAATAAGGGAAATCAGTCAGTAATATTCACATATCCGGTAAAACTTCATCAGGTTACGGACTCTACAGAGATTAAGAGTGTTAAATTCTTAGGCGAGGATGGAGATCTTCTTACAAGTGGTGCAATCATCCGTGAGCCAAAGATGATTGAAATTACACTGGAATCTACCAAAAACGTAGGTAAGGTAGAGGTAAAAAGTGGAGATGATGTTTCATTTGCAGATGTAGCACCGGTTACAAATACAGAGAGTGTGAAACGTGTATATTCTGTTACAGCGAAGATTCAGATCCCAACAGATGCAAATATTGCATCTACAAACTTTTCTGGATTGAAGATTGTTGTATATGAAAAAGACACAAATACAATACTTTCAGATAATAAATCTATAAAAGATATCATGTACGATGCAACTGCTCCAGAAGTAAAAAATCCGGTTATCCAGAAGAAAAAGAATGGAAGCAGTACATGGGAAGATGTAGCCGATGGCAGTTTAGAAACAGCGATTGTTACAGAACTGGATACAGAGTATAGATATGTGGTAGAAGTAACGGATGATTTGAGCGGCGTTGCGAAAGTAAGCTCAGACAAAGGAGACTTCACATTTGAATCGGGTAATAAGTATGTATTCAATATTCCATCGGGTGAGCTAAATGTGACTCTTCCATATTCGGTCGCAGTTTCAGCAATAGATAACGCGGGCAATCCATCAACGACTTTGACACTTCGTGGTGTAACAAAGATTGATGATACCCTGCGCGTAGATAAATGCGTGATTACGGATGCAGCTGGAAACGATGTAACAAGCGATGTTTTGGCAGGAAAGAATACCAATGAAAAGTATCAGCTGGAAGTGACTGCAAGCTCTGCTTACGTTGTGAAGAAATTTGAACTGATTGCAGGTGGTACGAATGACCAGGTAAAGGATGTTGCTGACACTGATAATGACGAAGATCCAGACAGTCATCGTTACAGCACAACGGTGAAATTTGAATTGCCTGCTAAGATGGATATAAATGCACAGCTGGATAGTATGTATCTGAATGTGATAGATGGAAATGCAAAGAAGATTCGTTACCCACAGGATGCATCTAAAACGCTTGGTACAATTTTATATGACCGTACGAATCCAACCGTATCGATCAATGAGGCAAACGATAGTACATGGTATAAGGAATATACAATCAACTATACGATTACTTCCGGTGATAATGGCGTGGAATCTCCACTTGCAAATGCCGGTTATTCTCTGGCAGGAAGCAAGGCAAATGTAACAGACAAGGAAATCGCATTGAATGGAACACAGACTTCTGTGAACGGAACGATTGCGATTCCAGAATCAGCAGGAATTACAGGTACATCTCTTGTGTTTAATGCACAGGATGCAAGTGAGAATCTGCTTCCAAACAATCTGTATAAGATCAAAGTGGATAAGACAAAACCGAAGGCTGAATTGACAGTCAATGGAAAGACAAACATTACACAGCCATTGGATGGCGAGGTACTGATTAAGACAACGGTATCGGATAATCTGACAATCAATCAGGCGACGATCACAGTGAAGGGACCAGACACCGATGTGACAACAAATCTGAGTGGAGCAAAGGAACTGGTAAATGTCAGCCAGGAAAACAGCTTCACATTGAATAACCTGATCGGCAAGAAAGCCGCGGATGGTGACTACACCGTGACAGTCAATGTGTCAGACAAGGCAGGAAACATTGATTCCAAGACGATGAAGTTCCGCGTGGATAACACAATCCCGGTTGTCACAGCAAAGATTTCCGGGGGTACAACTGCAGGCAAGCAGCCAGGAAAGAACTTCGATGGAACTGTTTGCGATTACTTCTATCGTTCTAATGTAACGGTAGAGCTTACTTATGAGGATGAGAATATCTCAGCTTCCGGCGTAAGAGTAACAGATAATAACAACGTGGTAAATGTAACATGGCAGCGAATCGGTACATCTAACAAGTACCGGGCAAGCTATGTTTCAACCGGTATTGGTGCACATGTAATCAAGATCAATGCACAGGATAATGCAGGCAACAATGCTGTTGAAAAGCAGGTTGTATTTATCAAGGATACAGAGGCACCGAATATTGCTGCAGTGATCAATGGAGGTATGGTTTACTCTGAGAATATGGGCGTTGTTGATCTGACTTCCGATGCAACGGTTGCTTTCTCTGTAAGCGACGCAAACGAAGACGTACATGATTTCAATTACCAGTTGATTAAGACAGTACCGGATCAGCTTCCGGTAACCGCGGATGTATTGAAGACAGATAACCGGGTATTTGGCTATACAGATGAGGCTGATTATCAGGTAAAGGTATATTCTGTGGACAAGGCAGGAAACCGAAGTGCAGAAAGAAATGTACAGTTCCGTGTTGATAAGACAGCACCAGAACTGCAGATTACAGGAACTGCTTCCGGTTCGACACTGAACGCAGGAACAACCCTGACATTTAGTATGACAGAGGCATTCTGGTGGGATGCATCTGGTACGATCACGATCACAAGAAAAGCAAACGACAGCGTGGCAGAAGCCGCTTACAAGACCATCGACTTCAAGCCAACTGCACGTGTGACAACGATGACAGAGACACTTAGTGAGACAGGTGAGTATCAGGTAACATTTACCGGTAAAGACCGTGCTGGACATACCGCAGAGGCAACCAGCTATACGGTAAGAATTGATACAGGCAAGCCAATCATTACGCTGAGTGGCGTGTCAAATAACGACAAGACAACAAAGCAGGTAGAGTTCCAGGCACAGATCGAGGAGGACTTCTATCTGACAAAGTCTGTAAGGATTCAGGCAACAAGAACATATCTTGATCCAACATCTTATAAAGAAAAAACAGAGGATCTGCAGATTACCGGATATAATCCGACAGCAGCAACGACGCTGATTCGAAACACATTTACAGAGGATGGTATCTATAAGATTCAGATAAACTGTAAGGATGCCGCAGGTAATGAGGATACACAGGAGGTTTCCTTCACGATTGATAAGACAAAACCAGTGATTGATCCAAAGGTCATGAGCGCATATGAAGGAACTCTGACATCCTTTGCATGGGATTACGATCTGAACGACATTATCTATGACCTGACTGTCTGCGATGCACATATGTACTTGAATGGTAGCGAGTATGACGGAACATCCGAAGTCGAGGACGGCGCATATGAGATGAAGATTACAGCCGAAGACGAACTTGGAAATGCAACTGAGAAAACAGTAAACTTCAATCTGGATACAAAGGCACCAACCTTTATTGTAACGGGTGTAGAAGATGGAGAGATCAAGAACGAGCAGTACGACATCAACGTATCCCTTCAGTTGGATGAGGATACTCTGGATGAGGTAACGCTCAATGGTTCTCCGGTTGAGATCAAGGACAATGCTGCTGCGATCACAGTTACAGAAAAGGGCGACTATAAGCTTACAATGAAGGCACATGATGATGCCGGAAATGAAGCAGAACAGACGATCAGCTTTACATATGGAGAGAAGAGTCATGTACTTCTGTATGTATTGATTGGTGTTGGCGTTCTTGTAGTGCTTGGCGGTGGAAGCGCAATTATTCTGGCAGCAAAGAAGAAAAAGAATAATTAACCGGAGATAAAACCAGGTTACACAGGCAGGAGCATGGAAACATGCTCCTGTTTTGCTTGCAAACTACCGCTGGGCATATTATAATCAGAAAAGCGAAAACGGTAACAGGGAAAATTGGTAGGAGGTTGACGCATGGTAGACGTTGCGATGCTGACAAAGCAAGGGGGAAGAGATCACAACGAGGATTACATACGGAAAGCAACATACGAAGAACAGCTCTGCCTGATCTTGTGTGATGGACTTGGCGGGCATGCCTGCGGGGAAATAGCATCGGAGCTGGTCGCAGAAAGCATAGCAAAGAGATTTGAAAAACAGGGCTACTATGCCGGATTTTTCAAGGATGCATTGGAACAGGCACAAAAAGAATTACTGGATGAACAGGTGCGGCGGGATCTGTGCAACTCCATGAAGACAACGGCAGTTGTGCTTGTAATCACACCGGACCTGATACAGTGGGCGCATATCGGGGACAGCCGGTTGTATCGGATTTACGAGAATGGAACAAAATATCAGAGAACGCGTGACCATAGCTTAGTACAGATTCTATGCGATACCGGAGAAATCAAGGAATCCGAGATCCGTACGCACGAGGATCGGAACAAGCTGCTGCGTGCGATGGGCGCACAGTGGGGGACGAAAACGTATGATATAAGTGCGGTTGTGGAGCGCGGAGAGACACAGGCGTTTGTGTTGATGACGGATGGTTTCTGGGAGTATGTCTATGAGGAAGAGATGCTTGCCACATACAAGGAAGCGTCCTCTGCACAGGCTTGGTTAGATGCAATGGAAAAATACGTGCTGAAGCGGGCAGACATGACAAAGACGGATAATTATTCTGCAATCGTTGTCCGCGTGGAGGAATAAAGAAGATGTTTCGGGCAGTTGTATTTGATATGGATGGTGTCATTACGGACACGGAAAAATTATACAGGAGATTTCAGTTAGAGGAAGGCAAGAAGCTGGGAATCCCGGATGATGTGATGGTCGTTGCCTGCGAGCGTATCGCGGGTGGCACGAAGTACACAAACAAGAAGAGCTTTGAAGATGTCGTCGGTATGGGGATTGATTATTTTGATTTTCGGGAAGCGGTCGTGAACAAGCTGGACGCGCATATCCGGGCACACGGCGTGGAACTAAAGCCGGGCGTCGCAGATACATTAAAATATCTGAAAGAAAAAGGTGTTAAGGTTGGACTTGCGACATCTACGGTACGGGAGCGAGCGACAGGATATCTGAAAGCCCATCATATTGACCAGTACTTTGATGAATTAGTATTTGGTGATACGGTGGAGCATGGAAAACCGGCGCCGGATATTTATTTAAAGGCGTGTGAGATGCTAGACGTGAAACCGGAGGAAGCCGTTGCGGTGGAGGATTCCATCAATGGAATCCTGTCAGCGGGACGTGCAGGCATGTACCCGGTTATGGTGATCGACCTGATTGAACCCAATGATACAACAAAGCGGTACGCAAAGAAGGTATATGAATTTGGACGCATCGACCGTCTGAAGGAGTTAATATAATGTCAATCAAGCATGCATGTGCGGATGGATGATGCATGTCAAGATGATTCTAAAACAGACCGTTGAAGCACGCTGGCACTTAACGAACGGAGTGAGTTTAGTACCACTGCGTGCTGAACCGAGCGAGAGCGTGTCTGTGTAGAATCATATTGACATGTATCAATCAGGATAAGACATGCTTGATTGACAAATGAATAATATGGAGGATAGAGAGATGAGTAACATGAATTTGCTCGTAGTGATTTTGAAACACGAAGACCTTGTGAGCGAGATCTGTAAGGAACTGGTAGAAGAAGGGATTCATGGAGGTACGATCGTTGATGGTACCGGTATGGCGAGTGTTGTCGAGAAGATGGATGACCTTCCGATCTTTGGAATGCTTCGTTCCATCCTTGCGGATGATGACGATCATGAAGTGGTAAAGATGATGTTCTTTGTCGTAGATGATGAAGAAATGAAGAAGGCACGCAAGACGATCAACGATGTGATCGGACTGGACAAGCCGAACACCGGAATTATGTTTGCGCTTCCGGTATCATTTGTGGAAGGCTTAGGTGCGTAATCATGGATTTGAATATTTTAACGTATTTAGGGATTATGTTGCTTGCAGCACTGATCGCAGGCAAGATTGTCAAACAGATGCGACTCCCGAATGTGACAGGATATCTGGTAATCGGATTGCTGATTGGCCCGAACTGTTTGAAGATTTTGAGTGAAGAATTGATTGACAGTATGGACCTGGTGACAGAGCTGGCGCTCGGATGCATTGCTTTTTCGATTGGTGCGGAGTTTAAAACAACCTTTTTGAAGAAAGTAGGGAAAGCCCCGCTCGTGATAGGAATTACAGAAGGTGTGGGAGCAGTACTTGTTGTAGATACAATTCTGCTTCTGCTCGGATATAATGTCAGCTTTGCACTGGCGCTTGGCGCGATTGCATCTGCGACGGCGGCAGCATCTACGATGATGATCGTGAAGCAGTATAAAACAAAAGGCCCTGTGACAAGCACCCTGCTTCCGGTCGTGGCACTTGATGATGCGGTGGCATTGATTGCATATGGACTTTCGATGGCAGTAGCCAATGTGATCAGCTCAAGCGGAAGTGCACCGGTAAGCAAGCTTCTGATTGCCCCTTGTGTCGAGATATTCGGCGGTTTGTTATTCGGCGCGGTGCTTGGTGTCATCATGGCACTGCTGGTGAAGTTTTACACCGGTCGGGGCAACCGTCTTGCAATTACGATCATGATGATCTGTCTGTGCGTGGGTGTTTCTGATATGGTAGGATTTTCGTCATTGCTTGCATGCATGATGCTTAGTACGATCTTTGCGAATATTTCAAAGCAGAGCGACAAGATCTATGAGCCGCTGGACCGGATCACGCCACCGATTTACATGATGTTCTTCATCTTGTCCGGAGCATCGCTGGATGTCACGGTCATTGTATCTGTCGGAGTTGTTGGAGCGGTCTATGTCGTAGGTCGTATCATTGGTAAAGCGCTGGGGGCAGCGTTCGGGGCGAAGATCTCGAAGGCGCCGAAGGTTGTCCAGAAATGGCTTGGTCTGACGCTTGTGCCGCAGGAGGGCGTGGCGATTGGTCTTGCCACATCGGCAGGTAAATCGCTGCCACAGTATGCCGCGCAGATCCAGACGATCGTGTTGTGTGGTGTTGTTATCTACGAGCTGATAGGACCTGTCATTACGAAGCTTGCATTGAAGAAGGCAGGGGAACTCGTGGAGGAACCAAAGAAAAAAGCCAGTGCGAAAGCGTAAATAAGTGAAATAGAAAGTAATAAACGCAACTCATTTTTCATATATATAACCAAAGCAAGTGGGTATGGCGGTCTGCCACACCGGACGAATGGGAGTCTATATGGAAAAACGGGTTGCGTTTTGTGTTTTAAAGGCACTGGTTGCAGCGTACATTGTGACCGGGCTTTTGCTTTTAATTCTGGCATTTGCATTGTATAAGCTGGGATTGAGTGAGAATGTTGTAGAACTGGGTGTTGTGTTTATCTATCTGCTGTCGAGTGCCATCGGCGGATTCTTCATCGGTAAATGCATGGAAGTAAAGCGGTTGTTGTGGGGCGTGTTGCTCGGATTGTTCTATGCGGTGCTCCTGCTTGTGTTATCTTTGATCGTGCGTGGAAATGCACAGGGAATCATACAATCCGGGTTGCTTAATACATTGATCTGCCTCGGTGGAGGGGCAATCGGTGCATTTCTGTCATAAAACATGGCAGAAATGCGTATTTACAAGTAGAATGTAAAAAAATAATGATGACAAATGACAGGACATGTGATAAAATATCCATTAATAATGCTAGTAGGAGGCGATAAAGATGAAGAGAATCAAAACTTTGACAGAAAAGACAATGAAGAGCACTGTAGTTAAGGGTGGTTGCGGCGAATGCCAGACATCTTGCCAGTCAGCATGTAAGACAAGCTGTACAGTTGGTAACCAGAGCTGCGAGAACAACTAATTACAGATAAAGAAAGTGTAATACATACACTTCGCACAAGAAAAGGGGATATCCTGCGATGTCCCCTTTCCTTAATGAATAAGAGAAATAGGAGTGACTAAGAAAGTGGTACACCAGTACAAGAATAATGGGTATAATATCGTGCTTGATGTGTGCAGCGGCTCCGTACATGTAGTGGATGACCTTGTATATGATATGATTGCGATGTACAAGGATAAGAAATTCGAAGAGATTGAACAGGCAATTTTAGAGAAGTATGGAGATACCTATAGTAAGGAAGATATCAAGGATGCGTATTCCGACATTTCCGAGTTAGAAGAAAAGGAACTGTTATTCACGGAAGATGTGTTCAAGGATGTCATTATCGATTTTAAGAAGAGAAAGACCGTAGTCAAGGCGCTTTGCTTACATATTGCACATGATTGTAACCTTGCCTGCAAGTATTGTTTCGCAGATGAGGGAGAATATCATGGTCAGAAACGGGAACTTATGAGTCTGGAAGTTGGCAAGCAGGCGATTGACTTTTTGATAGAGAATTCCGGAAACCGTGTAAACCTTGAAGTTGATTTCTTCGGCGGTGAGCCGTTGATGAACTTTGATGTGGTGAAGGAAATCGTAGCATATGGACGAAGCAAGGAGAAGGCGGCAAATAAGAACTTCCGTTTCACCCTGACGACAAATGGTATGCTGTTAAATGATGAAGTCATTGATTTCTGCAACAGAGAGATTTCAAACGTTGTATTGAGTCTCGACGGCAGAAAAGAGATCAACGACATGATGCGGCCAACCAGAAATGGAAAGGGAAGCTATGACATTATTGTGCCGAAGTTCCAGAAGTTCGTGGAGAAGCGCGGCGATAAGAGCTATTATGTGCGCGGTACATTTACGAGAAACAATCTGGACTTTACGAAGGATTTTGAATTGATGACCGAGCTTGGATTCAAGGAGATTTCCATTGAGCCGGTTGTCACACCAGATGAGAATGATTATGCGATCCGCGAGGAAGATTTACCAACGATTTTCGAGCAGTATGACAAGCTGGCAGTTGATCTGATCCGCCGGCAGAAGGAAGGAAAACCAGTGACATTCTTCCATTACAAGCTCGACTTAAATGGTGGTCCGTGTGTGTACAAGCGTCTGTCTGGATGTGGTTCCGGTACGGAGTATCTGGCAGTGACACCAACTGGAGATCTGTATCCGTGTCATCAGTTTGTTGGACACGATGAGTTCAAACTGGGTGATGTATTCCATGGTGTAGAACGAAACGATATCGTGGAAGAATTCAAGCTTTGCAATGTCTATGCCAAGGACAAATGCAAGGATTGCTTCGCAAGATTTTATTGCAGTGGCGGCTGTGCAGCGAATTCGTATCAGTTCCATGGCAATATATTAGACGCATACGATGTGGGTTGTGAATTGCAGCGGAAACGTGTCGAATGTGCCATTATGATGAAAGCAGCTCTGGCGGATGACGAAGAAGACGAAGCGGCAGAGTAAAATAAATGAAGGAGAGACAAAAAGATGAAGAAAACAAAAAGAAAAGCAGTCATCAATCTGATTATTTTCTTCCTGCTTCTGGCTGGCGGTATCTATATGGCAATCGCTGGTGTAGGACAGAATGAATCCGGTAAAACTGCGAATGTTCCGTTGGGACTGGATCTGCAGGGCGGTTTGTCCGTAACCTATGAGATTCAGGATGAGAAGCCGACAAGCGACGAGATTAAAGCAACTGTGGATAAGCTGCAGCGAAGAGTCGATGCGTACAGTTCAGAAGGTGAAGTGTATCAGGAAGGAAATGACCGTATCACGGTTGAGATTCCTCTGAACACAGAGAAGGTAGATGCGCATGACGTATTGGATGAACTCGGTCAGCCGGGACAGCTTCTGTTCCTTGATTCCGAGAACTATACAATCTGGCAGCAGAATCAGAACAATGGTACGAACGATGCATACGAAGCAGTTCTGACAGGTTCTGATATCAAGAACGCACAGGCAGGTGTGGACGACAGTGGTACAGTGAAGGATTATGTTGTACAGCTTCAGTTTACAGATGAAGGTGCGCAGAAGTTTGCAACTGCAACTGCAGCCAATATTGGAAAGCCAATCTATATCATCTATGATGGAGCCGTTGCAAGTGCTCCAACTGTACAGAGTGCAATCACAGATGGTAATGCAGTTATCAATAAGATTTCCAGCTATGATGAGGCAGAAAGCCTTGCATCAACAATTAAGATTGGTGCGCTGCCTCTGGAGTTGAAGCAGATTCAGTATAATATCGTTGGTGCAAAGCTTGGTCAGAAAGCAGTATCAACAAGCTTGATCGCCGGTGCGATCGGTTTTGGCTTGGTATGTATCCTGATGATTGTACTGTATCGTTTTCCAGGATTTATTGCCAGCTTAGCACTGACAGGTTATGTTGTATTGATGCTTTTGATTCTGAGCATCCGACACATCACACTGACACTTCCTGGTATTGCAGGTATTATCCTGTCAATCGGTATGGCAGTGGATGCGAATGTCATCATTTTCACACGTATCCGTGAGGAGATCTCTGCAGGCAGCGGTGTGCGTGCGGCAGTGAAGGCAGGTTTCTCCAAAGCGCTTTCCGCGATTTTGGATGGTAATATTACAACTTTGATTGCAACCGTTGTTTTGATGATCCTTGGCTCTGGTAGTATCAAGGGATTCGCGGTTACATTGATGCTTGGTATTGTCCTTTCTATGTTTACCGCATTGTTTGTGACAAAGATGCTTTTGAATTCGTTCTTAGAGCTTGGCGTACAGAATCCAAAGATGTATGGTAAGGCAAAGGAGCCAAAGATTCACGGATATGTAAAGAACTTCAAGATTTGTGGTGTTGCTTCTTTGATCGTGATCATTGCAGGACTTGCGTTCCTCGGTGTAAACCATTCAAGAATTGGCAAGTCATTAAATTACAGTCTGGAGTTTACCGGTGGTACATCAACAACTGCTACTTTTGCAGAGGACGATGTATATACACTGGAGCGTGCAGAGTCTGAGGTTGCACCAGTGATAGCAGAAACAGCGGGTATTGATGCTGGAACGATTCAGATTCAGACAGTAGAAGGAAACAATCAGGTTATCTTCAAGACATCCGAGCTTACAGAAGAGCAGAGTGCAAAGATTGACGACCTGTTGAAATCACAGTTTAAGGCAACAGAAGTGGACAACCAGAGTATCAGTTCTACCATCAGTGGTGAGATGAAGAAAGATGCGATCGTAGCGATTGCAGTATCTTCTGTATTGATGCTTCTGTACATTGCGTTCCGGTTCTCTGACGTGAAGTTTGGTGTCAGTGCGGTGCTTGCTCTTGTACATGATGTATTGGTTGTATTTGCGGCATACTCCATCGGAACACTGTCCGTTGGTAATACATTTATTGCGTGTATGCTGACAATCGTAGGTTACTCGATCAACGCGACAATCATTATCTTCGACCGTATTCGTGAGAATATGCGGACACAGGATAGTAAAGAAAGTCTGGAAGAGCTTGTCAACAAGAGTATCGGACAGACATTTACAAGAACAATTTATACATCCCTGACAACCTTTATCATGGTATTTGTATTGTTCGTGATGGGCGTAACTTCTCTGAAAGAATTTACATTCACATTGATGCTTGGTATCGTGTGTGGTGCTTATTCATCTGTATGTATCACCGGACCACTCTGGTATACAATGAAGAAGAAATTCTCCAAGAAAAATGCATAAGTAAAATAAGGTGGGGCTGTTTCGGCAGCCCCATTTTTAAGTGAAGAAGAGAGGAACACAGATATGTCGGAGTACAAAAAAGAAGAATGGCGGGTGAAACAGCCAGCCGCAGATATCCGCGCACTGGCAGAGCGGTTCTCGATCAGCCCGATATTGGCGCATATCATCGTGAACCGGGAGATCACGGAGCCAGATGCGGTTGCGTGTTATCTGAGTGATGATCTTGCATACACTCATGATCCAGCGTTAATGAAGGACATGGACAAGGGCTGCCAGATTATGAAAGAAAAGATTCGGGCAGGAAAGAAAATCCGTATTATCTCCGATTACGATGTAGATGGCATCACATCGAATTATATTCTGTATCAAGGGCTGCAAAAGGCAGGGGCAGATGTCTCTTATGATATCCCACACCGGATCATGGATGGGTATGGGATGAATGTACGGCTGGTGGAAGCGGCATACGCCGATGGCGTGGATACGATTATCACCTGTGACAATGGAATTGCGGCGGAGACCGCAGTCACCCGGGCGAAAGAACTTGGAATGACGGTGATCGTTACGGATCATCATGAGGTGCCGTGCGAGGTGACGGAAAACGGAGAAAAAAATTATCTGTATGTGAACGCGGATGCCGTGATCGATCCGCACCGCCCGGATTGCGCATATCCCTACAAGGACTTATGCGGCGCTGGTGTGGCGTACAAATTCATCCGGCATTTATACCGGGTGACGGAGCTTCCGTGGGAAGACGAAGATGCCTATATGGATATCTTAGCGCTTGGTACGGTGTGTGATATCATGCCGCTCACAGATGAGAACCGGATCTTTGTCAAGCGTGGACTGCGGAGACTTACGAACAGTACGAATCTTGGAATCAATGCGTTGAAGAAAGCGTTAGGTCTTGATGGAAAGCCAATCGAGGTGCATCATTTGAGCTTCCGGATTGGTCCGAGTCTGAACTCGACCGGACGACTGGAAAGTGCGAAAGAGGGCGTGGAGCTGCTGCTGACCGATGATCCGGCGCGGGCGGAAAGCCTGGCACAGGATATGGCGAAGCTCAACGAACTGCGGAAGGAGATGACCGACCGCGGTGTGCGGGCGGCAACGGACTGGGTGCGAAAGGATATTCGCATGATTCCGACCGAAGATGGTGTGAAAGAAAAGAAAATCGGGGATGATAAGGTTATCGTCCTGTATATGCCGGGGATTCATGAGAGCATCGCGGGACTGATCGCGAGCAAGCTGAAGGAAGCATTTTACCGTCCGACGCTTGTTTTTACCGATGCGGAAAATGGACATGGACTGAAAGGCTCCGGGCGTTCGATTGAGACGTATAATATGTTTGATAAGCTCTGTGAACATAAAGAGTTGTTTGTGAAGGTTGGCGGACACCCGATGGCGGCGGGCTTTACGATTACGCGCGAAGCACTCGAACCGTTACGCGAAGCGTTAAACCGGGATTGCAATCTGACAGACGCGGATCTCGTCGAGAAGCTGTATGTGGATGAATCCTGTGCCATCAAGCAGCTGACATTGCCCCTCTATGAGGAGCTTGCAAAGCTGGAACCATACGGAACTGCCAATGTAAGACCATTGTTCGGTATCGTGAAAATGGGTATTCGATCGATCAAAATGGTTGGAAATGAAGGGCAATACGCACGTTGCACGTTTGTCGATGGCAATGGCACGCGCATAAACGGCATGGTATTTCGTGGAAAAGAGCTATTGGATAACATAAAAGTGTGGTTTGGAGACAAAGAATGTGATAAAATATTGAAGGGTTTACAAAACCATGCACTGATTGATATTCTGTATCATATGAAGAAGAACGAATTCAATGGAACTGTTTCGATTCAGATGGAGCCGGTATCAATCCGGAAAAGCGTATATTATGAAACATCAAAATAGAGCATACGTGAAGGTAGGAGGAGCGCAAATGAAGAGTGTAAAGGATTATATCATCAGTATTCCGGATTTCCCAAGTAAGGGGATTATATTCCGAGATGTGACAAGTGTACTGGAAAGCCCGGAAGGGTATGCACTGGCAATTGATGAGCTGAACAAGCTGTTAGATGGAGTGGACTATGATCTGATCGCAGGTACAGAGTCGAGAGGATTTATCTTTGGCGCACCACTTGCCTATATGAACAAGAAGGGATTTATCCCGGTTCGTAAGAAAGGAAAGCTGCCACGTGAGACAGTCGAGATGAGCTACGATCTGGAGTACGGTTCTGCAACGATCGAGATCCATAAGGATGCGATCAAGCCGGGCGACAAGGTTGTACTGGTCGATGATCTGATCGCGACAGGCGGTACGATTCAGGCAGCAGCCAAGCTCGTCGAAGAGCTGGGCGGTGAGGTAGTAAAGATGATCTTCTTGATCGAGCTGACCGATCTTGGAGGAAGAAAATTGCTGGAGGGCTACGATGTAGCATCTGTTGTACAGTACGAAGGTGAGTGATTTTTATGGCGGATACAACCTATAAGATACCACATGATACACTGAAAAAAGAAATCAGTAAACCGGAGGATTTTACGCCGCCGGAGGAATTGTATAAAAAATTGATTGCTACCATTCGCGCGTATCGTCCGACGACGGATCTATCGGAGATCGAGAAGGCGTATAAGATTGCAAGCAAAGCGCACGAAGGTCAGAAGCGAAAGTCCGGGGAACCATATATTATTCACCCGCTTTGCGTGGCAATCATTCTGGCAGAACTGGAACTTGATAAAGAGACGATCGTAGCAGGAATCCTGCATGATGTTGTAGAGGATACGGTTATGACGCGGGAGGAGATTGCAAAGGAGTTCTCCGAAGAGGTAGCACTGCTTGTCGATGGCGTTACGAAGCTGACACAGCTCGATCTGTCACAGGATAAGATCGAGGTTCAGGCAGAGAACCTGCGTAAGATGTTCCTTGCGATGGCAAAGGATATCCGTGTCATCCTGATCAAGCTTGCCGACCGTCTGCACAATCTGCGTACAATGCAGTACCAGTCACCGGCAAAGCAGATCGAAAAGTCGCGTGAGACGATGGATATTTACGCACCGCTCGCACACCGTCTTGGTATTTCCAAGATCAAGGTCGAACTCGATGACCTCTCCATGCAGTATCTCTATCCAGAGGTATACAAGAACTTAAAGGAAGAGATCACCACACGACTGAATGCGAGCGAGGATTTCATCGTACAGATGGTAGAACAGGTTAAGCAGTATATGAAGGAAGCTGGCATCGAGGCAGAGGTAGACGGACGTGTCAAGCATCTGTTCTCCATCTATAAGAAAATGATCACGCAGAACAAGACGCTCGACCAGATTTACGATATTCATGCAATTCGTATCAAGGTCGATACGGTACGGGATTGTTATGCGGCACTCGGAATTATTCATGAGAAATACAAGCCAATTCCGGGACGTTTCAAAGATTATATCGCAATGCCGAAAGAGAACATGTACCAGTCTCTCCACACGACATTGATTGGACCGGGTGGTCGTCCGTTCGAGATTCAGATTCGAACCTACGAGATGCACCGTACCGCGGAATATGGTATTGCTGCACATTGGAAATACAAAGAAGGCGGCAGTGGCAAGAACGATAACGAAGAGCAGAAGTTAAGCTGGCTCAGACAGATTCTGGAATGGCAGACCGATACGACAGATAACAAGGAATTCATGAACGCCATCAAGACAGATTTGGATCTGTTTTCAGATCAGGTGTATGTATTTACACCAGCGGGCGATGTCAAGAATCTTCCGGCTGGTTCTACACCAATTGATTTTGCCTACAGCATTCATACGGCGGTCGGAAACAAGCTGATTGGTGCGCGTGTCAATGGACGGCAGGTGCCGATCGAGACAGAGCTTCATAATGGTGATCGTGTTGAGATTATCACATCGCAGAACTCCAAAGGTCCAAGTATGGACTGGCTGTCTGTGGTAAAGAGTTCACAGGCAAAGACGAAGATTAACCAGTGGTTCCGGCAGGAGAACAAGACAGATAATATCCAGCGTGGTAAAGATGCGATGGCGGCATACTGTAAGACAAAGGGTATCGTGTTATCGAACCTTTTGCAGCCGGAACTGCAGGAAAAGGTAATGAAGAAATACAACTTCCTGACATGGGATGCCGTGCTTGCATCAATCGGACATGGCGGACTGAAGGAAGGACAGGTTGTCAACCGTCTGCAGGAAGAATACAAAAAAGAAGAAGCGAAGAAGATCACAGAGGAACAGATTGTCGACAAGATCAATACACCAGGCAGAGGCGAAAGTCACAAGCATGCCAAGGGTGGTATTGTAGTCAAAGGTATGGACGATGTTGCAGTGCGTTTTTCACGCTGCTGTGCTCCAGTACCGGGTGATGAGATCGTCGGTTACATCACGCGTGGACGTGGAGTATCCATTCATCGTACCGATTGCGTAAATGTTCTTTGCATGGATGAATTTGACCGGAAGCGTCTGATTGAGGCGGAATGGTCTGAAGATCTGTTGCAGAATCAGAAGATGTATATGACGGAGATTAACATTTACGCGAACGATAGTAAGGGTTTGGTGTTCTCGCTGTCGAAGATCTTCAATGAGGAGAACATCAACCTGACAGGTATGAATGTCCGTGTCAATAAGCAGGGCAAGGCGACGGTTTCCGTGAAGTTTGAGATTCGCTCGAAGGAGCAGCTCAACAAGCTGATCGCGAAGATACGGAATGTGGAAGGAATCATCGATATCGAGCGTACGACGGGGTGATTCATAAATTTACAAAATGGTAGAGGAGTTGAACGCAAACTACGCAATTCTATGCAGACGCGCTCTCGCTCGGTTCAGCACGCAGTGGTACTAAATTCGCGACAAAGAGCAGTCGCTCATTAAGTGCCAGCGTGCTTCAACGGTCTGCATATGAATTGGTAGTTTGCGTCCAACTCAATCTACAGATTGTGGTAGATGCAGTAATTTGTGAATATATATGCCATGTTAATCTTTACTGTATAAATATGTTTGGAACTTAGAAGTTCTTGATGTTCTGAGAATATTCAGCAATGTTTGAACACGATGTTCAAACAAGCCGCCACTGAGCCATGGATGGCGAATTGGCGGCGGTTGCGTACGATATCGATACATGTAACAGAACATCTAGTACTTCTTAGTTTCAATACATCTTATACAGTAAAGATTAACATGGCAGATATTCACAAATTACGGGTTACCGCAATCGTTACCTTGAAAGGAGATATATGGGAAAGATTGAGATTACAAAGAAAGTGCTTGGTATCTGTGCGACGAATTGTTATACGGTAGTTGATACAGAGACGAAGGAAGCGCTCATTATAGATCCGGCGGATCGCGCAGATGTGTTGATTCGCGATTGGAAGGATAAAGGTGTGACACCAACGGCGGTGCTCTTGACGCATGGACATTTCGACCATATCGGGGCACTGGCCGGCGTGAAGAAGGAGTATCCGGAGATCAGGGTGTATGCGGCAGCAGAGGAGAAGGAAGTCATGGAGAGTCCGGCTCTGAATCTGTCATCGTCATTCGGCGCAGCATTTACGGCGCAGGCGGATATCTATCTGGAGGATGGCACTGAGATCGAGGTACTTGGACGGAAATGTAAGTGCCTGTTAGTACCGGGACATACGAAGGGCGGCATGTGCTATTATTTCCCGGAGGAGCATGTTGTCTTTACCGGCGATACGCTGTTTTGTTATAGCGTCGGAAGAACGGACTTCCCGACGGGCGATGCGAAGGCTCTGGAAGATGCCATTCGTGAGAAATTATTTGTGCTTCCAGATGAGACACTCGTGCTTCCGGGACATGATGCACAGACAATGATTGGAAAGGAAAAGAAGGGCAATCCGTATTTCTAAGATGATACTGCTAGACCAGAATAACCAATTATATAACAACGACCTGCGGGCGATGATCATGGCGTTTTATCCGGGAGTAAAGATCGTCGAGGACGCGGGCTTGTCCGACGATTTTGATCTGCGGCTCCTGATCCGATATGAGGAAGCTTTTACGATTCTCACTGTGTGCAAGCATGGACATGAGTGCGACAAGCCGGATGATCTGCAGGAGGTGCCAGAGCTTCCGGCGTATAAGGATAAGCTGTTGATATCCACCTGTGGACTGCGGGCGAAGATTCTTGTTGATTACCGGAATAAGCCAGAATTCCGAAATGTGTTGAAAATGGCGTCTTACCGGCTGCTTGGACAGTTTGCAGACCGGAGACTTCCGTGGGGCGACCTGACGGGAGTACGTCCGACGAAGATCGCGATGACGAAGCTTCTGGAGTATCTGGCGGAACAGACAGATGAAGCTGGCATGAACGGACATGATGCTGAGGAGCATGTAGATCGGACACATGAAAAACAGCAGGAAATACACGATAGAATCGTACAATATTACCGCGATATCTACGACACAAGCGTGCAGAAAGCAGAGCTTGCAACGACGGTGGCAGAAAACGAGCATCGTCTGGTGAAGGGAATTGATCTTGACAACGACTATTGTCTGTATGTCGGGATTCCGTTTTGCCCAAGCCGGTGTCTGTATTGTTCCTTCACATCGTATCCGATTGGGATTTATGCGGAGAAAGCAAAGACCTATATTGACACGCTGTGTAAGGAGTTAGCCTATGTGGCAGAACAGTATAAGCACAAACGGTTAGTGGCAATCTACATTGGCGGCGGAACGCCGACGTCGATCTCGCATGAGTTGCTTGCGGTGCTATTGAAGCAGATTCAGACCGTATTCCGGCTGCAGGAACCGGAGGTTGCCGATGGGCTTGTGGAGTTTACCGTGGAGGCAGGACGCCCGGACAGCATCACCCCGGAGAAGCTTGCGGTGATGAAGGAATATGGCGTGACGCGGATCAGCATCAATCCACAGACGATGAATGACGAGACACTACGGACAATCGGGCGTGCGCACAATGCGGCTCAGGTGAAGGAAGCATTTGCGATGGCAAGGCAGGCGGGCTTTGATAACATCAACATGGATCTGATTGCGGGACTTCCGGGAGAAGACTTACACGCGATGAAACATACGTTAGAAGAAATCCGGGCATTGGCACCGGAGAGCCTGACGGTACATTCCCTGGCAATCAAGCGTGCGGCGAATCTGAACCAGCAGATGGATGATTACAAATCCACAATCCATCATGACATGGATGCGATGCATACGGCGGCACAGGAGACGGCGCAGGCACTTGGCATGGAACCGTATTATCTGTACCGGCAGAAAAATATCGGCGGCAATCTGGAGAATGTCGGATATGCGAAGCCGGGCTGCGAATGCTTATATAATATTTTGATTATGGAAGAGATGACAGATATCATTGCGGCGGGCGCAGGCGCGTCGACGAAGCTTGTCTATCATGCGGAAAATCGTGTGGAGCGGGTAGAAAACTGCAAATCTGTCGATGATTATATCAACCGTTTTGATGAAATGCTTGACCGAAAGCGCAAAGCGTTTTAAAATCGAACGAGAATGAATACAAGCGGGAGGAAAAAGATGGCAATGAAGAAGAAGCCGGTAACCGGCATGAAAGATATATTACCAAAGGAGATGGCAATCCGTGATTACTGTATCGCATTGATCAAGGATACCTATAAGACATTTGGATTTAATTCGATGGAGACACCTTGTGTCGAGCATATCGAGAACCTGAACAGCAAGCAGGGCGGCGAGAATGAGAAGCTCATTTTCAAGATTTTGAAACGTGGTGAGAAGCTGAAGATCGACGAGGCAAAGGAAGAGCTTGACTTAGTTGACGGCGGACTCCGTTACGATTTGACGGTACCGCTTTGTAGATATTATTCGAACAATGCGAATGAACTGCCGAGCCCGTTTAAGGCGTTGCAGATGGGAAATGTATGGAGAGCCGACCGCCCGCAGCGAGGACGTTACAGACAGTTCATGCAATGCGATATTGATATCTTAGGTGAGCCGACAATCTTGGCAGAGATCGAGCTGATCTTGGCGACAACGACATTGCTTGGCAAGCTGGATTTCAAGAACTTCACGATCCGTATCAATGACCGTCGTATCTTAAAGGCGATGGCTGCTTACAGCGGATTTGCGGAAGCAGATTATGATACCGTATTTATCATCTTGGATAAGATGGATAAGATTGGTTTGGATGGCGTCAAGGAAGAGCTTCTGAAGGAAGGCTATGCCGAGGATGCTGTGACAAAATATCTCGAACTGTTCGAGAAGGTGACAGCCGATATCAGCGGCGTACAGTATCTGAAGGAGACTCTTGGCGCGTTCTTACCGGAAGAGGTTGCTGAGAATTTGAAGACGATCATCGACAGTGTGGAGAGCACGAAGAGTGCGGACTTCAAGATGGCATTTGATCCGACTCTGGTACGTGGTATGTCGTATTATACAGGTCCAATCTTTGAGATCTCAATGGATGAGTATGGCGGATCTGTCGGCGGCGGCGGACGTTACGACGAGATGATCGGCAAATTCACCGGTCAGCCAACACCGGCATGTGGATTCTCCATCGGTTTTGAGCGAATCATCATGCTGCTTCTCGAGCGCGATTTTGAGATACCGGGAAGCAAGAACAAGACCGCATACCTAATCGATAAAAAGATGCCAAGCGACAAGCTGCTTAAGATCTTAGAGCAGGCAAAACAGGCAAGAGCCGAGGGGCAGATCGTGAATATCGCAATCATGAAGAAGAACAAGAAGTTCCAGAAGGATCAGATGATTACAGAGGGCTATACACAGTTCGAAGAGTTCTATGCGGATTCCTTTGAGGGGTAACCATTATTTATGATATGAAAACGCTCCGTAGCTGATGTAGATAATCGCGAACTCAGAACGACAGAGACGGGAGCGGGTATTTATAAATTAACTTAGACACAGGAGGCTATGAAAATGGCAGAGTCAATGCAGGGACTTCACAGAAGTCACAGATGTACAGAAGTAAATAATACGATGATTGGGAATACCGTCACCGTGATGGGATGGGTGCAGAAGAGCCGGAACAAAGGCGGAATTATCTTCGTCGATCTGCGTGATCGAAGCGGGATTCTGCAGGTAATCTTCGAAGAAGCAAACTGTGGTGAGGAGAGCTTCGCAAAGGCGGAGAAGCTTCGCTCCGAGTTTGTCGTTGCAATTACCGGTGAGGTTGCAAAGCGTGGCGGCGCAGTCAATGAGAATCTTGCAACCGGTGATATCGAAGTCATCGCGAAGGATATCCGTATCCTTGCAGAAGCAGATACACCACCATTCCCAATCGAGGAGAACAGCAAGACGAAGGAAGATCTTCGCCTGAAATACCGTTATCTGGATCTTCGTCGTCCGGACTTACAGAAGAATATCATGATGCGCAGCAAGGTGACAACACTGGTTCGTTCCTTCATGGCAGACGAAGGCTTTATCGAGATCGAGACACCGACACTTTGTAAGTCCACTCCGGAAGGCGCGCGTGATTACCTTGTACCAAGCCGCATACATCCGGGTGAGTTCTATGCATTGCCACAGTCACCACAGATTTACAAGCAGCTTCTGATGTGCTCCGGCTACGACCGTTATTTCCAGATCGCACGCTGCTATCGTGATGAGGATCTGCGTGCCGACAGACAGCCGGAATTTACACAGATCGATATGGAGCTTTCGTTCGTGGATGTCGATGATGTTATCGATGTCAATGAGCGTCTGCTTGCAAAGCTGTTTAAGGAAGTCATTGGCGTAGACGTACAGCTTCCAATCCAGCGTATGACATACAAAGAGGCAATGGAGCGTTTCGGTTCCGATAAGCCGGATCTCCGTTTTGGTATGGAGCTTTGCGATGTAACAGACGTTGTGAAGGATTGTGAATTTGTCGTATTCAAGAATGCGATTGAAGCTGGCGGAAGCGTGCGCGGTATCAATGCCGAGGGACAGGGTGCAATGCCAAGAAAGAAGATTGATGCACTCGTTGACTTTGCCAAGGGTTATGGCGCAAAGGGACTTGCCTATATTGCAATCCATGAAGATGGAACAATGAAGTCTTCGTTTGCAAAGTTCATGAAGGACGAGGAGATGCAGGCACTTGTTGAGAAGATGAATGGTAAGCCGGGCGATTTACTGCTCTTTGCAGCAGATAAGAGCAAGAAAGAATGGCTTGGATTTAACAGAATATTTGAATCTAACTTAAGAAAGACCAGTATCTAAGAGAAGTTCTGAAAGAAAGATGAGTATAAAAATGAAGAAAAAGTTCCTAAAGGTGAAATACCTGTTCATCAGTTAAAGAAAATAGAAAAAGCGAAGAACGATGAACTTAAATGGATTTGGTTTGGACATTCAAGTTCATTACTTCAAATAGAAGGAAAGAACGTATTAATGGATCCTGTTTTTTCAAACTATAGTTCGCCAGTTCCTTTTATTGGACCAAAACGTTTTACTAAATTACCAATAGATATAGAAAATGTGCCAAGTATTGATGTTCTTGCCATTTCTCATGATCACTATGATCATTTAGATTATCAAAC
>ENA-OWON01000239-OWON01000239.1-gut-metagenome-genome-assembly--contig:-NODE-239-length-29011-cov-3.478123_pt1 | contig 29011 bp, 24 predicted proteins | sample MGYA00248257_ERZ651798 | MGnify/ENA primary metagenome ERZ651798 (study PRJEB26908, sample SAMEA4031708) | gut metagenome | biome: gut; feature: normal infant; material: stool | place: China | collected 2015... | reverse complement strand
AAGGGAGCAACGTTGTCCATAACGCCGAGCATAGCGGCGACAGAAGACTTGTTGCACACTGCGCCGGACGTATAGGAAAGAATGTGGCGGTTAGAGATGATGTTTGCCGCGTTGACAAGTGCAACGAGGGAAGCGAGGATCGCGACAATCCACAGCAGAACCTTGAGCGCGCCGGGGAGCGGCAGGATGCGCAGGATGGCAACGGCAGCAGGGGCAACCGTGGCAACGGGCAACAGCTTGGCGATGAGCGCACGATACGAAGCATAGGGCTCGCGGGCGAGCAGCTCAGCACGGGGAGAGTCGTAGTGTGCGACAACGACCACCGGGCGGTTGCGCGGAGATGCGAGCGGGCCCGAGGCCTTGTGGTAGGCGGTGACATTTTGGCTCACGCCCGTCTTGCCCAGGCGCGAAACCACGGGGTGGCCCGTGCGCTCGAGCACGTAGAGCACGGCACCGACAATGGCCAGCAAGGTGCCGACCAAGCCGATACCGCCGCCGATGCCCATCAGCAGGGCGCCGGCAAACGCAAGGATGCCGGTAACGGCAAATGCCAATCTACTGGGCGCCGGGGCATTGAACTCCTGAACCTCGGGATCAAAGCCGTGGTTGCGGAAGATCTGAGCGATATCCTCGGCAGCCAAGCGCTCTTCTTCGCTGCATGCCGGCGTAATGCCGGTGTTCTGCAGCAGGTGGTTAATATAGTTCTGGGTGTTCGCCATGTGCGCTCCACATCCATAATCCGACAAATAGGCCCAATGCTTGCACATTAGAACCGTATATAGTCGAAAGTATACCCCGAGCGAGCGCAAACGACCGAATTCGGGCCATCTTAACGCCCCGAGCGGACAAGGATATAGCCTAATCTCCATATCGGACTAAAATCATGGCAGCAAACCACCTTCTCATGCGAGGACTCTATGACGGCAAGCGACGCGACCGCGACAATTAAAAAGGGAAATTCGGAGCCCAGTTTCGATAAAACGGCTCAGCGCATCCTCAATCTTTTCTTTGTGCTCAACAGCTCCCCCGAACCGCTGACGACCGAGCAGATCGTCTTGGATTCTGACCTGGGATATGGCTCGGGCAATATCGACTCGGATAAGCGCAAGTTTCGGCGCGATCGTGACAAACTGCTCGAACGCGGCATCTTAATCAAGGAGGTTCGCCCCGCCGGCGCGCAGGAGACCGAGGAAAGCTCATGGACAATCGACCGCGAGCACACGTTTGCGGCAGGCGGCCTCATCACCGCAGACGACGCCGATATCCTGCTCAACGCTATCGACCAGACAATAGCGGCCGGCTCATCCACTTTTGCCGCGCCGCTTGCCGATATTCGTTCCAAGATTGCCTACCTCACCGGCAGGACGACGGCGGACGAAGCACCGATCCGCCGCTCTCCCACCGTCGATGCGGTATGGAGCGCCTTTGCCGAGCGATGCGCGCTGCGATTTTTATATCAGAACGGACGCGGTGAGCAGAAAGAGCGTACCGTCTGCGTCTACGGCATGTTCGAGCGCGAGGGCGTTGCGTACTTCTGCGGCCTCGACAATGCCACCGACGACATCAGGACATTCCGCTGCGACCGTATCGTTCGCGCTTGGCGTCCTTCGAAGGCCTACGCCATCCCTGCAGACTTCAATCTCAACGACTACCTGTTCTTTGAATTCGATTTTGCCGACCGCCCGCCCGTTGCGGCTACGTTCTCGTTCGCCCCGCAGACGCAGATCGATATGATCAACGGCCTCACGCGCGGGCGAGGTGAGCTCGCACACACCGATTCGGGATGGACTTGGACCGTTGCCGTGCGCGATCTTGAAGCCGCCGCCTCATTTTGCATGGCCCACGCCATGGACGGCATGAGGCCCATGGCCCCCAAATCGCTCAAGCAGGCGTGGAACCACCTCATTGAAAGGACGGTGCACGAGCATGCCCGTGCGTAAACTCACCAGCGAGCAGAGGCTCTCGCGCGCCATCGACATCATGGAGGCCCTCTACGCCGCCGGCGAGAGCGGCATGACACGAACCGAGATTTGCAGTCGCTTTGACATCACGGGGGCGTCGCTCGACGAGATTCTCGAGATCGTCTCGACGCTCGCGGACCGAGAATCGGGTGCGCGTATCATCTGCGAATGCCACGGCGAGCGCGTGGTCCTCACCGGTGACGCCGGGCGTGTACTACCGCTGCGCCTGAGTGCCGCCGAGGGCGCTGTGCTCAACCACGAACTTGAATCGTTGGGGATCGAGCCCCAGGCGGCGGCTCGAATTCGACATGCTCTTCTACCCGAAGAGCTCGGCTATAACCAGCACGTCTTTGACACCGTCAACCACGGGTCGCACTGGCAGCAGCTGAGCTGCGCCATTCAGGACGGCGTTCGCTGTCGCATCTCGTATCGCTCGATGGATGACACACAGGCGCGCGAGCGCTTGGTTGACCCCTTGCGCATCACAACAAATGGCGACCAAACGTATCTGATTGCCTGGGATGTCGCTGTCGATGAACAGCGTACCTATCGTATGGATAAAATCGAGGGCCTGGTCTTGACCGACGACTCCGTCGTACGCCACGCACCGGAGCCCGCGACCCTCCACGACTCCCTCGCCCAGGCGGAGCGGAGCACGAAGCTTCTCATGCCGCGCGCCTTGGCAGAGCGCCTAGACTGGCCCGGCATCATGTCGATTGAACCCAATGGGGCGGACAGCTCAACAGTGAATGTACGCTACGGCTCCGAGCGCTGGCTGTTAAGCCAGGTAATCGCAGCGGGCGGAGCCATCCGCATCTTGGATGACCCCGCCCTGTCAAAGCGTCTGTGCGATATGGCAAAAACCCTCGTCTGTCCGCTTTAGCGCCGCCGCTCGTGGCGTGCACGCCACAGCTGTAGATAGTGCCCGATCTGCGCCGATTCGATGCGCTGGTAGGAGCTCGTGGGCAGCGACGTTAAGAACTTCTTGCCATAGCCCTTCGTCACCAGGCGAGGATCCGCCAAGATCAGCACGCCGCTATCGGTCGACGAGCGAATCAAACGCCCCGCGGCCTGCTTAACCTCGAGCACCGCCTCGGGCAGCGAATAGCGCGCCCATGCGCGGTCTTCGCGCAGGTTGCGCTCGCACGAGAGCGGGTCCGTGGGGCTCGAGAACGGCAACTTGGGAATGATGACGCAGCGCAGCGTCTCGCCGCTGGCATCAAACCCCTCCCAGAAGGCCTTGAGAGCGAAGAGCGACGAGGTCGGTTCGTTGATAAACCGGTCGCGTAGGCGACGAGGAGATGAGTTGCGCTGCTGGCAGTTGAGCTCCAAACCCGCACGGGCCATCATGGGCTCAACGCGGGCGTATAGGTCCTCCATGTCGCGCCGATTGGTGAACAACGTGAGCACCGATCCGCCCATGGCAAGATGGGCGTCGACCAGTACGCGCTCGAGCGCCGTAAGATAGCTCTCACGATCGCGCGGATCGGGGATATCGCCCGCAACGACTACAGCCATGTTCGAATCGAAGTCGTAGCTCGAATCCAAGTGCAGCGATGACGACGTTGAAGCACCGATGCGATCAAGGCCGACCGCATGGTTAAAGTGCTCAAAGCTTTTGGACACCGTCATGGTCGCCGAGGCAAAGATAGCCGTGTGAACCTCGGGCAGCCACTCGGTTGCCAAGGCCTCGCCAATGTCGATGCGCTCTGCGGTCATTGACTCTCCGCCGGCACGCAGCCTGCGATTGACCTGCAGCGAATACACGTAGTGTTCATCGGTACCATCAATGATGAGTTTTAGGTTCTCGGCCAGCTCGTGCAGGCGGCGCGAGATATCACCCAGGTCGACAACAACCTCTGGCTTGTCGGCGGCGACGGCTTGCACCAGCGCGTCGACGCTCTTGTCAGCTTGTTCCAATGCGTCGATGCCAGTGTAGGCCGACTGTAAGAAATCATGCCAGTCGTCAGATTCGCGCAGCTCGGGGCCAATCCATAGATTGGCATTGTCATAGCCCCCACGGACACGGCGACCGAGCTCGCGAACGCCATCGAACACGCCGGCAATCGCCATGCTCGCGCGCGCAACCGTCGACGTCGCCTTGGCAGTAAGGCCCAGATAGAGCGTAGAGCCCTCGGAGGTTGCCAAATCACGGGAAACCTGGCTTAGCGCGCCGGTGCTCGAGCCACCCAGACGCTCAAACAGAACGCGTGATTCGTCCGCCGACACCACACGCGCCCACTGACGGCGCGCCTCGCGCTCGATGGAATGGGCCTCGTCGATTACCCAATGACGAATCGGCGGCAAAATCCTGCCCTCGGCCGCGACGTTGCGGAACAGCAGGGAATGGTTGGTGACCACCACATCGGCATGCGCCGCACGACGGCGAGCGCCGTGGACCAAACATTTATCAGGGAAAAACGGGCAGAGGCGACGAGCACACTCGCGCGAGGCCGTCGTAAAGTCGGGACGGTTGACGCTGCGCCACCGAATGCCGAGCGAGTCGAGGTCGCCATCGGTTGATTGGCAGACGTACGCCATAATGACCGCGACCGCCGTGAGCGTGTCTGCCGGATCGCGCTTGGTGGTAATCTCGACCTGGCCGCGGCTCATGCGCTCAAGCTTGCGCAGGCACGGATAGTGGTCATACCCCTTGAGAGCGCAAAATGACAGACCACCGTCCAGTTGCTCGGCAAGTTTTGGCAGCTCATGGTACATGAGCTGGTCGGCAAGATTGTTCGATTTGGTCGCAATACCAACCGTGATGTTGTTACGGCGTGCTGCCTCGGCAAAAGGCACCAGATAGGCCATCGATTTGCCGACGCCTGTGCCTGCCTCAATTACTCGATGAGTGCCCGTGACCAGCGCATCGCGGACCTCGAGCGCCATCGCGATCTGCTCATCACGCGGCTCGTAGGTGGGATACATGCGATTGACCAGGCCACCTGGTGCATAGTCTGCCTCGATCTCCTCACGACTCGGCATCTTGAGAACCGGTAGCTCGTCCGCATCAACGCGATCATCGGCCCGATCGGCCTTGAGAACGTCAGCACGAGCGACGCTGAGAGAGAAGATAGAACCAGGGTTCTGCCCTGCCAAGAATGAGAAGATAGGACGATAGGACCAAGGCACGTCCGGATGCATGTCGGCTAGGCGCGCCATGAGGCCCTGGGGCAAGTCGGTGAGCGCCACGAGCAACACGCGCCATACGCCGCACAGGGCGTCGACGTCGGCATTGGCACGGTGTGATACCGAGTCGCAGCCAAACAGATCGGCCATAAAAGACAGCTTGTGCGAGGCCAGGCGCGGAAGCGCGATGCGCGACAGCGCCAGCGAATCGATCCAAATATCGCTCACGTTGACGCCGCCTTTGACAGACTCGATAAACGAGCGGTCGAACGTGGCGTTGTGTGCGATCACCGGGAAGCCACCGACAAAATCGGCGAGAGCGGCGACGGCCTCAACCGCCGACGGGGCATCTGCCACATCGGCATTTGTAATGCTCGTGAGCTCGGTAATCTCGGCGGGAATCAGCTGTTTGGGATGCACGAAGGTATCGAAGCGGTCGATGACCTCGCGGCCCGAAAGACGGGCCGCCGAGATCTCGATCAGCTCGTTGTCCTGCACCGAAAGACCCGTGGTCTCGGTATCGAGGACAATCACATCTTCCTCGATAAGGCCGAAGGACTGCGTTTTGGCGCGGTCGGCAAGCGTGGCATAGGAGTCGATGACAAACTGCGGCGTTCCTGACGAAACCGCGTCCTCGATTAGCATGCAATGCCCGCTCGACGAAGGCCCATACGGATCAGGCTGTCACAGACCTGCGGGAACGTCATGTCGTCGGTGTGGCGGATCTCATCCGGATACAGCGACGTATCGGTCATGCCGGGAATGGTATTGGTCTCGAGGATAACGGGGCCGTCCTCGCTCACAATAAAGTCGCTGCGCGAGATACCCAGGCAACCGAGGGCCTTGTGAGCGGCACAGGCAAGTTCCTGAGCGCGAGCGTAATTCTCGGGTGAAATCTGCGCCGGAATGCGATGGATATCCGCAGGGTCGACATACTTCACGTCCAGATCGTAGAACTCGCAGTCCTCGGGCTTACGAATCTCGACAATCGGCAGGGCGCGTACGTCATCTTCGCCGTATACGCCGACGGTGATCTCGGTACCCTCGATGCACTTCTCGACCAGCACTTTGTCGCCGTACTCAAACGCCTTGGCGATTGCCGCGGGCAGCTCGGAGGGCTCATGGACCAGGGAAATGCCATAGCTGGAACCGTTGACGGCCGGCTTCACAAAGCAGCGTTCGCCACAAACCTCAACGATATGATCGATATCGACTTCATCGCCCACCTCGAGCGCAAGGCCGGGGGCAATGGGAATGCCCGCCTTGGCGTATAGGAGCTTAGAGACCTCCTTGTCGGCACCGCAGGCGCTGGCAAGTACGCCCGAGGCCGTGTAGGGGATACCCAGGGTCTCCATGGCACCCTGCATGGCGCCATCCTCACCGCCGGCGCCGTGCATGGCGATAAATGCCACATCGAATCCGCCGGTCGCCATGGTTACCATAAAGTCATCAGCGGCCGTGTCAAGCAGCTCCACCGAGGTGTAGCCGGCTTCTTTCAGTGCCACCACAACGTTCTTTCCCGAATCGAGCGAGATCTCGCGCTCGGCGGAATGACCGCCCGCCAAGACCGCTACGTGCATGTTCTCTAGGCTTTTACCCGGCATGGGCAGACTCCTCCTCTATAATTTCTGCAGCTGATACCATATTGTAGCGATACCCTCTACGTTTCCCCAAAATCGAAAGGCTTCCATGAATCCCAGGACTAAATCTCAGGACATTCGCGACTTGAGCCAAAACGATATTCGCGAGCTCGTGGCCGAACTTGGCCAGCCCGCCTTCCGCGCGAAGCAGCTCATCGAATGGGTCTTTGAGAAGAACGTTTGTTCGTTTGACGATATGACCAACCTTCCCAAGGCTTTCCGTGAGCAGCTTAAAGAGGCTTTTGCCTTTGATACGCCGACTGAACTCACCAAGCAGGTTTCCAAAGATGGCTCGCGCAAGTATCTGCTCGAGTACCACGATGGCATTTCCGTCGAGACTGTCGGCATGCCCCGTCGTAACAAACTTTCCGTCTGCGTTTCAACCCAGGCAGGCTGCGGCATGGGCTGCGCCTTTTGCGCTACCGGTCTCAACGGCCTCAAGCGCTCTCTGACCGCTCAAGAGATCGTCGACCAGGTGCTTCATGTATCCAACGACTTTGGCGAGCGTGCCACAAGCGTTGTCTTCATGGGCCAGGGCGAGCCGTTTGCCAACTACGACGAGGTTCTCAAGGCATTGCGTATCCTCAACGACCCCGATGGTATCGGTATCGGCGCTCGTCACCTCACCGTCTCTACCAGCGGCGTTATTCCCGGTATTCGCAAATTTGCCGATATCCCCGAGCAGTTCACGCTTGCCGTTTCCCTGCATTCCGCCATCCAGTCGACGCGCAATAAGCTCATGCCCGGTGTTAAGAAGTACACGCTGCTTCGCCTTCACGAAGCGCTTCAGCTCTACACCGAGAAGACTGGCCGCCGCCCGACCTATGAGTATGCCATGATCGAAGGCGTCAACGATACGAATCCCGAGATGCAGGCACTCTGCGACTTCTGCGAGGGAACGCTGTGCCACGTTAACCTGATTCAACTTAACGACATCGAGGGCAGCCCGCTCAAGCCGTCGCCGATTCATAAGGTTGAGGATCTTCAGCGTCGTCTTGAGTCCCGTGGCATCGAGACCACGATTCGTAACTCCCGTGGTAACGATATTGACGCCGCTTGCGGACAGCTGAAACAGCGCTTCAAAGTTCAGAAGAACGCATAGGGGAGTCTTACTCCAAAACGTTTCATGTGAAACATCGAACGGCCCCGGTTGCAGGATATGCAACCGGGGCCGTTTCATTATTGACATCAATTTTGGACCAGCTGCTACCTTTCCCATTATTTACGGACAAAATAAGGGGCCCTTGTCTCATGAATCAGACAAGGGCCCCTTAAAATATGCAGGGTAATTGTTAGGTACCTAATAGCCTACATTTTCCCATTGGTTGCTAACCCAACCTTGATTAATCTTAGGATTTTTCGTTACCTGAGCAGTGCGCATGGCAACATCTTCTGTCATAACATCCATTTTCTTCTTTGACGTATCAACGATATCTTGCGCGCCACGAAGCAAACGACCTCGAAGTTCATCGTCTGTCGCGATTTTATAGCCAGCAAAGGCACCAGCCGCGACAGTCGTCGCCAATGCAATCGCAGTAAAAATCTTATTCCTCATCTTGGCCTCCTTGATCAAACTGAATCATTTCACCAAGAATACGAGAGAGCTCTTCCTCGTCTTTAAACTCAATCTCAATCTTATTCTTTCCACGCGAGCTCTTCACACGAACGTTGGTATTAAATACCTGACGAAGTACACGCGCAGCCTTTTTAAAAGACTGAGGCGTTGCAGGCCGTGGCGTCTTAGTTGTCTCTCCGGCAGAAAACAATGGAGCAAGATTTTCTGTCGCTCTTACGGAAAGGCCCTCCGCAACAACCTTCTCTGCAAGTCGAATTCGCGCGTCCTCATAGGGAACTGCAAGAATCGCACGTGCATGTCCAGCAGTAAGTTTACCCTCAAAAATCATCTGCTGAACTACTTCGGGGAGATCGAGAAGGCGCAGCGAGTTTGTAATTGCAGAGCGTGACTTGCTTACTGCTTTCGACAATGCCTCCTGGGTCATACCGCTGGCATCGATAAGCTGGCGATAGCCCGTAGCCTCTTCGACGGGATTCAGATCAGAACGCTGAAGGTTTTCGATAAGAGCAAGAGCCAGCATCTCTTCATCATTAACATCTTTAATGATGACAGGCAGTTCCTCAAGACCAGCAAGCTTTGATGCCTGATACCGACGCTCACCAGCGATGATCTCATAGCCGTTTCCATGTTTGCGAACCAAGAGCGGCTGCAAAACGCCATGCTCTTGGATTGACTCGCTCAACTCGCGAAGTTCAGTTTCATTAAAATGAATTCGCGGTTGATTAGGGTTGGGAACGATATCCTCAATAGGTAGTTTTGTTACAGATGCGGCATTTGAAGCAGATACAGCAGAACCACCGGTCTCATACTCGGCCTCTGAGACCAAAGCATTGAGTCCACGTCCCAATCCGCCACGTTTCTTTACACTAGGCACGCTTGATCACCTCTTTTGCAAGGTTCATATACGCTTTTGCACCCTTATTTTGAGGTGCATAGGTAATTACCGGTTCTCCAAAAGACGGAGCTTCGGAGATTTTAACCGTACGGGGGATTAGCGTCTTAAATGCCTTATCACCAAAGTACGATTGAACCTCCTCAACAACCTGATTCGATAGAGAAGTACGCGAGTCATACATGGTCATAAGCACACCATAGGTGTCTAAGCCCTTGTTCAGACGTGATTTGACCATCTTCATTGACTCTAGCAGCTTCGTAACGCCCTCGAGTGCGTAGTACTCGCACTGGATCGGAATCAAAACGCTGTCTGCTGCGGTCAAGGCATTGATAGTAAGCAGGCCGAGCGAAGGAGGACAGTCAATGAAAATAAAATCGAACTCGTCCTGAATCGGCTCAAGCAAATCTTTGAGGCGGGTTTCACGAGCAATTGCGCTTACGAGCTCAATTTCGGCACCTGCAAGCTGAATCGTAGCTGGAATTACGAATACCTTTTTGCAATTTGTATCAAGAACAAGCGATTCTGCCTGCACATCATTCAACAATGCATCATAGATGCAGCGATCAAGGTCTTCTTTTTCAATTCCAAATCCACTGGTGCTGTTTCCCTGCGGATCAAAATCAACAATCAGTGTCTTACGACCCTGCTCACCCAGTGCTGCTGCAAGGTTCACAGCCGTCGTTGACTTACCGACGCCGCCTTTTTGATTGATGATTGCAATGATACGCGTGTCTTTTGCGCTCTTAGAACGCTTAACGTCGCGAAATCCCACGGTCCCTCCTGGTGTGTATTAAAGCTGTCAAACGGAGGATGTTTCACGTGAAACATTCCGATTCGATATCAACCGCCATGTTTCACGTGAAACACTGCAAGTTGTTAGTATCCATTATGTTTCACGTGAAACATCTAGGCAAGCGGATTCTTCTTTGCCATGCCATTTGCACGAGGCAATGAAACGGATGCCGGATGACTCTTTTTAAGAACAATGAACTCCCTGTGGCCCAAGCCCTCAGGCAAATCGATTGCGTCATTCAGAAGCAAAGTGAAGCCGCAAATCTTAGCTGCTGACATGCCGGAAGCAAGCTCCTCATCCGAAGGATTACCCTTGGTGATAACAAATAGCCCTCCGTCTTTGAGGAACGGAGCAGCATACTCAACAAGAATCGGTAGAGGGGCAAGTGCGCGGGCGGTTACGACAGAAAACTGCTTCTTATGGCTTCGAGCATATTCTTCAAGGCGATCATGAACCGCATGAGCATGTTTCAATCCAAGAACATCAACAAAAGAATTGACAGCATCAACCTTCTTACCAACAGAGTCAATATAAGTAGCTTTACGATGCGTGGTTATGGTTAACGGAATACCAGGGAAGCCCGCACCTGTTCCCATATCGAGCAAAGCTCCCTCAGGAGCCTTATTGATATAGGGGAGCAAAACAAGTGAGTCGAGGATATGAAGTACCGCAGCATCTTCTATGTTAAGAATACGGGTGAGATTGGTTGTCTTATTTGTTTCCAGAACCAAATCCAAATGTTGAATACATTTCCTCAGCTCAGTATCAGTTACGCTCAAGGAATACTCTTTGCAATAGGAAGTTAGACGACTCAACATCTCGTCAGCCTGCTGATCAGTAAGTACTAACAACGAAAGCTCCTTTCTGACAAAAATCAGTGTATCGAGAACTTTTGACAAAAAAAGGGGACGTGGAAACCACGTCCCCTTAGCATAAGCTCGAGTAGATTATCGAGCAACAATCACCACATGGCGATCGGGGTCAGAACCCTCAGAATGAGTATAGACGGCGTCATTGCCACGAAGTGCAATGTGAACCAGTCGGCGCTCGTAGGCATTCATGGGCGGAAGCGAAACACTCTTATGAGTGCGGATGGCACGCTCGGCAGCAGACTGAGCCATGGAGGCAACCTTGTCCTGACGGCGGCTCTTGTATCCCTCGACGTCCACTACAACCGGATACCTAAAGCCGAGCTTGCGGCTCACCAGCAATGAGAACATAACCTGAAGGGCATCAAGGGTGCGACCATGACGGCCAATGAGAACAGCAAGGTCGGGAGCCGTTACATCCAGAATCAGCTCACCCTCGTCGCCCTCATACTCATCGATAGGAGAGTTGGCGGCATCGAAGTGCGAAAGGATGGAACGCAGGATGGAAATCGCGACATCGGCAATGGTGTCGAGCTCCTCCTCGGTCAGCTCTTCACCGGCCTTGTAGCGCTGTGCAATCTCGGGATAATCGCCCGCAATCTGCGGGGCAACCTCCTCAAGCATATCCTCGATGATCTCTTCAGACATAACGTACTCCAAAAGTTAGGTACCTAAATAAGATTGATATCCCGACTACTTCTTCTTGTGCGGACGCGGTTTCTTCTCGCGACGGGTAACCTCGACCTGCAGCGGAGCGTTCTTGAGGCGCTCCTCCTCATCGGCCTTAGCCTTGTCGATAACCTTCTGCGTCACGAAGATCTGCTGGATAACCTGCCAGGCAGAGGACACATCGTAGTACAGCAGAACGCCGACGGGCAGGCTCCAGCCCATCCAAAGCATCATGACGGTCATGACGACGGCCATCATGCGCATACTCTGGGCCTGCTGACCAGTCTGATTGCGAGACATATACAGCTGCGGAATCAGGGTCAAGACAGCAAACAGAATCAGGCAAACCAGCGCAGGCAGCGCAACCATAAAGCCATCGGCAAAGGAAGCGCTCGGCGTGGTGGTCAGGTCGGGCAGGATGTTGAAGAACGAGAACGTGCCGTCGCTAAAGTAGTTCGGCAGGTTACGCAGCAGCGTAAATAGGGCGAACAGGACAGGCATCTGGATCAACAGCGGCAGGCAACCAGCCATGGGGTTGAACTTGTTCTCGCTGTAGAACTTCTGCATCTCCTCGGCCTGACGCTGGGGATCGTCGGCATAGCGCTCCTGGATCTCGAGCATCTTGGGCTGCAGCACCTGCATACGGGCCGTCGACTTGGTCGACTTGAGCATGAGCGGCGTCAGCAGCAGACGGATGATGACCACCAGGATGATGATGGACAGGCCCCAGTCGACCGCAAAGGTCTGGATGAGCTTGAGCAGCTCAAAAAGGATGTTAACGATCCAATCCCACATGTAAGTTTTCCTCCGATAGCGAGTGCCCGCTAAGGCACAGGGTCATAACCGCCGACGTGCAGGGGATTGCAGCGAGCGATGCGCCTCACGGCAAGCCAGCAGCCTCTCAAAACACCGTACTTCTCAATCGCCTGGATAGCGTATTGCGAGCACGTTGGGTAATAAATGCAGGCGTCAGGCAATAAGGGCGAAATAACCTTTTGGTATATGCGAATAGGAGCGATGGCAACACGTCGCAAAACGTGATTGCTCATCGCTCCTCCCCGGCAACGCCGGCGCGTTTCATAAGCGAACGCAATGCCTTGTCCATCTCCTGCGGCGAGGAAACCCTCGTCTTGGGAGTCGCGAACAAGATGATGTCATAACCCGCAACGGGAAATCCACAGCTGCGGGCGGCCTCGCGCATCACACGCTTAGATCGGTTGCGCACAACAGCACAACCGAGTCGTTTAGCACCAACAAAGGCGACCCTTCCGGAGTCGCCTTCGCCAACCGATTCACATATGGTCATTCGAATCAGAGGGTGATTGAAACGACGCCCCTGACTGAACACATGCTCGAAATCTTGCCGAGACTTAATAGTCTTCATGCGAGATGTGTGTATCGCTGCTAGACAGTGAGACGCTTGCGGCCCTTGGCGCGACGACGGGCGAGCACGGCACGACCACCCTTAGTGGCCATACGGGCACGGAAGCCATGGGTCTTGGCACGCTTACGCTTATTAGGCTGATACGTACGCTTCATCTTAAGTTCCTCCTGCTGCATTTCGAGTGTCCGCGGGGCGCGGACGCAGATATAGACACGTGAGCTTGAAGATTGTAGGGAAATCAATGTTCAAATGTCAAGAAATCAAAGGTAAAAGGTTGCAAAGAGTACACGGTTCCCCCATAAGCAGAACCGGCATTTGAGGCAGCAGGCAACTTTTCACGAATTTTCATCGGGTTTTCAACAGGTCGTGTTGGGAATGTTGAGAACTTTTCGTCCGTTTTCCAAAGTTTTCAACAGGTTTTGAAAACTTGTCGAAAGATGAGAAACATTGCGCGGTGAGCTACTATTTGTTCAAAACCTTTTGAAAGATTGCGAGCGGCATGTCTGACGACTTCTACACCATGGTCGATTCCGGTGACCCGGCACCCGACAACGAGCACATCACCGGCGTGCGCGAAAAACGCAACGAGGGTGAGCAGGACACCGCACAAGCACCAAAAGCCATGTATGCAGCGCGCATCGCGGTCTACGATGACATGCTGTCGACACCGCGTGTCATCGTCATTGATCCGCAAGATGTCCGCACGTATTTGGAAGAGACGACCAACACCGTCTACCAGTGCATGAAAGAACAAGGTGGCCATATCTCGCTCATGGTCATCCGCGAGATTGTCGAAAACTTTATCCACGCGCACTTTGCCGAGCCCATCATCTCGATTCTGGACGGCGGGGACACCATCCGCTTTGCTGATCAAGGACCCGGTATCGACGACAAGGAACGCGCTTTCGACTTTGGCGTTACCAGCGCAAACAGCAAGATGAAGCGCTATATCCGTGGAACCGGAGCAGGGTTTCCCATGGTGCAGGAGTATTTGGAAAACGCCGGCGGCGCCGTGTCCATCGAGGACAACATGGGCAGCGGCACCGTGGTTACGGTAAGTCTGGACCCCAAGCGCGTGCAGGAAATCGAGCGTGCCGGCGGACGCGGTGCTGCCGTGCGGCCCGAGACGGAGCAGTCCACATATCCCCTGCCGGGAGCTTTTGCGCAGCAGCCCATGGCAACGCAGCAGATGCAGCCCCCCGTGGGGCAGATGCAGCAGCCCGGAATGCTTCCTACACAAGAGCCCCAGGCGGCATCGATGTCGATGCCGCCAAACATGCCAGAGGCCATGCCGCTGGCGGATCAGGATGCAGCAGCAATGCAGCAGGCGACGGGGGCACCGGGTGGCCAACAAATGGGCTATCAGCCGTACCATCAGGGATATCCATATCAGCAGATGCCGCCACTGGGGTATGGCCAGCAGATCCCGCAGCAGTACCAGCAGGGATATCAGCAGCCGTACCAGCAGATGCCGCAGCAGCAGTACAACCCCTGGGCCCAGCAGATGCCTCCGCAGCCTTACCAACAGTGGCCCCAAAGTTTTCAACAGCAAATGCCGCCCATGCAGAGTTCTCAACAACCAGCAGCTCAAATGATGTATCCTAATGCAGCAAATCAGTATGCGCAGCCACAACCGGACGTGTTCGTAAGCGATCGCGGCAACGCCGCGCTGGGCTATCTGGCGCAAAATCAAGCGTGCGGTGCTACCGATCTGGCGAGGGCGTTTGGAAACTCGGCCCCCACTTGGTCACGCACGCTCAATGACTTGGCGCAGGCCGGCTTGGTCATCAAGCATGGCCAGAAATACCATCTGACCGAACTCGGCGCCGCTCGCGTGCGAGCTCAGAGCTAAAGAACGGGAGAGACAGTGGACGAGGAAGCAAGCATCATCCTGGGGGATGCCATCGCCTTTTGCCAGCGCGACGGCCAAGATGCACGCCTCATCAACATGCTGGGGCAATCGCGAGCCATAAGCCTGACCGAAGACACGCTCACGATCGAGGCACCCTCGCGCTTTGCCATCGCGCAGCTCAAAAAGCATCAGCCGACTATTGAGGCCTATCTGGAAGAAATCGCCTTTGCGCCGATTGCGCTCGATATCGTGGCACCGCAAGGCGCAACGGCCGAATCCGCTGCCGCGACGGCGCCCGCCACGGCTCCCGCTACTTCCCCGGCGGCGCCGGCCGGCGCGGGCGCCGTGCCGACAATCGAGCACCAGCACGGCGATGTTTCCCGTGAAACCATGACACCGTTGCCGACCGCGGCGGCGACGTCAACGAACGCGCCCGTCACGCACATGCCCATCGCTCACGACGCAGCGGCGGGCGCGGATTCGGGCATTGCAATCAAGAACACGCTCTCGGCCGATGATTTTCGTCGCATGATGAACCAGATGAAGGGCGGAACGCCGACTACATCCACGCAAGCTGCGACCCCTGCTTCACCCATGCCAGCACCGACCGTGCCGGCCGAGCAGAATACGGATGGAGCCCCACTCGCCGCGAACTCAAAATTTACCTTTGAGAACTTTGTCTACGGCCCCGAGAACAGCCATGCCTATCGCTCGGCACTCAAGTTTGCCGCCCTCGCGGACGAACGCGGCACGTGCACATCGCTGTTCATCTACGGCAAATCGGGCCTGGGCAAGACGCACCTGCTGCTTGCCATCAAAAACGAGCTCGCCGAGAAGTCGCCCGAGATCAAGGTGAAGTACGCCAACTCCCAGGCATATCTGGACGACCTGATGACCGAGTTCGACCGCCAAAAGAAGAGCAACGCCCCCATCATGCAGGCGTACCACGGCGTAGACGTGCTCATCATCGATGACATCCAAAACATCATCGGCAAGCGCGCGAGCGTGGACTATTTTTTCCAGCTCATGGACGAGTTCATCCGCAACAACAAGAAGGTCGTCATCGCGGCAGACCGCGCCCCCAAGGACCTGAGCATGGACGAGCGTCTGACCAGCCGCTTCAACGCCGGCATGCTCTGCCTGGTCGCAGAGCCCAGCTACGAGATGAAATACAAGATCTTGCAGCGCTATTACGAGAACACCATCGTCGCCGCTCCCGAGGCAGGCGACGACTCGTTACTGGCGGCCTACGGGGGCGACGGCGGGCACCTGACCGACGAGCACTTTAAACACATGGCAGAGGTCTCGGGCACCAACATCCGCGAACTCGAGAGCTTTTGCGAGCGCTGCGCCGGCGAGGCGGGCGACCGCGAGCGCGAGGGCGGGGAGCTCACCTTTGACGATATCGACGCCATCGCCAGCCAGTACTTCGACACATCGGCCAAAAAGATCAACGTCCAGACGGTTCAATCCGTCATCGAAGAGCAGTACGGCGTGACGCACGAGGAGCTCATCGGCCCGCGACGCAACGCCAATATCGCCAAGGCACGCCACATTGCCATCTATCTGGCCATCGAGATGTGCGAGATGACGACCACGGCGGTGGGCGCCGAATTTGGCAACCGCAACCACTCGACCGTCAGCACAAGCTACAAAAAGGTCCAGAAGATGATCCAGGAAGACCGCACCGTCACCGAAGACCTCAAGTCGCTGCGCGATAAAATTACACTGCGCTCGTAGGGAAATAGAGACACCTGTTGAAAACTTGTCGAAACCACGGGCATAAGGTGTCTAAAACCCAACCCGCGTTGATGAAAAGTTTTGCGCAGGTTTTGAACGTGGAAAACCGCCCCTGTTGCACACAGGTTGCTGTCGATTCTCTTTTTGGGTCTGACCTGCGTCTTTGGGAGTAATCAACAGTTTCGTCAGTGCTATTTCTATTATTAAGATATTTATATCTATAGAAAGGTATTAAAAGATGAAGTTCACCGTCAGCCAGAGCTCGCTTACACAAGCCATCGGCGTCGTTATGAAGGGTGTCGCTTCGGCATCCACCCTTCCCATCCTGTCGGGCGTGCTCGTTAAGGCGCAAGACGGCATCTTGGAATTCCAGACCTCTAACTACACCATCTCGATCCGTCATCGCATCGCGGCGCATGTCGAAGAAGAGGGCGAGATGGTTATCCCCTGTAAGATGCTCTCCAATATCACCAAGACCCTCCCCGATGCCCCGGTCACCTTTGAGCTGTCTGAGCGCCAGGTGCTGATTGGTTGCGAGAAGAGTTCGTTCCGCCTGAACACACTCGATGCCAATGACTTTCCCGAGTTTCCGGCCTATGCCATCGAGAGTGCCGTGGAGCTGCCGACCGATGTCTTGTCCGAAATGGTCGGCCGCGTGTGGCGCGTCACCTCGACCGACAAGGCCCGCCCCATCCTGGGCGGCGTGCACATGAAGGTCGAGACCTTGACCCTCGAGGGCTCCTTTGAGCTCAACGTTCCGGCTGACGCCTTTAACGACGCGCTGAACATCATGGCCAGCCAGGCGACCATCATGATCGGGGCTACCGACACCCAGGTCGTCTTCGAGGCCGGCAACACCACCTACGTGTCGCGTCGTATCGAGGGCGTGTACCCCAACTACAAGCAGCTCATCCCCGATTCGTGCGTGACGAGCGTCAAGATCGACGTCGCCGCCTTTAACGCCGCCCTCAAGCGCGTGGCCGTTATTGCGAGCGCCAACCCCGCCGTCAAGTTCGAGATCGATGTCGAGAACGGGCAGATGGGCCTGTCCTCCATTTCCAATGACCAGGACCTTGCGCAGGAGACGATCGATGTCGAGGCCGAGGGCGAGTCAGGTACCATCGCCTTCAACTACCACTACATCTTCGGCTGCCTCAATGCCCTGTCCAAGGAGAAGGAGATCACGCTGGAGCTCAAGAGCTACTCGCAGGCGGGCATCTTTAAGTCCTACGATAAGATCAACTACCTGTACCTGGTCATGCCGGTCCGCATCTAGCGCTGCGCTATGACCATGTTCGCCCGCGATCTTTCCGTCGCGCACTACCGCAGCTTCGATAGCTATCGCCTTGCCCTGGACGAGGGCGTGACGATACTTGCAGGACCCAACGCGGCGGGAAAGACCAATCTCATAGAGGCCCTGCAGCTGCTGACGAGCGGCGCCTCGTTTAGGCATCCGACCGCAGCGGAGCTCGTCCATGACGGCGTGGGCTCGTGCAAGATCGAGCTGAGGCTCGAGGGCGACGGCCGCGTGCTTGATATGGGATTGAGCGCGGAGGACGGTAAGCGCTCGTTTAGCCGCAACGGCAAGAGATGCTCTGCCGCTGGTGTGCGCGGGGTTCTGCCGAGTGTGCTGTTTTGCCCCGACCATCTGGACATGGTTAAGCGAGGCGCCAGTGTGCGCCGCGCCGCCCTCGATGACTTTGGCATGCAGCTGAGCGCACGCTATGCCGATCTTGCGAGCACCTATGGGCGCTGCGTGACCCAGCGTAACGCCTTGCTCAAGGAGACCTGGTGCTGCCGCGAGATGCTCGGCGCGTGGAACGATTCGATTGCCCGCGCGGGCTCGGCCCTGCTCGTGCACCGGTTGGCCCTGCTCGACCGGCTGGCGGGCCATGTGCACACTGCCTACGGGCAAGTGGCGTCAGGTGAGGCCGCCAACGTGACCTATGCGTCCACGCTGGGGGATTTGCCCCAGGTCGAGGATCGCGAAGAGCTGAAGGGTTGGGCGTACGAGCGCATGCTGGCTGCCCTTGACGAGCATGCCGACGAGGAAATTCGCCGCGGCGTGACGTTGGTGGGACCGCATCGCGACGAGATTGAGTTCACCGTGGCGGGTCGCTCCGCCCGTTCATTTGCCAGCCAAGGACAGCAGCGCACGCTGGTGCTGTCCTGGAAGGTGGCCGAGGTCGCCGTGGCTCGCGATGTCCTGGGCACCGCCCCGCTGCTGCTTCTGGACGACGTGATGAGCGAGCTCGACGGCGAGCGTCGCGGCGCTTTCCTGCGGCTGATCGGCGATGATATCCAGACGGTCATAACCACGACCAACCTGGGGTACTTTACCGATGACCTGCTTGATCGAGCCAAGGTGGTGAGCATGGGTGAGACGTGCTAATTACGAGCGCGAGAGCGAAACGGTCGCCTTCAGCGGGTTTTTGAACGCAGAGCGCCAGCGCATCCTGGCGGCTGCAACGCCTAAGCGCCGTGCGCAGATGGAGGCCGCCGAGGAGTCGCGCGCGGTCTATCGCGCATGGAACGCGGTGTGCTCGGGCACGCGCGAGGGACGCCACGTGACGGGCCTGCGCTACCTGCCCGAGTCCAATGAGCTGCTGGTGTATCTCGACTCGCCCTCGTGGACGCAGGAAATGACGCTGTTGCGCGAGATCATCCGCGCGCGCATGGAGCGCGCCGGTGCGCATGTGGACGGCCTGGTGTTCAAAACTACCGCGCCCGGTCACACGCCGCCCGCCGCCAAGGAGCGCCTGCGCCCGGTGCCGACCGAGCGCCCGCCGGCCCCGTACGCCGACCTAAGTGAGGCCGAGCGCACCGAGATCGAGCGCCAGGTGGCGCCCATCGAAGACCAAAAACTGCGCGAGGCCCTCGAGAATGCCATGAGAGCCAGCGCCGAGTGGGCCAAGGGCGTGCAAAGCAAAAAAGAGCCTTAAATCGCATCTGGTGGCCTTGTAGAGCCAAATACCCTCGTTCCCGAGGGTATTTTTTTACGATAAACTAGTAAGGCTGTACACATTTTCTTGACTGAAGGAGGACGTGTGGCAAACGAAAACGATTACGATGGCGGCGAGATTAAGATTCTCGAAGGTCTCGAGGCCGTTCGTAAGCGCCCGGGCATGTATATCGGCTCGACGAGCGCCAGCGGTCTGCATCACCTGGTGTGGGAGATCGTTGACAACTCCGTCGACGAGGCCATGGCCGGTTTCTGCACCGAGATCCAGGTGACGGTCCACGCCGACAACTCCGTCACGGTCGTCGACAACGGGCGCGGCATCCCCGTCGACGAGCACCCTGTTAAAAAGATCCCGACGCTCGAGGTCGTCATGACGATCTTGCACGCCGGCGGTAAGTTCGATAACTCGGCCTATAAGGTCTCGGGCGGCCTGCACGGCGTGGGCATCTCCGTCGTCAACGCACTGTCCAAGCGCGTGGTCGTTCAGGTTCGTCGCGATGGCAACACCTACGAGATGGAGTTCTCGCGCGGCAAGACCGTCAAGAAGATGGAGGTCGTGGGCACCTCGGATTCGACGGGCACCACCGTCACCTTCTGGCCCGACGACGAGATCTTCGAGACCTGCATCTACGATTTCGATACGCTGCACAACCGTCTGCAGGAGACGGCATTCCTCAACAAGAACCTCAAAATCGTGCTGACCGACGAGCGCGAGGCGACTCCCCACGTGGAGGAGTTTTGCTACGAGGGCGGCATCATCGACTTCGTCAAGTTCCTCAACGAGGGTAAGGACGTCCCCGAGGCCTTTAAGGAGCCCATCTACATCGAGGGCAAATCGGACCCGGATGCGCCCGTGGCCAAGATGGGCGAGGTCGAGGTTTCCCTGCAGTGGAACAGCGGCTACGGCGAGAACGTCATGTCGTTTGCCAACGACATCTACACTCCCGAGGGCGGCATGCACCTTGAGGGCTTTCGCACCGCGCTCACCCGCGTGATCAACGACTACGCGCGCAAGCAGAACCTGCTCAAGGAAAAAGACGCCAATCTGACCGGCGACGATGTGCGCGAGGGCCTTTCGGCCGTTATCTCGGTCAAGCTGCCCGATCCGCAGTTTGAGGGCCAGACCAAGGCCAAGCTCGGCAGCTCCTATATGCGCGCGCTGACGCTCAAGATCGTGACCGACGGCCTTGCCGATTACTTGGAGGAGCATCCCAAGCCTGCCCGCGAGATCGTCAAGAAGGCGCAACAGGCCTGCAAGGCGCGCAATGCCGCCCGCAAGGCGCGCGAGGCGACCCGCCGCAAGAGCCTGCTCGAGACGGCGTCCCTGCCCGGTAAGCTCGCTGACTGCTCGGTGCGCGATGCCGAGCTGACCGAGCTCTTCATCGTAGAGGGCGACTCGGCAGGCGGTTCGGCCAAGGACGGCCGTCGCCGAGACATTCAGGCGATTCTGCCCCTGCGCGGCAAGATTCTGAACGTCGAACGCGTTGGTGACCATCGCGCGTTCTCGAGTGACACCATCCAGTCGCTGATTACCGCGATCGGCTGCGGCGTCACGACGAGTGCCGGCGACGGCGGCGACTTCGATATCACCAAGGCGCGCTACCACAAGATCATCATCATGACCGATGCAGACGTCGACGGTGCGCACATCCGCATCCTGCTGCTGACGTTCTTCTACAAGTACATGCGTCCGCTGATCGATGCCGGCTACGTCTATGTTGCCTGTCCGCCCATCTTTGGCATTAAGGTGCGCAACAAGATCCACTACGTGTATCCCAACGGCCGCCAGCCCGAAGACGAGATCCTGCGCGACACCATCCAGAGTCTGGGCCTGAACCCCGACGATAACGACGAAGACGGCAAGGCCAAGGATGGCAAGATCACCAAGAAGCGCAAGGGCTATACCGTCCAGCGCTACAAGGGTCTGGGCGAGATGGACCCCAAGCAGCTCGCCTCGACGACGATGGATCCCAAGACCCGTATCCTGCAGCGTGTGTCGATCGAGGACGCCGTGGTGGCAGACCGCGCCGTGCGCGAGCTGATGGGTTCCGAGGTCGGCTATCGCCGCGAGTACATCGAGAAGCATGCGCATGATGCACGCTTCCTTGACGCTTAAGAGGAGGTAACGTGGCAGACGATATCAACAATAACGAGGGCATGGGCGAGGCCGGCGACGCCGGCATGCCCGACGATCTGAGGCGCCTGCTTGCCCGTGCTGAGCAGGGCGAGGACGGCGATCCGGACGCCTATAACCCCGATGCCGATGATGACGAGGAAGAGGACGACGGTGAGCTCGAGGAGAGCTTTGGCGAAGTCGACCGTGGCGCCTCGGCCGGCGAGGATATCAATGGCGGCCAGCTCCAGATTTCGGAGTTCGGTCGCGAGATGAAGCAGTCGTTTATTGAGTATTCGATGTCGGTCATCACGGCGCGCGCCCTGCCGGACGTGCGCGACGGCCTAAAGCCGGTGCACCGCCGCATCCTGTACGCGATGAATGAGAGCGGCATCTACCCCAACCGCCCGCACAAGAAGTCGGCCTGGACGGTCGGCGAAGTTATCGGTAAGTACCACCCGCATGACGACTTCGCGGTCTATGAGGCCATGGTCCGCCTGGCGCAGTGGTTCTCCATGCGCACGCCGCTCATCGACGGCCACGGCAACTTCGGCAACATCGACGGCGACGGCGCCGCTGCCATGCGTTACACCGAGAGCCGCCTGGCAAAGCCCGCCATGGAGCTGCTGCGTGACCTGCAGAAAGATACCGTCGACTGGCAGCCCAACTACGACGAATCGCTCGCCGAGCCTCAGGCGCTGCCTGCGCGCTTCCCCAACCTGCTGGTCAACGGCAGCCAGGGCATCGCCGTCGGCATGGCCACCAATATCGCCCCGCATAACCTCACCGAGGCGATCGAGGCAACCTGCTACCTGATCGATAATCCCGACGCCACTGTCGACGAGCTCATGCAGATCATGCCCGGTCCGGACTTCCCCACCGGCGCCATCATCATGGGCAGCGCCGGCATTAAGCAGAGCTACGAGACCGGCCGCGGCTCCATTACCGTGCGCGCCAAGGCCCACGTGGAATCCACCAAGACCGGCCGCAACCGCCTGGTCTTTACCGAGATTCCCTACATGGTCAACAAGGGCACCCTGCAGGAGAAGATCGCCCAGCTCGTCAACGACAAGCGCATCGAGGGCATCTCGGACATGCGCGATGAGTCCAACCAGAAGGGCATCCGTCTGGTCATCGAGCTCAAGAAGGGCGTCATCCCGCAGGTCGTGCTCAACAACCTGTATAAGTACACCTCACTGCAGACGACCTTTGGCGCCAACAACCTGGCGCTTGTCAACGGCGTTCCCAAATGCCTGAGCCTGCGCGAGATGCTGCAGCACTACATCGACCACCAGGTCGACGTCGTCACCCGCCGCACCCGCTTTGACCTTAAGAAGGCCCAGGCACGAGCCCATATCCTCGAGGGCTACCTGATGGCTCTCGACCATATCGACGAGGTCATCAGCATTATCCGCTCCTCGCAGACCGACTCCGAGGCCAGCAGCCGCCTGATCGAGCGCTTTGGCTTTACGCCCGAGCAGACCACGGCCATCCTCGAGATGAAGCTGCGCCGTCTGACCGGCCTGGAGCGCGACAAGATCCAAGAAGAGCTGGACGGCCTGCGCCGCGCCATCGCCTACTACGAGGACCTGCTGGCGCACGAGGAGAAGATCCTGGGCGTCATTAAGGAAGAGATGCGCGAGATCTCCAAGAAGTTTGGCGATAAGCGCCGCACCGAGATCAGCCAGGTCGAGAAGGACCTGGGCGTCGAGGACCTCATTGCCGACGAGGACATGGTCGTGACCATCACCCACACCGGCTATGTCAAGCGCATCCCGGTGGCCGCCTACCGCGCCCAGAAGCGCGGCGGCAAGGGCGTGTCGGGCGTCAACCTCAAAGAGGACGACGTTATCGACGAGATGTTCATCGCGTCCACGCACGAGTACGTGCTGTTCTTCTCGAGCAAGGGCAAGGTCTATCGCCTGAAGGTGCACGAGCTGCCGGTGGGTACGCGCCAGGCGCGCGGTACCGCGATCGTCAACCTGCTGCCCTTCGAGGAGGGCGAGAAGATCGCGAGCGTCATCAGCTGCCGCGAGTTCCCTGCCGACGAGTATCTGATGTTTGCCACCAAGAGCGGCATGGTCAAGAAGACCGTGATGAGCGCATATGACCGCAGCCGTCGCGACGGCCTGATCGCTATCAACCTGCGTGACGACGACGCGCTGCTGAACGTGCGCCGCGTGCGCGAGGGCGACAAGATTATCCTGGCCACCACCGCGGGCAAGGCGATCATGTTCTCCGAGGAGCAGGTGCGCGCCACCGGCCGCGATACCAGCGGCGTTCGCGGTATCGGTATGAAGGACGGCGTGAGCGTTCTGGGCATGGAAGTCACTAACGGCAACGGCGATCTATTCGTCATCACCGAGCGCGGCTACGGCAAGCGCACGCCGGTCGCGGACTACCCGGAGCAGAATCGCGGCGGCCAGGGCGTCTATACCATCCAAATGACCGAGCGTAAGGGTAACCTCGCGGCCATGAAGACGGTGGGCCCGCAGCACGAGCTGTTCATCGTGACGGAAGGCGCGACGGTCATTCGCGTCAAGACCGACGAGATCAGCCAGACTGGTCGTGCCACCCAGGGCGTCAAGATGATGACCGTCGACGACAACGACCGCGTATGCGCCGTAGCCCGCATGACAGCCGCCAAGGAGAAGCCCGAAGGCGAAGCCACAGAAGACGGCTCTGCCCCCGAAGAAACCCCTGTCTAGCTTTTCGACGGCAACGACATGCCAGAAGATCTCCTCGACGAGTAAGAGGCCCTAGCTGATAGAAAATATCAGACCCCATATATCGGCGGTCGGCGCACCTGCGCGCCGACCGCTTTTTTGACAAGCTTGGAGCCCCGTGTCAGACGGCTGGGCGAGATGGGTTAGGTTTGTCGCGAGTTCCGCACGCAAAGAAGGCCACTTAATGTGGCCTTCGTCTTGCGCAGGACTGTCCGAGCAGCAAACCTAACCCATCTCGCCCAGCCGTCTGACACACCCCTCAAAGATTTTCAAAAAAGTTGTTGACGCGCGCGTAACGACTCGTCTAATATATCCCTTGCGCGATGGACCTGTAGCTCAGTTGGTTAGAGCGTCCGGCTGATAACCGGGAGGTCACAAGTTCGAATCTTGTCAGGTCCACCATCAAAACTGTGAAGAGCCCTGGGGCGTTGCCTCGGGGCTTTTTTCTTACCTACTGAAAGTAGTCAAAAAAGCCCCGCCCCAAATTAACTACTTTGATTTTGTGTGCTGTGCGAAAGTTTGGGTAGTATAGCTATTCAATGCGGCGGGCTGCCGCGTGTTAACCGCTACGTACCGGAGGTGTTCCATGGTTCGTGTCGACATAGAGACCATCGTCATGGCCGCCGGTCCCGTGCCATCGCTTATCGTACTTCGTGAGCGCAGCAGCAAATCGGACTCGCCCGCGCCGCTGCGTTCCCTTTCCATTCAGACTGGTTCGTTTGAAGCTGCTGCCATCAGCCGCGGCATCGATAGCGGCCGCGCCGAGCGCCCGATTACCCATGACCTGCTGCTCGACACCGTCGACGCCCTGGGCGCCAAGCTCGAGCGCATCGAGATCGTTCGCGCCGAGCCGCCGGTGTTCTACGCGACGATTGTCGTACTGGCCGATGGTGACGAGCGCAAGATCGACGCCCGTCCCAGTGATGCCATTGCCCTTGCCGTGCGCAGCAATGCTCCCATGTTTGTGGAGGACGACATCATGAATCGCCTGGGCACTGTTTCCACCCACGCCGAGGATGACGACGACGAGCAGGAGTTCGAGAAGTTCGACGAGTTCGTCCATACGCTCTCCCCCGATGACTTCTAAATGCGGGGCGGCAGGGTTGCGGAGTGTTCGCTGATGGCCAGCGGTATGTCGGCTGAGGCGGCGGCCATTGCGCGCGAGGCCCAGATGCGCTCGGAGGCTTCTGAGGCGGCTCGCATTGCCTATGTGACGCAGGCCCGCACGCTTCGCGAGCGCCGCGGCTCGTTTATCAAGATGGTTGTCGTCTCCGCCCTTGTCGCGGCAATCTGCTCGCGCCTTCGTGGTACAGTTGGTGCGCTTGGGTTTTCGATTTCAACAGGCTTGGTAATCTGGGGCGTGGTCGATGCGGTCATGCTGACCAACCAGATCAAGGTACTCGACAAGCGCGCGATGGATATGATGCGCGCCCGTGACGCTGCCGCCAAGATCGCTGCCGAGGCACAGGAACTGTAACGACGCCAGACTCGATGGGAAGGTCTAAAGATGGCACAGGATATGCAGGACGCCGGTAACGTCTCCGCCGAGCTCGACGCCATGGTGTGCGATCTGATCGGCGCGTTCTTGGACGACCTTGCCGCCGGCGAGAATCCGGGCGTAGTTGTGGCGATCGAGGACGCTGCTTCCAACCGATATCTGGCGGCGCTCGACGAAGATGGCGAGGAGGCATGCCTGGAGGCTGCCACCAACTTTATCTCCGAGCACAAGATGGGTCTTAAGGACGAGGGGCTGGGCCGCATCGCCCGCTATGCCATCGGCTACACCGGTTGTGTCGAAATTGACGGCGGCTATCACGACGCCCTGCTCGTGAGTTTCTTCGAAACCACGCTCGAGAGCGGTTTTTCGGCATACGTGCTGTATGAGGGCATGGGTGCCGGCGATGGTTTTATGTGGAGCGACCCTGAACCTGCAGGTGAGGAAACCCCTCTCATCTAAAATCGCTAAAATAAACGAGTTTTCGGTAAAAGGCTCAATATTCCCGCCGAGCGTTGCATTGCTGGGTGGGTCGCATACGCGTGCCGCTTGTATATGGATAGAAGATAGGGGAACTACATGCGCGTAGACAATCTGAGGAACATCGCCATCATCGCCCACGTCGACCACGGCAAGACGACGATGGTTGACAAACTCCTGCGTGCCACGGACGCCTTCCGTGCCAACCAGCAGGTCGAGGATCGCGTCCTGGACTCTAACGACCAGGAGCGCGAGCGCGGCATCACGATTCTCGCCAAGAACATCTCTATCGAGTACAAGGACGTCAAGATCAACGTCATCGACACCCCGGGCCACGCCGACTTTGGCGGCGAGGTCGAGCGCGTGCTGCGTATGGCCGACGGCGCCCTGCTGCTGGTCGACGCCTTTGAGGGCCCCATGCCCCAGACCCGTTTCGTGCTGCGTCACGCTATCGACACCGGCCTCAAGATCATGATCGTCATCAACAAGATCGATCGTCCGGGCGCCAACCCCGAGAAGGCCTACAACGACTGCCTGGACCTCATGGCCGACTTGGGTGCCACCGACGACCAGCTCGAGTTCGCCATGGAGCACGTGGTCTACGCCAGCGCCATGAATGGCTTTGCCCGCCTTGACCCCAACGACGGCAACATGGACATGTACCCGCTGCTCGACATGATCATCGACGACATGCCCGCACCCGAGGTTGACGAGAACGCCCCGCTCGCCATGCAGTGCGTGACCATCGACCACTCCAACTTCGTCGGCCGTATCGGCATCGGCCGCGTGTACTCCGGCACCATCCACCAGGGCGACCAGATCCTGGTTGTCAAGAACGACGGCTCCAGCGCCACCGCTACCGTCAAACAGCTCTTTACCTTCGACTACCTGGGCCGCACCGAGTGCCAGGAAGTCGGCGCCGGCGACATCGCTGCCGTCGTGGGCATCGACCGCACCGATATCGGCGATGTCTACACCGATCCCGAGAACCCCGTCGAGCTCGAGCCCATCGAGATCGACCCGCCGACCCAGTCCATCGTCTTTAAAGCATCGACCTCCCCGCTCGTCGGTCGCGACGGCGACATCGTGGGCGCCCGTCAGCTCAAGGAGCGCCTGTTCAACGAGGCCGAGAACAACGTAACCATGAAGATCGAGGAGCTCGAGGACAAGAGCGGCGTCGAGGTCTCGGGTCGCGGCATCCTGCACCTGTCCGTTCTGATGGAGTCCATGCGTCGCGAGGGCTTTGAGTTCCAGGTTGGCCGTCCTCGCGTTCTGTTTAAGAAGGACGAGAACGGCAACAAGATGGAGCCCGTCGAGCAGGCCGTCGTCGAGTGCCCGGACGAGTACTCGGGCAAGGTCGTTGAGGTCTTCGGTACCTCCGGCGGCATCATGACGAGCATGGATACCTCGGGCATCGAGACGCACCTAGAGTTTAAGATCCCGACCCGCGGCATCATGGGTCTTAAGAACCGCATCATGAACGTCACCCACGGCGAGGGCGTGTTCTACCACACCTTCCTGGAGTATGGTCCCTACGCCGGCGAGATCGGCAACCGTCAGAACGGCGCCATGATCTCCATGACCACCGAGAAGGCCGTTGCCTACGCCCTGGGCACGCTGCAGGAGCGCGGCCAGCTGTTTGTTGAGCCGGGCACCGAGTGCTACGAGGGCATGATCGTGGGCGAGCGCAGCAAGGCCGGCGACATGGTCGTCAACATCGCCCGTACCAAGAACCTGGGCAACCAGCGTTCCTCGACCTCCGATATCTCCGTTCAGCTGGTGCCGCCCCGCACCTTCTCGCTGGAGGAGGCGCTGGAGTACATCGCCGACGACGAGCTGGTCGAGATCACTCCTAAGAACATTCGCCTGCGCAAGCGTCTGCTCAACGCCACCGACCGCAAGAAGGCTGCCGTCCGCGCCGGTCAGGTCAACAAATAAGTGCTGGGTTTTATAGCTTTAATGAGAAAGGGCGTCGACCGCAATGGTCGGCGCCCTTTTTGGTGCATGGGGATTGAGGCGGCCTACGCCACCACAAAGGTGCCTGTCCCCTTTGTGGTGGTTGGTGGTTAGGCGGTGGGAAGGCCTGGCGTGTTAGCCGGCTGCTGCGGCTTGAGGTGGGCGTTGTGCCAAATGATTTGGATGACGTAGCCGAGCGTGAAGACGAAGGCTACGCCGCTGACAAAGCTGCCCATAAGAGGAAGTGCCGTGAGCGCGCCCGCGACGATACCGCCCGCGGCGGCCATGGCGAAGCGGTTTTGGTTGTGTCCGACCATGCGTGCGATCGCGCACCCCGTAAATGCCGCCGAGACCAAAGCGATGCCGATGATGCTGCACATGAGGGCTCCGGCGAGCGACAGGCCTGCAATCGAGATGATAAGCAGCAGGACGGCGGGAGCGATGGCGACCGTGCCCAGAAGGCCACTTACCCACAGTGGCATGGGATGCTGATGGAGCATGCCGGCGGCGCTGGCGGTTGCGCGCGGAAAGACAAGCTCAAGCAGGATAGCGACAAAGCAGGTGGAAAGCGCTGCGGCAACGATGCCGCCGATCATGTCGTTGACCGTAGAGGTGTTCTCGTTCTCGGTCCGGTCGATCTTGAGGGCTCCAACCTGGGCGCCCTCGGCCCGCTCGGGGTCCTGTGAGACGTGGGCGTTCACCGTGCCGGTGATGCGGGCGTTTTTACCCAGGATGAGCTTGTCGGCCCAGACTTCAACATTGCCATCGACG
>ENA-OWON01000234-OWON01000234.1-gut-metagenome-genome-assembly--contig:-NODE-234-length-30201-cov-7.393739_pt1 | contig 30201 bp, 21 predicted proteins | sample MGYA00248257_ERZ651798 | MGnify/ENA primary metagenome ERZ651798 (study PRJEB26908, sample SAMEA4031708) | gut metagenome | biome: gut; feature: normal infant; material: stool | place: China | collected 2015... | reverse complement strand
TCACTTTTTTTTCAAATTTCCTTTTTTATGTTTCCCCTCGGGGTCGGGGGTTTGGGCCCCTTGCCTGTCCGCTTTCCCCACTACCCCCGTCCCCATTGGTCTCGTTGGTCACCCTACAATTTTCAAATAAACTTTTGCATTGGTATATATCAGATAATCTGATGGTTTTACGTTTAGTAAATCCTCCAATTTTTTATTTTTTAATGTTGCCGATAAAGTCACTTTATAATTTGCGTACTGTCCTCCAGTTATAACCTCAAGCTCTTTACCTGTTTTTACTTTGTATTTAATATTTACTAACAGTGGTGTATCTAGAATCTTGTTCACCTGTTCTTTTGTAAGCCGGATTCTAAATTTATACACTGTGTTGTTTTCCTGAAGACCGAGTCCTTCTGAAGTAACATCTACGTTTGTACCTGCTGATTCAATTACAAACTCTGATAAATAATCTCCTATCGCGACGTCCTTATAACTTGTTCCATTCTCACTATCTGTCTTCTGTGCAAGTGTCAGCTCGCCTTCTAAATAGTAAGGATAAGCACTATTTGACTCATCTGTAAGATTAAAACTGGTAAAATCTGTGACATTGAGTAACGCTCTTGATGAAATTTCCATTGCAGCATTATCATTTTCACGACCATTGATACCAAGCTGGCTTGTGTTCCCATCTTTGCTTGTAATGTTATAGGAATCGTAACTTAATTTTGCCTGTGCTTCTTTAAGCTGATAATATAGCTTTTCTTCCGTAGCTGATGCCGAGATACCGCTGCTTCCAAGACTATCCTGCTGGTAAGCCATCACCGCATCCACCTTGAATTTCACACCGGTTTTTTCGGTGTCACTCTGACACACAGGAAATTGTTGGTTCATGTCTGTTGAATTGTAGCTAAAACTCATTTCTGCAGTAATCGTTGCTCCTGTGTACCATTCACCCGGTGCCTTTATTGTGATAATGTATCCATTCTCACCAAACTGTGTTATAAAACCGTTTTCTGTTCCTGATAGATCAGTTAACTGTTTTAGTTCATGTGTTTCTGTAACTGTTCCATCCGCATTTTTCTTTTCCAGTTTTAATGTTGGAATAGATGCTGCCCCTTTCATATCTACAGGATTTCCGCTCTGGTTAACTGTCTGAAGTGAGTATTGATAATAAATGGACCGGTCATTTACATAGCTTCCGAATTCATTTTCATTCGCAGCAGCACTTACCTTCGAAGAAACAGTAACCTTAATGCTGTCATTGCTTCCAGATACCATTTCCTGATTTTGCGTTGTACTTTCTGACTTTAATGTAACATTATCTAGTTTGTAAAAATCTCCTAAGAGATAAACGACATTGAAATTACCGGTTACTTTTGTTGGAATCTGCTGATTGCTATAGGATTGGTTCAGCTCCAGCGTTGTATTTAGCATAGGTGTTGTCGCATTACCTTCTGTACAATTCATAACCAGATAATATTCCTCTTTGACAGGAAGAATATCATTTAAACCACATTTCGTATTTAATGTTACGTTGTAATATTTGGTATCTTTCGCATCCGCATCTGATTTTGCTGCGTAATAGATAAATGTGTTTTCTGTTTCATTCCAGATACGAAGCACTGCACCAGGATCCGCTGACTCTACTTTTTTAAATACACCTGTCGCAGATTCTGTTGCTTCCAGCGGCAGTAAATCACAAATATACGGAGATTTACCTTGTTTTGCCATTTCCGCCAGATTCAACGTATCATCTGTCAAAACTCCGGCTGTACTTAATTCTCCCAGTGTACTTTGATGATAAGACGTCTGTGTTCCTTGTGTATTCATATCCACTAATGTTAAATGAATCTTATTTCTGTCAAGTGTTTTGAACGAACCCAGCTTAACTGTCTTGTCAAAATTCCAAAGTAAAGAATCACCATTTTCCAACATGGACTGCCATTCTGAAACCATCCATTTATAAGTATAGAAAATATGTGCTGTATAATTTTCTCCGAAACTATTTAATGTAGCATTTCCATCTGTTGCCGGATCATATCCTGCTGCACCATTTACCACCTTTACAGAACATTCCACATCCATCAATTTCTTGACCAGAACCGGTATATACAGATGATAAACGTCTGTAGAATCCTTGACTGCTCTCTTATAGCTGACATCCAAGATTGTAATCTGCTGTTTGTTGTTATCATATTTTCCACGATTGATAGATACCCCATCTGTAGAGTTCCAAGACATTGTCTGATTCTCTGCTGAAACCAAATTCCATGCATTGTTCTCATATTTGTAGGTCTTAGGCTCAATCTTATCATAGTATCGTTTTGATTGTTCTTGCTTTGTGTTCGTCAGCATGCTGATATAGTTATTCACGATACTGTTAAGTTCACTCTTTGTCGTCGCATTGAGAACCAGGATTGGAAAATCGTCGCTCTTATATGACGGCTCTTCCTTTTGATAATTCGAAAGACGACTCGAATAATCTCCATTCGTTCCAAATTTCTTTACAATCTCATCCAGTGGACGGCTCTGATCACCGCCATAATAGCCTTTCATCAAAGATGGGTTTGTCATAATATCTGAAATGATGCTGTCGCGAACTGCCGTTCCATTTACTTTGGTTGCTCCATCTCCGGTTAATGAAATTCCTCCTGCTGTAACTATTGCATCTGGTTTTGTATTCACTGTGCTGCTAGTAGTTGACTGTCCTGTGTAGTCGGCATAAATAACATAACTGCTTTCATTTTTTCCAGTACCAATATTGTTCACTGCAGAATAATTCCCCTGACGGGAAGCGGAAACAATCTTAACCAGATTATTATTTGCATTACCTACCCAGATACCACAAGGTGTTCCTGATTGAAGCGTGGTATTTGCAGCAAGACTGTTGTATATAGCATATGTACCATCTTCTAAGCGTAATCCGATGCTATCAGCTGACAAACTGCTCAGTACTTCACTGCTAACTGGTGATAAGAGCTTATTATCCTTTACCGCATAACCAATCACATTGTCCTTACTCAACAGATTGAATCCATTAAAAGCGCCATTGATTATTCCAAAGAAACCTCCGACAGCATTCTGGTTCTGGGCTTTCGAACAGTTCGCCAGATAAGAATTACTTATCATGACATTTTTTACATTTGCACTACTATTTACACAGCCAATTAATCCACCTAAATCTTTTCCTGCTAATCTGATATTCTCTACATCTACATACTGGATGTTTGTCGAAGCTGCAGAACCTGCCACTCCGCCTGCATACGATTTTGATGTGGAGTTAACATCTTTTGTTTCTCGAATACTGATATTTTTAACAGAAACCATCGGTGTTTCTGTCGTTCCTTCAATATTTAATATACTCTCCGCTTTTCCAATCAGTCCACCCATCGAGTATCCACCACCGACAGCTGTTCTCGATGTAATTGTACCGGTATTTGCACTGCCTCCTTTGATTGTACAGGTTCCATTGACATATCCAGCAAATAGTCCACCATTTTGGACATTGTACATGTTAATATTTGTTGCTGTACAATTTTTGAACTCAACTTTTCTATCTGTCGAAGTCGCACCTTTAGCTGGAGAATCTGTCTTTCCAATAAAAGCTCCGCAGTGGTTCATTTTATTTGTTGAATTTCCATTATCAGTACCAGCCGCGAAACCTTCTACGCTACAGCCTGTAAATGTTATCATTGTATTTTTAGTTAAGTTACTCATATATCCAATTACTGCTGCGCCTTGGTCGGCTTGATCTATGGCAGATTTTGTAACATTTACCCCTTCAAACATCAGACTATTAGGACTGTAAGCTCCATCTCTTGCAAATGCAATTCCTAGTGCCACTCCATCTTTACCAATGTTCTTTTTCAGTGTAACATCTTTGAAGTTCAATCCATTTACCGTATAAGTTGCACCACTATTTGCCAGACATTGTGTGAAAAATCCTGCCTGTGATACTGAAATATCATTGCCAGACATTTCATAAATCGTTCGGCTGTATTGTATAGTTGCTCCATTTCCAGCCACTGCGATTGAATCGTTATTAATCTGATTTTGCAAACGCAATGCTCTTGATTTTCGAATATCTGCCGGTAAACCATAATTATGACCGATTCCTCTGAATCCATTTCCATATGTACTTAGATCATAAATTCCTTTAACAAATGTAACACTTCTACCATAATTGTCCATTGTCAAAGAATAGGTGACTGCTTTTGGATCAGCTGAATTATTTTGCGTCTCCACATAAGTTGAAAGATAACTGGTGGAATATTTCCGGCGGTCAACTTCTCTTCCATCTTTAATAAGCTTTCCACCCCAGTAGTCATTTTCGTCTGTTGCATCTGCTTGATTTGGTGCAGTTCCGACACCGTCATAAGTTCCGGTACGAGTACGTCCATAGTAAGAAGCGTTCACTCTATAATCCGTTCCATTTGAACTTGTAAGAGCAAAATCACCGCCCGCAGTTTTCGCACCAAATCCGGAATTCACAATTGCTGACAACAGCCAGATAGACTGTGTTGAATCTAAAGTAATCGTGCTATTTGGATATGCATTACCAGCAATGGTATTTACACCTTTGTTTCCCGTTATCTTTAATTTAACATTTTTATCTAATTTCGGAATTGTGTAGTTTTTATCTGTGTTAGTACCCATTCCCGAACAACTTTCTTCAGCACAGGCATATCCATCAAACACACGACCTACATACGGATTCCAATAATAATTTGTGTTTCCATCACCTGCTTCTGTATTGGTTGAGCTCCCGGATATTGAAGTTAATCCTGCGGAAGAAATATTACGAAATACAACGCCTCCACCCTTTTTACTTTGGTCTATCGTTGTACTACCCACTGTTTTTACATATCCACCTACCATGCCGACATAACCGCCCACAGCAGTCAGATTACTGGCAGAACTGCCTTTGTTAACAGAATTTACAGTCAAAGTAACGTTATCAATGATACTATCTCCACCGATTACCCAGCCAATTACACCACCGAAAAATGTCTCTGTAGAATTTCCATTAAACGTGACCTTATCAAGAACTATTGTCAGGTTCTTTACTACACTTCCCTGACTATAACGGATAAGTCCGCCTACTTCTCCTGTTGTATTTACGCCAGTCAGCGTAATCGTACGAGCGGCCGTATCTCCTACAATCACTCCACTAAATGCACGGGAAACATCATCTTTTCCAAATCCGGTAAACTGCGCGACATCCAGTTTTAAATCCTTTTTAATCTGGAAATATCCATTACGAAGATATGCCATAACCTGTTCATTTGTTAAAGTAGTAGGATTGGAGTCTGTTTTCTGCACATATCGGTTTCCTGTGAGCGTTGCTTCCACCCATGTATTCCCATTCTTGATGAAAACCATGTCATCGGAAGCATCTCCAGTGTGAACATCAATCCCACCTTGACCATCCATTTTTGTAGTTAATATTGTTGTATTAATTTTGATCGCAGTGCCATTTCTTCCTGTATCATCTAATAGCTTCATCACGGTCATCATCTGATCTTCGCCGGTAAAGAGTGTCTGAACACTTCCTTTTCTTGAAACATTCTGGATTACCCATGGATGTCCATAAGTTCCACATCCATCAACAAGATAAACAGCCTTTTGGTTGATGTCCAATTCATAATATTTGTCCGCAGAATTCTCGGCCCTACCGATGTATGGCAGATAGCCCGAAAAGTCTTGAGGACTATTTGCAGGTTTATTGCCTGATTCATTGCCAGTTTGAATTGCTGTTGTATCAGCACCGACATAAGAACCTGCTGTTGTATTGCCAAATGTATCCAGATACCATACCTGACCTGTCATATTCTCTTGACTGTATGTATTTCGGTTATAAACAGGTAAATTTCCGGTTCCCGAAACACCATTGGAAATTTCTTTTCCGAATGTGATTTTTTCAGTCGTTGATTCAAAGTTGTAGCTTCCACCACTGGCACCATCCCCATACTGAAATGCAGTTGCAAAAATAGCTGTATTGAAAATCGAATCATTTCCTGCTCGGTTCAAATCCATGTTGCTAAATTCCAGACTGATTTTCTGTGCCGTACTAGAACCGACTTGTCCCATCAGCGCTGATGCCACCTTATTAACTGTCAACACTTTAGTTGTAGTATATTTTTCTCTCGTAAAGGTAACATCATTCATGGATATTGCCGTATTTGAGCCAACAGAGTTTACAAGTAATGGAAGGTTTGTGCCGTCGTTACATTGAATACCATCCAGTTTAAGATTTGTTATTGTGATACCTGCCTGGTCTTTATTTGCGCTCTCCTGTGCGATACTATCACAAATCAGTACTCCGGCCTTGCCGACTTCGTACTTGCCAAATGTACCTTGCAATGTGAGCTTATTTACTGTAAATTTCTGTGATATCTTAGAGAAAAGACCTGTCTGCATCTGGTAATGCTGCTGATTGGAGTCATTATACTTTTTCACCGTATTTGTATTCATATTTGTATAATCAAATATCACAGTTGCGTCCTGGATTGTAATTGCCCGTGACATTGGATAATATGATACTCCTCTCAGATCAATCGTTCCTGTTAATTTGAAATCATCGCTTCCTTTTACAAAATACTGCTGAAGGTTCGGTTGTGCATATACATACAGACTTCTCAGGAGAAGTTTCCCTGCCGAGTTAATTTCAGTAATGTTTGTATTTGTACCCTCATATTTGCGATAATAATCTACATTATAGTAATATCGTGTGTTTTTATTTTTATAGGATTTTCCATTATTTACATTGCACTGGTTCGTCCATGTATTGCAAGTATTCTTATCCTGATCAATCAGCGTTGCTGTCGTGGCGTTTGGACTGGTCAATCCAATAGAAACCACTGCATTGTTGCCGTCTTCTCCATATTTCGTTTTACCGGCAATATCGTCAAAATAATCTCCTCCTGTGAGCGTAACGTTCACTGCATTTTCTTCTATCTTTAATCCGTCTTTTAGAATCTCGATATAAGCTTTATCGTATTTTTTATTTGCTTCATCCTGAATTGTAGAACATACCAAAAGTGCAGACGGATTTGCTTCATCTGTCTTACCTAAAAATGAGTTTGAAGCACTGAACTTGATTCCATTTGCACCCGTACCATTCCCTATTTTCCAATAAGCATCGGTACTGTAGACAAGTCCTCCGAATTTTCCTTTTACATCGAGTTTTGAATTTAGTACTTCAAGATTGTTGATTGACACGCTGTCGGTCGCACTGTTCTTTCTCCAATAGTATCCCAACAGACCACCCGCAGTTTCAGTAGCGTAGCTTTCCATCTGAAGATGGTTGATCGTCAGTGCATTAATTGTCACATTTCCAGTCATGCAGCCGATCAGGCCTCCAAATAATGCATTCGGTGCATTGGAATTGTCTTTAAATTTCTCATGTTTGATTGTTGCATTTGAGATTCCACAGTTTGAAAATGTGATATTTGCTCCTTCTTCACCTGCTGCCACATAACCTCCGATAGCGAAATCATAACATCCGGATGAACTTGAAATCGTTCCCTGCATAGAACAACCTGTAAAAGTTGTCGTTCCTTTTGCCCGTCCAAGAAAACCCCCGATACTCATTACTTTGAGTCCGGCTCCACCGGCTCCATCACGATAAACAATCTTTGTATCCACTGTAACATTTTCAAAAGTTGCACCATCTGTATAGCCCGCGACTGCGCCACAGCGTACATCCACTCCGTTTGATACGTTGTGAAAATAAATGGATCCATTTAATGTTAGATTCTGCACCTTACCATTACAATAAGGAATGAATCCAATTGTAGAATGGTTGTAAATCTGACCGATGCCTACTGTTGCACTCTTACCATCTGCATTCTCAGCAAGTGTAGTGCCATCACTTAAATAACCATAGGCCTCTCCCGCTGCCAGTGTAATCGTGTGATTATTACCGTTAAAAGTTCCTATATACATCTGGCTTCCATTATCTCGAAGCAGAGAATAAATTCCGGTTCCAGTAAGATCAACATTACAATTAACTGTAATACTTTTGCTCAAAAGGCCTTCTGTGTTTCCTTGCTGTAAAAGAACCGCTACTGCTGCAAGATCTCTTGTATTATTTATTGTCAAAGTTTCTCCCGGCGTATATGCAACAGAAAGCTGATGCGAAGCACTATCATTTGTAAAAAGCGTATTTGAATCTACACTGCTTCCATCTGTTTCTTTCAATTTGCTGCCATCCAGACGAATGACTTCTCCGTAGCTTCCGATATCACTGACAGGTACTGCTGCCGGACGAATGTATTTCCAATCATATCCGTTACCGCCAGTTCCATTTCCTGAACCAAGCGCATAGACGATTGTGCCATCAATACTTCCTGCTATCTGACCACATTCCGTACCTGTTTTTGCAATTTTTAAATCAGAAAGATCTGTTGTGCCACTGATGCGGAGGACTCCCTTTGTTGACGTTCCTAAGATGCCTCCGAGTTTGCTTGCTTTTCCATTATCATTGCCGGAAACTTTGGTTGTACCGGAAACAGACAAGAAATGTCCCTGTCCCTCTGCCTGCCCCAACTCGCCGACAAGACCTCCAAAATAACTATCGCCATTTTTCTTTAAATCAGTAGTTAAATCCGCTGTAACAGTAGCGCCGCTAATCTCTACATAGGAAGATGTTGCCTTGCTAAGTCCATGATGAGCTCCACTTCCAGCAACAAAACCAATAATGCAGCCCAGTGCTGTGACTGCGCCATTGCTACTTATAGTCACTTTCGGGCTTTCCAATTTAAGTGTTGAGCTCTGTGAATTGGCACTGTATTGTCCGATTACGCCACCAAATTGCCAACTGGTTCCTTTATGTGTTAAAATTGTTTGATCTGTCTGATTCGTCTGTGGGTTAGTTTTTATCGTAATTGTGCCGCCTGTAGTAGAATCAAAATTAAGCACGCCAAAATATCCGCCTGCATGATTACCATTTGAAATCGTGATTCCTGAGATACTGATATTGCTTAAATCAAGTTCTAATCCAGTATTATAAACTGCTTTCCCGATGAAACCGCCACTCTCCGACGTACCTTCTATCGTTCCTGTACGAGTCACTTGATTATTCAATGCGATAATTGGATTTTCAGCAGCTCCGATCAGTCCACCGGCAGCAGATTCGTTCGCGATTGTTGTAACACTACCTGTCAGTTTAAGTGCCTGGTTTACAGTTAAAGTGGCTCCACTTTTCATTTCTCCTACAAACCCGCCTGCATGCCCACCTGTAGTTGAAATGTTATAGCCTATTGTAACCGGAGTGTTACCTGTAGAACCATCGTTTGTAGAGTTTCCATCTGTATAAGAAGCAATTGTCAGATTTGCACCAGCTTCCATTGTATTACAGAAAAAGCCCAAATTGCCAGTGCCAGTAATCGTAGTATTCGCTTCTGTGATTTTATTTACTACCGATAAAGAAAGGCTGGTACCTTCACTCATAATACCGATAATGCCGCCAAAGCTTGGAAAATTATTATCCTCTTTCTCTGCTCCAATCATAAGAGAAATCGTTTTTGCTCCTGCTGAATTCTTATTTACATAATTGGCAGCCAACAAAGGTCCGTCTACAGTCCCCTTTGCTTTCAGATACAGACCCGCATTTATCGTTGCGCTTTGGTCAAGGTACTCGAAAAAAGGTCGATTAATTGGAATATCGATTCCACTTCCAGAACTTGTAATTACAATTGTTCCTTTGAATGGATGTTCCGCACTTCCAAAGCCTTGAAATGTTTTTCCATTCACAGTCTCTGTCAGATCAAATGAATTGGTCGTTCCACGTGTAATTGTAATCTCAGCTGTTTCATAATTTTCAGCAGGTTGATTAGACAGATTGATAAAATCGGCTGTACTCGTAAGTGTCACTTTATTATCTATCACCTGAATCCCATTTTCTGTTGCATCAGTTGGATTCGCCTCATCCGCAGTTGTTTCTTGTTCTGCGTCTGTTTGTTCCGTATTCTCCTGAGCAGATTCTTCTATATTAGAGTCGCTTTTATTAGATTCATTTTCCGGCTGATTTTCTTCTGCTTCGGATTTCGAATTATTTCCCGATGTATCATCCGGTTGCTCTGTGCTTGTCTCATTTGAATTATTTTTTCCTGATTCATTTTCAGAAGTAGTTCCGTTGTATTGAGTCTCACTGCCATTTGGTGTCTGGGCGGCCTGCTGACCTTCGCTTGCCATAACAGTTGTATTTACTTTTTCTTCTGCCTGTACCTGCGCCGGGAGCATCTGTAATAACATCGATGCCACCAAAACTCCGGCACATATTTTCTTTAGCTTTTGTCTTACCATTGATTATTCCTCTTTGGAATTCTTAAAATGAATATACTCCTTGATTGTGTTCCAATCCTCATTTAAATCATTTACAGCATAGGTCCGATAAAACTGGATTGTGTACTGCTGCGGAGTCCCCGCCGCCCCTAAATGAAGTGTCACTGATTTTGTTTTTCCATTTTCTGCTGTTGAAACTGTTGGGTTTCCCATTTGTTCTAAAAACCACTTATCAATTTCCACTCTGGTGGAATCCCAGCTTAGAACACATTCTTCCTCTACGTGCCCTGAAATGCGGTAGTTTAACAAACCTAATTTTTCACCTTTCTCTACAGCTGATTTCTCTGTTTCTAAAAAACTGCCTGTCCAGTGTGTTTCTGTGGTATCCGTTGTCAATACGATCAGTCGTCCTAAAGGTTTATATTGTGAACGATTTTTCGGCTCAGCGGTAATCCTAATTTGATATGGTAGAATCTCATTTCCTGTGAGAACAAATGTATAAGTTTTGTCCTGTGCCTGACCTGCAGTAAATGTACCGCTTTCTGTGTATGCTCCATCTTTCAATTTTATTGTATTATTAATTGTAATTTTTTTGTAAATATTTTCGTCTGTAACGACATTTCCACCGGCATCAACAAGTTTAACCGTAAAATCATAACTAATCTGATTTTTATCAAATTTTGTTGCATCATTTTGCAAATGATTTGAAATGGTTACGGAAAATGTTCTTGTTGTATTGTCTTTTCCAAATGATTTTACTTTTGTCGATAATTTTGACTCATTATCATACTGCACCAGCACATCTGAAGTAAATAATTGTTCGGAGCCTCGCACTGTGACAACGCGCTTGGCACTGCTCAAACTTGTATATGCTGCCAGCGAATATGCAATAATCGCAACGACTGCAATCAGAAAAAGATAAACAGCTATCAGCTTTGTCCTTTTTTTCAATGCAATTCTCCTTCCTTATTCTATCGACTGACGGTCAGATAAACCATGTCCGTCTCTTTATCATTACTAACTGTATTTGGTTCCCACGAAACGTGAAGTACAAAATAATCGCAGAAGCAATCGCCTCCAAATGCATTTGTCCCTCTATTTTCGATAGGAGGATTTAACATATCCAAATTATTTTCACTAGCCAGCCAATAAAGCGGCTCTGCATTTTTTTGTACCTTACTACTCTCTACAGCATTTTGACCATTCTCATCACCATAACTAAGGTTGTGGCTCTGATGTTTCGTTATTTCAGCTTCATCCATTTTACTCAAAGGCTTTGCTGAAATAACAGGAGTTGATGATTTGTCATAAGTAAAATTTTCAGTATGTTCGCCATTCTCATCCGTATATGTAAATGGAACATTTACAATATTGTCCGATGTTGTCTGGCTGGATGTGGATAATTGAGCACGATACACTTCGTAATAAAATGGGATATTGGTGGTATAAGCTAACTGAAGCGAATACATATCAATCGGTTCTCCGTATACGCAAAACACGTAAGTCATGGAATGCTCTGGTGTGTCGGCATCGATAGAACCCATATCCAGATACGCAATATCGTGATTGTTACCGCTTCCGATTTCCAGTCGGATCGGTGTTTTTATCCATGTGAGTGTGTCCAACTGCCGTTTATAGAAAAACCAGGCATAGACAATCACTCCAACTAATATTAATCCGGTTGCTGCCAGTGTAAAAAGCAGTACTGTTTTTTTCTTGATTTTTTTTACTTTATCTTTCATAATTGTATTTTCTTTGTTGCTGTCACCGGTACTGTGAGCAGTAACTTTTCTTTCTGCTCTTTACCTAATTTTGAATCATTGGCTGCATCTCAAGTTTCACCCTAAGACAGTTTGCATGGCTTCCAATATACTGGTCTGCCTGGTTATAATATGAGCTTAATGCTACAAAAGCATCCTTTGTTTCTTTATCAGAAAAATTATTTTGCATGCTTTCAATCTTTGATAATTCAGGCTGTTCTTTCGGTAATGGCAGTTGTGTAAGATTGCTGTAAAAATATCGCTGTGGATTATTCACCATAGAATATAGTGAATCCGCATATGCAATTGCATCACGCACATCTGCTCCATTCGCATATGTAGACAAAATTGGCTTCCTGCCATTTAAGAATTCATTTTCTTTATTTAATTCATTTTTTTCTGCCAACGTAATTTCTGCGAAATTCTGCGGCCAGCACCAGTATAATGTATATGAATACTCTTTATCTTTTTGTGCGTCCGGAATATTGAGAGTGAAACTTCCATTACTTATCCATTCAAGATTCGTTGCCGATTTATTTTCTGCATCTGAAACTTCATTTTTTTCTAAAAAGAATAGGATGTGACCGGAAGTAAATGTTTTGGTTGTCTCATCTGCTTCTTCGAGTTTGTTGTCCTGATACTTGTATGGAATCAGACTCAACTGCATGTTCAAAGTGATGTTTCCCGCTGTCTTTGGCACTACAGAAAATTGTAATCTTCCATTGCTTCCCGGCTCAATTGCGTAATCTTCACGTTTATTATTTGAATCCTTCCAATACTCTTCCCAATTCTGTGCATTACTGTAGTTTCCTACTTTACTTTCGTCACTCAATAACCAGTTTACTGAGTATTTATCAGGAGATGTCTCAAGGAAAGGATCCGTTAATATCTGATACCAGGAGCTTCCTGTTGGATTCTCCTGAGCCATGATTTTCTTCAACAGATCATCATGGATACCGGCACTTCCATACGTTTTGAGTTCCACACTTTTCATATCCGCACTGACCGTTGTGCCTGTTCCCTTCACTCTTGTATTACTGACAAACCATGCGATACAGAGCGCGATGATTACTATAATCGCAACAACAGCAATTATAATAATATGATAAATCGTTTTTCTTTTTTCTTTTTTTAATGCTTCAAGGTTTTCATTTGCCTCATTTGATTTGATTATTCTTTTATCTTGGGACACACCATGCCTCTTTCCCTATATCATTACATAATCGTATAATTTTACACTTTAGTGTAACATAGCTTTTTTTGTTTTTCAAGACCAATGGGTGACCAACGGGGACGGGGTTAGTGGCTTTTTTTGCAAGCAAAAAAGCCACTAACCCCGTCCCCGTTGGTCACCCCCGTTGGTCATCCTTGATCCTCTACAGCCACTGTTTTAAGACATCATTCAGCTTATTCATATCAAGCGGTTTTGCGATATGTTCGTTCATCCCCGTATTTTTTGCCAGCTGTACATCCTCGGCAAATGCATTTGCCGTCATGGCGATGATTGGCACTTTTCCTCTGGCACCCGGAAGTGAACGGATTGCCGCAGTTGCTTCATAGCCATTCATAATTGGCATCTGGATATCCATAAATGTGAGATCATACTCATTTTCGGGAGCATTTATAACTTTTTCGACCGCAATTTTTCCATTTTCGGCGACATCGATTTCTGCACCTGTCATCCCCAGAATCTCTGCAGCAATCTCGCGATTCAGTTCGTTGTCTTCTACAATAAGAATCCTTTTTCCTGTGTAATCTACCTTAGCAAATTCCTCAAGATAATCGCGTGCGTTTTTCTCTTTCTTCTCTGAGGTGAATTGCCGCAAGGCGGCTGTCAAACGCGAACGGAATAATGGTTTTGCTATAAATGCATCTACTCCTGCCACTCTTGCATCTTCTTCAATCTCACTAAATTCAAAGGATGTGAGAATGATGATTGTAACTTCTTTTCCTACCCGCTCCCGAATCTTTCTGGCTGTCTCAATGCCATCCATTTCCGGCATCTTCCAATCCAGAATCACTGCGAAGTAATCGCTGTTCATTTCATGATGTGCATAGCAGCGTTCCACAGCTTCTTTCCCTGTAAGTACCCATTCACCTTCTATACCTATATCCTTAAGGGTTGCAATCGTACTTTCGCAACAGGTCTTGTCATCATCTACAACCAGAACCGGCAGATTGATCAGTTCTTTTTCCTGCTCTTTTCTACTCTCCTGGAGTTTTAAATAAATCGTTACCGTGATTTTTGTTCCTTTGTTCAAAGTACTGTCAACCGTAATATTTCCATTCATCAGGTTAATAATATTTCTGGCGATTGCCATGCCCAGACCCGTGCCTTGAACTTTCGTTGTCCTATGATCATCCGCACGGCTGAAAGGTTCAAACATAATCTCTTGGTATTCGGGAGTCATCCCAATTCCGTTATCCTCGATGCAAAACTCATAGCATCCAAGTTCTGAAAATCCATTTGGCTTTTCTTTAATAGAAAATGTAATATTTCCTCTATCCGGGGTGTACTTGATGGCATTACTCATCAGATTAACAAACGCTTGCTGGATTCTTAAGCTGTCACCACAGACTGCTTCGTGTTCAATGTGTTCGATATGCACTTCAAAATTGTGTCCGTGCTCGTCTATTCCCGGCTTTGTAAGTGTGACCAAATTGTCAACCAGCTCTGACAAATTGAAATCTTCCTCCGCAAGAGACATTTTCCCGCTTTCGATTCGTGCCATATCTAGAACTTCATTGATTAGTCCCAATAAATGACGGCTCGACTTTGTAATTTTGCCAAGGCATTCTATCACTTTATCCTGATTTTCAATATTTGCCCCTGCAATGGCAGTCAAACCGATAATTGCATTCATCGGTGTCCGAATGTCGTGAGACATATTTGAGAGAAAATCTGTCTTGGCGCGGCTTGCATTTTCTGCGGTCTGATATGCCTCCTTCAATGCCTTGTGCGATTCGATTTCCGCCTTTTTCTCTTGAGATACGTCCATAGATGCCAATAGAACCTTCGCCAGTTTTGTGCCTTTCCACTCTAATGGAATGAAAGACGCAATTTTATAAGTATTTTCATCCAACGAACAATACTCAAATTTATAAATGTCTCTTTCATCTGTCAGATTCTTCCGAAGATTTTCTGAAGACAGCAGAACCTCTATCGGTTCCAATGGTTCCAGCGTCTTATATTTTGCAGCCACCTGCCCCGCAAAATCGTGATACGTTCCAGATGGTTTGTATATCATTTCCCCCTGCAGATTATAAAATTTGTATTGATCTTCTTCCAGATTACAGACTACAAAACGGTCTACCAAACGCACCATACTCTTGATTAAAAGTTCCATGGATGCATTGTCAGATGCCATCTGCATTCGTCTCATCGTCTCAGCTTTTGACTCTGTGATATCTCTTAGAAAAATCATTGCGTATTCGGAATCTTCAATCTCGCCACGCATGACGACGTTGCGGACCCATCGTTCTTCCCCATTCAAAATGATACGACATTCCTGGCACAACTCCGTCTCAAGCCCTTTTAATTTTTCTGTGATGTATGAACGATTGTAGAAATCCGTTACCGTCTTTTTATCTTCTTCGATAACATAATTATCTACAAAAAATGTAACCAGTTCATCCCATGTATGGCTCTGCTCAAAAGCCGTCATCAAGGAAGATTCCACTTTAATTGTATCAAATGTATTTTTTTCAAGATTTACATAGTATTCACAGAGGTTTGCGCTTGTGAACGCACGGTGAAAGGCTGCCAACTTCTGTGCCTGCATCACCGCAAATGCATTATCTCCCTGCTTCATTTCATCTATATATTTATTCATAAAACTTATTTTATCCTCTCATGTTTAATGCCACCCGGGACAGGGTTTCTGGCTTTTTTCACCTTCCTAATTTTTATCCTGCGAGGTCAAAAAAAGCCTGAAAACCCCGTCCCTAAATGGCATCTCGTCTAAACTGCTCCAAATATTCTGTTACTGATTTGCTCATTTCCTTCGAAAAGTCTGAATTATACTTTCGATTACAAAATGCACTACACCACTCTTCATAGGTGCTGTTTTTACACTTATATGCAAACATCTCCCGTAATTCATCCCCATCCATAGTCCGATATGTATTCTCATGCACAATATGTTTCTGTTCACATCGTTCTGGCTTTTTACGTTCCATCTGTTGCTTTGTCGGCCAGCCAAATACTATCATAACTGCCGGGAATACATATTCTGGCAATTGTAAGAGTCTTCTCTGCTCTTCGCAATTCTCCATAATATCTCCAATATAGCAAGAACCAATGCCAAAACTCTCTGCTGCCACCACTGCATTCTGTGCCGCAATGGCTGTATCTGTTACCGCGAGCATCAAATCTCCTACGTCCGGGTTCCTCGGTTTGCACCCTGCTTCCAGATAAGCATCATACCACTTCTTACAATCCGCACAGAACACCAGAACCATCGGTGCCTTTGCAATAAGTGGCTGATGGTCGCAGCTTTCTACAAGTGCTTCTTTTAATTTTTGGTCTGTAATATCCAAAATTGTATATAACTGCTGACATCCTGCTGTCGGAGCCTGCATAGCCGCCTCTAAAATCACATTCTTCATCTCGTTTGGGATTGCTTTTTCTTTATATACTCTCACAGATTTTCTATTGTATAAACTTTCTATAATTTCATTCATCCTTTACTATCCCGCCTTCCTTTTGCATTACTTTCTATCTTGTAAATTTCATATTTTTCATTATAAATGTTGGTACTTACAAGTGCAAGATGATAGTATCCGCAGTGCTGGATTTTCTTCCATAACTCTCATTGTTTTCACCTGGAGTTCACGATATTCTGAGTGACTCTTTTTCAAATACTTAGTCACCCATTTCTCCACCGATTCCCATAAAGTACTTTGTTCCCACATGATGTCCTGATTTTTTCGCATATTGCATTTCTCCCTTCTGAAGTTCTCTTTTCAGTTACATGACTATACCGGTAACTGGGGAAATAGCAATTCATCAGATGTACTGAAAATGCGTGGAGGAGATTGGGGATAGTAGACAATATGGGGAAATCGAAGAAAAAGAAAAGCCATGGCTTTTAACCATGACCTTCTTTTTATCGTCCGCTTGTCGCTACACCTGCAAGTTTAACGGTAACATCATATGTCGTTGTATCATTTTCAATCGCTTTACCATTGACGCAGTCAGCATCAGTGCCTTCCATCCAAATATATACATGAACAATTGTTCCGTTGTAGTCTACTTTTCGGCGATTTTTATTACAATTTCACTGGCTGCACTACAAACAGTTTCACTTTTTTCCTATCAAATTGTTTATTAAAATAATCATTAAAATTCTTAGTTTCTTTTATAATCTTCTTTTTGTCATATACATAAAAGAAAATATTTTTTTCCTGATAATGAACAATATCTGCTTCTATTTCTTCTATTAATTTTTTCAAAGTCATCGAATCACGGGTGCATTTTGCTTCTAAAACCACATCTAAATCTGGAATACATACATCTTCTCGCACTGTCCCAATACCAGAGTCCTTTGATACTTCTTTTCTTATTCCCGGATAAAGAGGTTTTAATGCCGCATATAATAAATGCTGCAAATCATATTCATTTTGTATCATTATTTTCTCTAGATTTTCATGTTTAATTGTTGCTCTTTTATCAGGTGAATATTCTGTTAGTGCTTCTAAAAAAAGATAAAAATTTTCCAAATATATTTCCAGATTCTTTAAATCCGAATTTTGATCTTCTTCCTGTGTCAATGCAGATAAATAATCTGTTAATTTGATCTTCGCCATCAACATATTTTCTTTATTTACTTCATCTGAAAAGCGATTTTTTAAATAAGTTGCTCTTTTTCTGACTTGAACAATAATATCATTTGGATACTCCTTGATCCTTAGCATTTCGTATAATTCTGTAACAAATTGATCATACTCATTAATTTCAAAAATATTTTGTAATTTTTCGATATATGGCTTCAACCAGTTATCCATTTTTTCTTCCCCATCTCAAATAAAACAAAAAAAGTGGATCCAATACATATACTTTTCCATCTTTCCATTCAATTGCCCTGTAAATTTCTTCTTTTGCTTCCAGTACGTTTTGTAATTTTCTTAAATGCTCTTTAACAATTGCTTTATCAGGATTCTTTTCATTTGCTGGCAGCTTAATCAGTTGAATAATTCTACTATAAAATATTTCAAATGAGATCTCTGTTAATGGCGGATTTTTAGCAAGTGATTCAACAATCAAGCCATACATATCTAACAACTTCCCATCTGTTGTTTCATACATTTTTCTTTGTTGACCTCGCTGATTGGGACCTTTTCCCATCGTATTAACTACATCAGCATAGCTGAAATTCACAGTTGTAAACTTATATGCTTTTTCCAGAATTTCATCTGTTACTTCTTGTTTATTTTCATCTTCTAATAAAGTACAAATGCTTAAACATATATACTGCATCAGTTGTGGTGATGTCAGACATTCAACAGCAAGTTTTTCAGCAATAGCATCCGAAATTTTAATATCGAGTTTTTCAAATCCCATTAGTGCAATTTTTTCCAAATCTTCTTCTTTCCACGTATCAATAGTAATCAAACTCAAACGTCCTGATAAATCGGCATTCTGACGAATTGCATCATCTGATCTGTGAGGAAGTGAAACAACTATAACTTTTAATTCTCTGCGTATTGCATCTTTTAATTGTTGCGCTATTTTTACCTGCATCTCTGGCGATGCATAGTGAAAATCATCTATAACCAAGACTTTATCATGTTGGATATAATATTCAATAATTTTATCTTTTGAAAGAACATATTTTTCATTTTTTCCATCTCTGTCTGTTATTTCTTCGGTCTTTGAAAATCTCTCGGTCGTTATTTCTCCCATATAAGGCAACTCAACCTTAGCCGCTACTGTTGCCCAAAAATCTGTATTTTCATTAAAATCTGCTCCGGAAATTTCAACTATGTTATCTAATCCAATAACTTTCTCACATAAGATCGTCTTTCCCATCTTTGACGGACCAATAATAGAAGTCAGACATCCAGCGGTTCGCAGTGCTTGTTTTAATCGTAATTCATAGGATATATCTGTATCCTCATAATGACGCGATACATATGTATATGTCGGGTATGCACCTGGTTTAAATACTTCTTCGGCTCTCATTATCATTACTTTCACCTCCACATGGATTTATTTGTATTATAACATATTTATATGCTTTTTAAATCTTTTTTATACCTTTTAATACCTTTTCATGTAAAATTTGCTAATATATCAGATACTCGGAGGTATCTTCGTATTATTGCTAGCTTTATATCCATAAGTTAACCTTCTAATTTGAGATGTAGGGCTTATCATTTACATTATGGATAGTAGATAATGGTGAAGCTTTCCACCCCTCATGAAGATTTCGAATATGGGAACTCACATCAAAAGGCTCTTTATACTCCCTGTGCATCGGAATCGCAACACTTTCAATACTGCTTACCTGTTCTGTGATTCTTGGAGCCTCGGTCTTTATCGGTATTTTCGGATCATTATTCTTTAATGCGTTCCAGAAAACTTCCATTGCCTCTTTATTTTTGATACCTAAATCCAATCCCACCAATGCAGTGATACTTATTCCTGCAATGGCAATTTCCTTTTTATGCTCTCTGATCCATTGAATAAGCGTTTTCTGTTCTTCTTGAGTTTCTTCACCTGTTTTTATTTTTTTAGCTTCATCCATGCTCCTATCCTCCTTGTGTTTTCTATCTAAACCATAACACATTTTGGAATCTCTGGCATTCGCACTTCGCGTACCTACACTCAAATCCCAAATACTGTAGTCAGAAACTGAATCGCATACGGATTTCCCAATTCTGCGTATGCCACCAGTATAGTGAAAATTAAGTATCTGCTATATTGACGCAGGATGATTTCTTCATATGCAAGGCGGAGGAATGAGGCGTAGCGGTGGCTACGTCGATTGACGACAACTCAGCAGATGAAAAATCAGACAAGTCAATATGGCGGTTACTTAATATTCACTGTACTAGCATCCGGTTTCCAATTGCGATGTTGAATTCTGAGGATAACTTGGTATCAACCATATCAAACAGAAATGTAAGAGCCAAATAATAATCACCTAGTTCTGCCCATTCTGTATCCGATTTTAACGACTTTATTACCTCAGTAATCATCTCTTTAAAATCTTGAAGAAAGGCTTGTTTCTTTTCACTCACTTCAGTAGATCTCTGGGTCTCCTGATATTCCTGAATGCACCCTTTCATATCAATCCGATTAGACTGCAGTTTATTCTGCAAAGCTAACATTTTCTGTATATCATTAATCTGTGACCACCAAAGAAATATAGCCCACACGAGATTGGCTACAGCTTCCGGTGCTTCTGTTTCATCTATTGCATGCAGTTTTGATATTCTTCACTTTCATCCAATAGCTGTTTTTCCAGTTCATCTGAACGAATACTGGTAAGCAATTCAATCAAATGCGTGGATGCCCCGGAATCCTCATTTAGCATCTCATTCTTTAGCTGTGCTAACATTCTTCCATAAGAGAATGTCATTATCTGTCCAGCAAGATAATAGTATTCATATTCGAATATTGTCATCTCATCCTTTGTTTCGATGTATTTATGTAAGGCTTTGTGATCTTCCGGTGTTAACACTATACCTTCCATACTATTTATCAATATCCGCAGTGCTGGATTTTCTTCCACAATTCTCATTGCTTTCACCTGGAGTTCACGATATTCCGAATGACTCTTTTTCAAATACTTAGTCACCCATTTCTCTACCGATTCCCATAGTGTACTTTATTCCCACATGATGTCCTGCTTTTTTCGCATATTGCATTTCTCCCTTCTGAAGTTCTCTTTTCAGTTACATGACTATACCAGAAACTGGGGAAATAGCAATTCATCAGATGTACTGAAAATGCGTGGAGGAGATTGGGGATAGTAGATAATAGGGAAATATTGGGATAAAAGAAAAACCATGGCTTGGGGAAAGCCAATGGGACAGGGAAAGTGTTTTTTTATTGTCCCCCTGGTTTTTTCAAAAAAGAAGTCAAGATATTACGCAAATTCAATTTATGATGGAATTGATTATGCACATACAATTCAGTCAGCGGTTGTTTTTGGACTCAAAAGCCATTGCTATAATTCAGGCTGTAGGAGATATTATTTGAAATTTTTTTGATATTTCCGCACATTAGGCAATGACTTAATACCCTGTTGTAAAAGCATTAATAGAGTCAAGGGGACACCTAAAAAGCCACTTTTCCTGTCCCCTTGGCTTTGTCACCATAGTCTACGCTTTCCCTTGGCTTTATTGGAATAGTTGACAATAGAAGAAAATGGGGAAAAGAAACTCCCCAGACGCCACAACCGTCTGGGGAGTTTTTGAAATTATATTTTATCGCTGATTACGGTTCTGAGTTTGCAGTTACAGTTGCACCTACAAAATTCAGTGTTACCTTATAAGTATCATCGTCAGATGCCGCATCTGCTTTTCCAACGATACAGTCAGAATCGGTACCTTCAAGCCATACATAAACCTGTACGACTTTACCATTTGAATCTACATCTGCAAGTTTATTTGTAGCTTTTGTGTAGCTTCCATCTGTTCCTTTGGTTGCTGTCCAACCAGTAAATGTATTTCCTGCTAATGTTATATAAGAAGCTTTTTCAGTGTTGCTAGCATCTTTTACAGTTCTCCAACCAGTAACTGCATCTTTATCATTACCTTTTGCACTATCTTTTTCATTATCAGTAGGTGCATAAACAACTTTAAGCTGACCGTCAACTGCAATACCTACACGAAGAGCATCTTTGAATCCAGTGCCAGTTGCTGTTTCTTTTTGCTGATCAACGGCAACTGTAATAGGAGATTCTGGATCAAGATTAAGCTCAACAGAACCGGTAGTTGTATATACAGAATATGTAGCTACCTGATATGCATTTAAAGTATTAGCTCCCTGTGAATACTGTCCAGCTTTGATGTCACCAGCAGTATTTGCATTAACTTCCTGAATTGTCGGATTATAATATCCATTGGCTACAGTTGCTCCGCTATCGGTTGTCCAACTATTAACAGCCCACCAAGTTTTAATATCTTTAGTAGATGCTGGATAAAGAGCTGTCGCAGTAGTAGATGCAATACTAGAAGTAGTTAAACCGCCTTCTTTTTTTGCAGTCCATGTTGTTCCTGTAGACGTTGCACCATTAACAATTAATAAGTTAGGTGTTGCAGATGTTGCACTTACACTGCTCATATTAGCCTGAACACGTGTATTACTTACAAACCAAGCATATGTACTTGATCCGAGCGCTACAGCGGCAACGCATACCATGGCAATGGCTGCAGCGAGCTGTTTTTTCAGCGCTTTTACATTTTTTGATTCATTCATATTTTTTCCTCCCATTCGTATTTTACAACAGAACATCATCTCTCATAGAGATATTGGATTTCATATATTTCCATCCGCATTTTTCTAAAATAGCTTTTGTATCATCAATAATTTCCTACTCTCCTGTTATCAAATCGTACTCTCACCGGGCCCGGTGGAAAGAGTTTCTCCGTCACCTTTTTCCGGTGAGGATCCCATCTCATAACAGGTATGTATTTTTATCCTTTTTATTCTGTTGCACTTTTCGTCATGTTATGAATTTTATTTATATAAGCAGTTGTTGTGGCACTGTTTATACCTAGGTTATCATTTGTTTCTCCGATTCTCCCACGTGATGTCGCGGTCTGAATAATAACTGTCGTTCGGAGCTTCATTTCCTGCTGCATTGATTGGCTTGTCTCCACTCAATGTATCTTTGATGTCTTTTACGAATTTCCATACCAGACTTGTGTTATCGTCTGTATCTGAATCTATATGCATGCTAAATTGCACGCTTCCACCGATGATAGAATCTACGCATTCTGGATCATCACCTTCCATCCAGATAACAATTGTGTATCTGTCTACATTTCCTACCAGAAAATTTTCTTCATGATAGCTGCAGACAACGTCTTTTGATTTGAAGTTCACGCAGCCTTTTTCTGCTGAACCGTCTTTTGCAGGTTCAGCATATACGACGCGCTCTCCATTTCTCCACACTGCAACACGCACTGCTTCTTCAGCGCCTTTTGCACATGAATCCAGTGTGATTTTTGCGATGTATCCTAAATCTTCTTTTCCTGCATTTCTTACATAATATGTATAAGCCATGTAGTTTTTTCCGTTATGGCTACCGGCTTTTCCATCCAGGTTATCCGGAAGATCGTCTATCGAAATATTTGTTGCATCTTTTACTGAACGGGCTGTAAGTCTTGCGGTTGCATCGTTGAATTCTCCGGTCTCGGAAATGCTGATTCCTCTTCGATATAATTCCAAACGGTTCAAGTTGATGGTGAAGTTTCCCATCTTTTCCTGTGAAAATGCAATGATGAACAGGACAGCTACTATGAGTAGCATTCCTATCAATACTAAGTTGAGCTTGTCCATTCTCAGAAGTGCGGCGCCGATTCTCTTTGGTTTTCTGTGTGGCACGTACATGCTGACGATTGTTTCCGGATCAATGTCTTCTCCTGATTTTTCCAGCATTTCTTCTAATTCTTGAATACGGACAATCTGATCGTTTGCTTTTTTTCTTTTTTTCTTGTTCTTTTGTTTTTTGTTTTTCTTTTCTATCTTTTCGATATTATCGGTATTGTCGTTTTTATCTTTTTTCCACTTCATTCTACGCTACTCACAGCTTATATCTTTTCTTTACATAAGCTACATATTCTTGCATTTTTACTTTTTCATCTGTATTTGCAAATCTTAACTGAATACCTGTAACAAAGCGGAATGGTCCGCCTTTTGGCATCTCTCTCTCCCAGCAGATAACGCCAACGACTTCTCTTGATGGCATCCCTTCGGAAGCATTTCCCAAACGAGGAAGTGTAAAAATACAGTTTTCTCCGACTTCAAACCAGCGATTCATATATACCGCAAGACCATTGTTTGAAATATCCATCGTCTCGCCGGATTCTTGTTCTATCTCACCTTGTGAGTTTAATTCCCAGGTGTCTTGCATGAATTTGACCGGGAGCTCAACTTTCATACGAACATCGATACGTTTTATGAATTGTCGGTTTTCAGTTACTCTTCGAATCTTCCAATAACGACGGATTCCTTCTTTTATTACATCGTCAACGTAACCTGCAATGATGCGGGTTTCTTCTCCTTCTTCGTAGCGGAATAAGAATTTTTGACTTTCATCTGCCTGTAGTGGCTTTCCATCTAACATTGGAATCGATACAAGAAATGCTGATTCGTCGAGTTCTTTATTAAATGTACTTAGCATATTGAATACCGGCTCCTGGCCTACTGCTGCATCTTTTGCAAGCTGCATCTTCGTCCCGCGCTTGATATCTAATGTTCCCATTCTGTGTTTTGTCTCCTCTGGTTCTGTCTTGAATTATATTTTTTCATTAAATATCTTACCATATGAATTGTAAGAAGTCTATCATTTGTTCACAGAGTGTTCACTATTTTTTACATCTTTTTCCAGCTTTTAAGCTTCCATATTGCATATCCGATAATCAGTGCATGGTCAAACGCCAGTCCGTCATTTTCCAGAATTCTCAGTTCTGACTCTGGAATCCATTTTTTCTTTTCTTCGTGAAGTACTGCTTTTAGTTCTTCTTTGTCTGACTGTAATTTCAGCACCCAGTTTTTGTTTTTATCCTGCTTCATCGATACTGTAAACCATTTTGCATCACTGGCGTCATCTCCTGCTTTGATGGTATATTTTTCTGCATCTATCAGTGCTATATAGCTTGCGGATATTACTCGGTAACGAGGGTCTCTGTCGACTGTGCTTGTAGTTCGAAGCTGCTCTAAGAATTCGCAATCCACGCCTGTCTCTTCCAGCAATTCTCTCTGCGCGGCCTCCTCGATTGTTTCATCGATGCCGACAAAACCTCCCGGAAGAGCAAATGCATTTTTATAAGGATGTTTTCCTCTCTTAACCAGCAAAAGTTTTAATTCTCCTGAGTCAACATTTTCCATATTGCATGTTGAAAAAATTACGATATCTGCTGCCACTGAAGGTTTTTGATACTTCGATGCGTCGTATTTCTTTAAAAATTCCTTTTCTGTTTCTTCCATATATATACCGCCTTTCTGAGCATTTTTGATGGTATTTACCAATCACATCTTTTCTATACTGTAACACAAATATTTTGTTCTGTTCAATGCTGGATTTTTAAATACCACGAAACGATCTCATTTCCCCAAAAAGCAGCTATCGACAGCCCTATTGCGAGGAATGGTCCGAAGGCGAACTGATCTTTTCTATCTCGTTTTCTGTTTTTTAGCATGATAATCCCATAAACGCTTCCTGCTATGATTGCCAGGATCATTGCACACAGAATGGAGCTCGTACCTAAAAAGAAGCCTGATGCGGCCATTAGTTTGATGTCTCCGCCGCCGAAGCCTCCTGGAATCAGCAAGGTCAGCAATAGCATTGGGACGGACACAGCCAGCATGCCGATTAATCTGTCTGTTATTCTGTATTCTGGTATGAGAAGCATTTGCACAATTGCAAGGGAAAAGATAATGATATGAAATTTGTTGTGGATTATTCGGGTTTTATAATCCTGCCAGGCTACGCATACTAGGATTATTACATATATTACATTTATTATACTGCTCATTTTATACTCTCCTGGGGGGGTGCCAGTGGGGACGGGGTTTCTGGCTTTTTTTTGGGGGACCGTTAGGGATGGGCTTTTTCTCGTGGAGTGCCGTTGGGGACGGGGTTTCTGGCTTTTTTGGAGTGCCGTTAGGAAGAGCCACTAAACACCGTCCCTAAATGGTCCTTTCTCGTATTGCATTATTTATTGCAGTTCTGGAAATTCCCGTCAAACGACTGAGCTGACGTATGGAAATGCCTGAATAATGTAACTTTTGTAAGTATTGATTTCGCAGGGTTCGATCAAGATGTTGAAAATCAGATGCGGATTCGCAAGACGTTTTCTTATGAATTATTTTCAATGCTTTCGTGTCAGAAAGCCGTGATAAAGAATTATATTCCATGCATTTTTCATCAGAAATATATTGTAAATATTCTATGCATTTTTCATTACTTTGAAATAAATTTATCGCTTTGTCTATATCTACAAACGAAGATTGTGAGATTGCATAATCGTAATAACTGCTCCACCTATAAGTTCCGACAGCAGTTTCCAGTCCCGCGTGAAGCGGATTTTGATGAATATAGCGGAATACTGTCCGAAAATATCCTTCATCGTTTATCGGTTCGCTTTTATACCTGTCTTGAAACAAATATCCGATGCGTTTATATTTTCGATTGTACCATTTAACAAATTTCACCTCTATCCTTTTCATGATTGTTTCTAATTCGGTGGTTGTTTGTTCCATTAATAAGTGAACATGATTGTCCATCAAACAATATGCATACAATTTGAATTCACATACTTCTTTGTATTTTTTTAATATACGGATAAATTGCAAATAATCCTCATTTTCTTCAAAAATGATTTGCTTGTTGACACCTCGCAAAATGACGTGGTAAATGCCAAATCTACTTTTTTCTCTTGGTTTTCTCGGCATAAGTTTTCCTTTCTTTATTATATTGTTTTACTTTTTGGAATTTTTTGATTTTTATTAATAGAATCGTTTTGAATAAAAATTTGATTTTTGATTTTAGAATAATCTATGATTTCAACTCGGAAGACTTTTCTTAAGTAGCTATAAAATATCATAAAGAGAAAGATTTTACAACCACTTCTGTAAAATCTTTCTCTTTTTTCTTTTGTTCTATGGAAATGTTATGTTCTGTGCCATTAAACTCCGTCCCTAAATGGTCCTAAAGAGCCACTAAACTCCGTCCCTAAACGGTTGCTTCTACCAGATAAATATTTTTCCTCGTGATTGCACCAATCTCTTCTAATGAATTTACCATTCGATAGACTGTTGCCATTCCGATTCCCGGATCTAGTTTAGAAGCTTTGTAATGAATTTCTTTACATGAAGAGCAGTCGCCCTCCAAAATAATATCAAGAATCGTCAGTCTCTGTTTTGTTATACGGCATCCACGTGCTCTCAACTTCTGAATTATTTCTTCTCTGTTCATATCTGACAATCCCTTCTTTTTTTATTTGCATATTTGTTTTCTTATTAGTTTCGTGTCTATTTGGCATGTTTAAAACTCTGAAGAGCCACTAAATTTCAAGAAGCCGCTCCGTCCTAAAGAGCCACCCAATGGCCACCAAAGAGCCGGAAAACTCCGTCCCCAATGGCCACCCGAGAGCCACTAACCCCGTCCTAAATGGTTCCTGCACTTACTTTTAATGTCTTGCTTTCTTTGTAAGGTCTGAACAGGAGGTAAAGGAATCCTATAATGAGAATGAATGCTACAACTGTTCCTACACCGAAAGTACCGGCTGTGATGAGTGTACCAATCTGGTAAATGCAAAGTGATACTACGTATGCGAGCAATGTCTGATATCCGATTGCAAACCAGAACCATTTTGCATTATTCATTTCACGTTTAATTGCTCCCATTGCTGCGAAGCAAGGTGCGCATAAGAGGTTGAATACGAGGAATGAATATGCTGCAACTGCTGTCAAGCTTCCTGCAAGCTGTCCCCATATTTCTGTTCCGTCTTCTGCAACTTCTGCGAATCCGAATAGGATACCGAATGTACCTACTACGTTTTCTTTGGCGATAAGTCCTGTAACGGCTGCAACTGCCATCTTCCAGTCTCCCCATCCAAGAGGTGCAAACAGTGGTGCGATTACGTTTCCGATGGAAGCGAGGATACTGTCGTTAAGCTGTTCTGCTTCAAGCATTCCAAATGAACCATCTACCCAGCCAAAGCTCATTAAGAACCAAAGCAGGATTGTTGACAATGTGATGATTGTTCCGGCTTTTTTGATAAATGACCATCCTCTTTCCCACATGCTTCGAAGTACGTTTCCTACTGTTGGCATATGGTATGCCGGAAGTTCCATAACGAATGGTGCAGGATCTCCGGCGAACATTTTTGTTTTCTTTAAAATGATTCCTGAGCAAATGATTGCTGCGATTCCTACGAAATATGCACTTGGTGCTACCCATGAAGCCCCGTCAAACAATGCACCTGCGATCAATGCGATGATTGGAAGCTTTGCTCCACATGGGATAAATGTTGTTGTCATAATTGTCATTTTACGGTCACGGTCATTTTCAATTGTACGAGATGCCATAACTCCAGGCACTCCACAACCTGTACCGATCAACATTGGGATGAATGATTTTCCTGAAAGACCGAATTTACGGAAAATTCTATCCATGATAAATGCTACACGAGCCATGTATCCGCATGATTCCAAAAATGCGAGGAAAATGAAAAGTACAAGCATCTGTGGTACGAAACCAAGAACTGCTCCGACACCGGCTACGATACCATCAAGGATCAATCCCTGCAGCCATGCTGCGCAATGAACAGACACAAGAAGCTTTTCAATTGCCGGTGGAATAATTTCGCCAAAGAGTACATCATTTGTCCAGTCTGTTACAAAAGCTCCTACTGTTGTAACGGAAACGTAATATACGATCCACATGATCACTGCAAAGATTGGAAGTGCCAGCCAACGGTTTGTTACGATTCGGTCAATCTTATCTGATGTTGTCAGCTCTCCTTTTGCTTTTGATTTTGTAATACAATCTCCGATAATGGAAGAAATGTATACATAACGCTCATTTGTGATAATACTTTCTGTATCATCATCAAATTTCTCTTCCATTTCTTTGATCTCAGCAGATACATCTACTGTTGCTTTCATCTGGTCTTTGATCTTATCATCTTTTTCCAGAAGTTTGATCGCAAAGAATCTCTTCTGTTCTTCTGGAACGATTCCTGATAATTTGTATTCTACCTTATCGATAATTGCTTCTGCATCTCTTGAAAATTCATGGACTGTTTCTGCAGACTGTTTTTTCTGGGCAAGTTTCACTGCTTTGTTTGCTGCTTCTTTGATTCCTGTTCCTTTTAATGCAGAAATCGCAACAACTTCACAGCCAAGCTTTTTACTTAATTTGTCCAGATGGATTTTATCACCGGTCTTTTCCAGGATATCAATCATGTTTACAGCCATGATTACCGGAATACCAAGCTCCATGATCTGTGTTGATAAGTACAAGTTACGTTCAATGTTTGTTCCATCGATAATATTGATGATTGCATCTGGTCTTTCACCGATCAGATAGTTTCTTGCAACAACCTCTTCCAAGGTGTATGGTGAAAGGGAATAAATTCCCGGCAAGTCCATGATTATAACATCTTTGTGCCCTTTTAGTTTTCCTTCTTTTTTCTCTACAGTTACGCCTGGCCAGTTACCAACAAATTGATTGGAACCTGTCAGTGCATTGAACAGTGTTGTTTTTCCACAGTTCGGATTACCTGCTAGTGCAATTTTTACTGACATAATGCTTCTCCTTCACTCTCTTCTAAAAATTTATATCACTATTGATTACTCAACAAGAATCATCTCGGCATCTGCTTTACGAAGTGATAATTCATATCCTCTAACTGTTACTTCAATAGGATCACCAAGCGGTGCTACTTTTCTTACAAAAATTTCAACACCTTTTGTAATTCCCATATCCATGATTCTTCTCTTAACAGGTCCCTCTCCGGTAAGTTTTGTAACTTTCACTGTCTGACCTACCGATACCTCTCTCAATGTTTTCATGCTGTTCATCCTTTCTTCTACGCTTTCTATACCATGATTTTATTTGCCATATCTTTTCCGATTGCTACACGTGATTCTTTCACATTCACAATCAGATTTCCTCCGATATCAGAGACTACCGTTACGGCTCCTCCTACGACAAAGCCCAGGTTCTCTAGAAATCTTCTTGTATCTTCTTTTCCACCTATACGCTTAATAATGTTTTCTTCTCCCGGATTTACCATTGTTAACGGCATCATGTTCATCCCTTCCTTAGTTTTTATTGATAATCATTTTCATTTTTCATACGTTAGTTTATGCTAATTCTTATTAGATGTCAATACCTTTATTGATAATTTTTTCTCATTAAGAAAAAAAGTGGGACCAATGGGGACGGGGTTAGTGGCTTTTTTGCAAGCAAAAAAAGCCACTAACAGA
>ENA-OWON01000220-OWON01000220.1-gut-metagenome-genome-assembly--contig:-NODE-220-length-31747-cov-17.359583_pt1 | contig 31747 bp, 20 predicted proteins | sample MGYA00248257_ERZ651798 | MGnify/ENA primary metagenome ERZ651798 (study PRJEB26908, sample SAMEA4031708) | gut metagenome | biome: gut; feature: normal infant; material: stool | place: China | collected... | reverse complement strand
GTGTATACTGTTATTTTCAACCCCATAATTATAACTTGGTACACGCTATACACTACTATAAACTGTACTCCATTTTAAAAATACCTCTACACATCAAAATATGATCTGCGGATACGCACCATCATATGATAATATGTCGCTGCTATCACTCCTACAAGCACCACTGCTAACACAGGTGCGATAAACCACATTCTCCCGCCATAGATCAAAACAGCTATACTACCTGCAATTGCCGGGAAGATAACTATAAGCGCCAGCAGATAAATATACATTCCCATATCCATGTATCTGAATATATTTAATGAGCCAACCGAAACAATTGAAGATACCATGATGACATCAAACACCGACCAGATATTAATTCCGAATTCAATAAACGGCATTGTGGCGATGAGTACCGTAATCCCGATACGAATCGGTCTGACAAGTATATCAACAAGAACTGCATTTTCAAAATGCTTTACCCCATCAAAACCTGTCTTTAAAAAATGCATGCCAAATGCATTCTTCTTGCACATACAGCCGAAACAGAAATAATCCTGCACCACCTCGCACATCATATAAAAATCATAAATAATTACTACAACTCCTATCCATACCCAAACCTCTTTTGAACAGGCAATCAGCATTGATGTCAGAATTGCCAACAGCGGAATCAGTATATTTGTTATCAGACGATACTTGAAATTAGTCATAACACGGTAATCCCTGATGTATGTTAAAACCACATGTTTTTGTGAAACCTTTTTTTCATTCATACTTCCTGACTTATTTTCCATAACACCTCACCCCGCACTAGCGCATCACAATCTTTGTGTTATTTTTCATGACCGCAACGCTTATCTGGTAAAGTGTCGGAATCTCCTTTGTCACATTAAGTCCTGCGAGCTTATCTATATTTTCCGCCAAGCATATGCCCTCAAAGCCGTACGGATTTTTGGTCATAGAATAAAGTACCTTACCGGCAGCCTCTGTATCTGCTGCATCACCTTTAATCAGGATATATTTTTCCTTCAAATCCTCAACAAAGCCCTGCTCCACAATCTGTCCGTTTTCCATTATAATGGCATAATCGGTGATATTTTCCATATCAGAGATATTGTGTGTAGAGAAAAATACGCTGCGCTTACCGTTGCCCTCATGGATATACTCGCCAATCATCTGACACAGCTTATCTCTCATCAGCGGATCAAGCGGCGATGCCGGCTCATCCAGCAAAAGAATGTCTGTCTTTCGCGCCATGACTCCTGCCAGCATGAGCTTCATCTTCATACCATCCGAAAATGAGCTGTTGGCTTTCTTCATATCAATGCTGCCATGTGAAAATATTGCAAGCTCCTCACAATATCTGTGAAAATCCTCTGCGGAAAAATCATCAAACATCAGCTTACTGATTTCCTCGATATCCTTAACTGTCCACTGCGGCAGATAGTATTTGCCCGGACCGGTGTAGCCTATGCGGTTTTTAATATCTCCCGAGTTTTCCTTCTGCTTGTCGGAATACTGTCCGAAATAAGTGATGTCACCTTTATAGTCAAGCCTGATTCCTGCTAATATATTTAAAAGTGTTGTCTTTCCTGCTCCGTTTTCTCCGATTAAGGCTGTGGCAAAGCCCTGCGGTATTGCGAAATTCTCCACATCCAGTGTGAAGTTTTTAAGCTTCTTTGTGATTTTTGCTGCCTCAATTGCATTCTTTGTTGTCATTTTCATTCCTCCTGACTCGTTTTCATATCATTATTTAAATATGAACTAATTCTTACTTAAATTTTTCATTGTTTATAGCTATCCATAATCATTATATTAAATAAATCTTGATATAATTTGTGCTACAAACTCCATTAATAGCTGACCTAATGCTGTCATCACTAAATTTATCATACTCATAACCAATCTACTCCTGTCATTCTACATCAAGTAATGCCTCAAGCATTCCCTTAAGCTCGTCGTTTGAGATTCCGGCCACCTCAGCCGCGGCTATCGCGTCTGTCAGCGACTCCTCCACCTTGCGCAGGTGCTGTTCCTTTATCATCTCGCTGTCCTGTGCATTGACATAAAAGCCCTTGCCCTGCGCCGCTGTGATAAGTCCCTCATCTGCAAGCTGCTCATAAGCCTTCATCGTGGTTATCACACTGATTTTCAGGTCCTTTGCCAGCCCTCTTATCGACGGAAGGAACTCCCCCTGCTCATACCTGCCGGCCAAAATATCTGTCTTGAAACTGTCCGCTATCTGCTGATAGATGGGCACTCCTGAATTTTGCATCAGCTTCATATGCTACCTCCGTACTGTATTTATTAACTGTTTATGTGTTATATATACACTATATACATTTTAATGTCAATACCTTTCTATAATTATCTCTCTAAAAATGTCAACTCAAAATTTTGATTTGACATACACCCTTATATCTGCTAATATAATATAGCTTGCCGATATGGCTCAGTAGGTAGAGCGACGCACTCGTAATGCGTAGGCCACCGGTTCGATCCCGGTTATCGGCTTCATACATAAAAAACACCTCATTCAAAACTGAATGAGGTGTTTTTTTATTACAAAAATCCCTCTTGACATTTATAAAAAATATATTAAAATTATCTCGTTGGTTTATTTTTAGTAAACAAAAAATCTATTATTAAACCTACAGTAAATATAACATAAAATGTATTAGAAAAGGAAGTAAACATGGATATCGGACATCGTATGAAGGAGCTTCGTATCCAGTACGGACTTACCCAGCAGGAGCTTGCTGACAGGGCTGAGCTGACGAAGGGATTTATCTCCCAGCTTGAGCGAAATCAGAATTCACCGTCAGTCGGCACCCTGCTTGATATCATCCAGTGCCTGGGTATGACACCGGCGGAGTTTTTTACGGATTCGGAACCTGAGCAGATTGTATACAAGGCAAACGACTATTTCGAGAAAATTGACGAGGGAAAAAACAGCAAGGTGGAATGGATCATTCCAAACGCACAGACCCGCTCCATGGAGCCTGTCAGGCTCACTCTTCATCCGGGTGGCAGTTCTGAAATATATCTGCCTCAGGAGTGTGAGGAGTTTGGATATGTAATAAAGGGTACCGTGAAGCTTTGCTATGGTGGCAAAGTGCACACCGTAAAGGCCGGTGAGTCCTTTTATTTTAAAGCCGGTAAGAAGCATTTTATTGAAAATAAGTCTTCAAAGGATGCCATGCTCATATGGGTCAGCAATCCACCAAGCTTCTGACGCTTCATCTGCAGAAGCTCTTTTATAGGGCTGTAATTACTGCCGTACACATTTTTAGTGTGTACAGCAGCAAATTATAAACATACAGGTCCTGCCAGTACTATAATTACATGAGAAAGGTTTACACCATGGGAAAGAAATTAATTGATTTTATCGATATCACAAAGTCATACAACGGCAATGTTGTACTCGACGATTTAAATCTATACATCAGGGAGAATGAGTTTCTGACGCTGCTTGGACCATCAGGCTGCGGAAAGACCACCACACTTCGCATGCTCGGTGGCTTTGAGACACCGGACAAGGGAAAAATCATGTTTGATTCAAAAGACATCACAAATGTGCCTGCAAACGAGAGAAATCTGAACACTGTTTTCCAGAAATACTCTCTTTTCCCTCATATGACAATAGCTGAAAACATCGCGTTTGGTCTCAAAATAAAGAAAAAAAGCAAGGCTTACATAGATGACAAAATAAAGTATGCATTAAAGCTCGTCAATCTCGACGGCTTCGAAAACCGCTCTGTGGATTCTCTTAGCGGAGGCCAGCAGCAGCGTATCGCTATCGCCAGAGCTATTGTAAACGAGCCTAAGGTACTGCTGTTAGACGAGCCGCTTGGCGCTCTCGACTTAAAGCTACGCCAGAGTATGCAGTATGAGCTTATCCGCTTCAAAAATGAGCTCGGTATCACCTTCGTCTACGTCACACACGACCAGGAGGAGGCGCTTACCATGTCTGACACCATTGTAGTCATGAATCAGGGCTATATCCAGCAGATTGGCACACCGGAGGACATTTACAATGAGCCTGAAAACGCCTTTGTTGCTGACTTTATCGGACACAGCAATATCATCGACGGTATTATGATAAAGGATAAGCTTGTCGAGATACTCGGTGTAAAAATGCCTTGTGTGGACGAAGGCTTTGGTGAGAACACGCCTGTCGATATAGTCATCCGCCCTGAGGATGTGGAGCTGGTGCCTGCAGAGGACGGCTACATGCAGGGTGATGTCGTGTCCAATATCTTCAAGGGAGTGCACTATGAGCTTGAGGTAAAGGCAAACGGCTACGACTGGATGGTACACACCACCAAATATGTAGAGGTCGGCAGTCATGTGGGTATCAGGGTGATTCCATTTAATATCCAGGTAATGCACAAGCCTGAGTCCTCAGATGAAAAGGCGGTGGAGATAGATGTCTAAAATAAAGAAACAGCTGCTCGCAGGGCCGTACCTCATATGGATTATCGGATTTATCATACTTCCGCTTTTCATGATTGTGTACTATGCATTTAAAGGCTCTGACGGAGGCTTCACATTTGAATATGTGGCTGCAATAGCACAGCACACCAATATCAAGGCACTGCTTTTATCCCTACGGCTTGGAATCATATGCACCATAATATGCCTGGTGCTGTCCTATCCGCTTGCGATGATTTTAAACGGCTTAAAGATTAAAAACCAAAGCTTTGTGGTATTTGTTTTCATGCTTCCTATGTGGATGAACTTTATGCTTCGAATACTCGCATGGAAGCAGCTTTTGTCCAAAAACGGTGTCATCAACTCGATACTCACCACTCTCGGACTGCCGGGCTTCAACATCATGAATACCTCCGGAGCAGTCGTGCTTGGCATGGTCTATGACTTTCTGCCATTCATGCTGCTGCCTATATACAACTCCATGACCAGAATCAAAAACGACTGGATTGAGGCGGCTCTTGACCTCGGTGCAAACAAAGTCACAATATTTTTCAAGATTATACTGCCACTTACAGTGTCCGGTGTCATAAGCGGAATCGTAATGGTTTTCGTGCCATCACTCACATCCTTTGCCATCTCACAGATACTCGGTGGTGGCAAGGTCCTGCTCATCGGAAATATCATAGAACAGGATTTCGTCCATGGCTCGCAGTGGGGCGCAGGAAGCGGTCTCTCACTCGTGCTCATGGTATTCGTATTAATCAGCATGGCACTCGTCAATCTGTTTGATAAGGAAGGAGACCAGAGCGCATTATGGTAAAAAAAATAGCATCAAGGGTATATATGGGACTGATTTTTTTGTTTCTGTATCTACCTATCGTTGTATTAATAGTACTCTCCTTCAACAACTCCAAATCTAAGGTTAAATGGGGAGGCTTCACGCTCGACTGGTACATAAAGTGCTTTCAGAGCGAGCGGATTATGTCGGCATTTTCGACAACACTGCAGATTACGCTGCTTGCAGCTGTGATTTCTACAATAATAGGAACTCTCGCAGCCATGGGTATAAGCGCCATGAAGAAACGTAACCAGACAATCTATCTGGGCGCTACAAACATCCCGATGCTCAATGCAGATATCGTGACCGGTATCTCAATGATGCTTTTGTTTGTAAAATTCATGAATCTGGGCTTTGTGACAGTGCTTATCGCACACATCACGTTCAATATCCCTTATGTGATACTCAATGTGCTTCCAAAGCTCAAGCAGACCAACAAATACACCTATGAGGCTGCACTTGACCTGGGCGCATCACCTCTATATGCATTTTTCAAGGTGACCTGGCCTGAAATAAGCCCCGGAGTGTTCTCCGGCTTTATGATGGCGGTCACAATGTCACTCGATGACTTCTCCATCACCTACTTTACGAAGGGTGCCGGAGTAAACACACTCTCAACCATGCTCTACACAGAGCTAAAAAAGGGCGTAAAGCCGGAGCTGTATGCTCTGTCAACCATACTTTTCTTCACAGTGCTGCTGCTTTTGGTTGTGATAAATATCAACTCAAACCAGATACCTGTCAGCGCTGCAAAAAAGCCTGCAAGGGCTAAAAAGCTGCGCATCGTAAAGCGCAGTGTGAGCATCGCGATTGTTGCAATGCTGGTAATCGGCAGCTTTTCAGTATTTACCATAAGCGCCGGAAGCACAAACAATGACAATGCCATAACAGTGCTAAACTACGGTAAATACATCGATGAATCAGTAATCGACAGCTTCGAGCAGGAAACCGGAATCACCATTAAATACGAGGAATACGAGGAGCCTGAGGAAATGTACACAAAGTACAAGTCCGGTGCCATCGATTACGATGTCATCTGCACCTCTGACTACATCATCGAGAAGCTCATAAGTGAGGGTGAGGTCAACAAGATAGACTACAGCTCAATGCCAAACTATCAAAATGTAAATCAGGATATAATCGACATGTCCGCATCCTTTGACCCTACACATGAATACACTGTGCCTTATTTCTACGGCACACTCGGCATACTATACAATAAAAAGATGGCTGATGCATCAGACCTAAATACCTGGGACTGCCTGTGGAACGGCAAATACAAGGACAACATGATTATGATTAATTCTGTCCGTGATGCCTTTACTCCCGCCCTTCGCACACTTGGCTACTCGATAAACGAGACAGACACAACAAAGCTCGATGAAGCATTTGATATACTGAACAAACAAAGCAGTGATGTGCTCGCCTACTACGTGGATGAGACCTGTGATGAGATGGTTGCTGAAAATGCGGCAATCGCAGTGTGCTACTCCGGTGAGGCAGCTGCCGCCATGGCTGAAAACGATAACCTGGACTATATCGTACCAAAAGAGGGCTCAAACCTCTGGATTGACTCATGGTTCATTCCAAAGACATGCAAGAATAAAGAGGGCGCACAGGAATTTTTGAACTATATCTGCGGTGATGAGCCTGCTCAGCTCAACTTTGAATATGTATACTATGCATCACCTATCCAGTCTGTCATCGACAGCCAGGATGAGGAAACAAAGGAAAATGAGGCGATTAATCCTCCTTCCGATATGCTCAAAAACTGTGAAGTATACAGAGCTTTAAATGATGATGACGCAACTCTTTACAACACACTGTGGCAGAGGCTCAAATCGGATTAAAAATGGAGTGCGCAGTTATATTTTGTATGATGTCACAAAAATGAAGTCTAAAAATTGTACAAAAATACATATTGCAAACTTCAACAAACAATGATAGAGTAAAACCCACGAAGCGCCCTGCTTCGTGGGTTTTACTTTTCCACGGGATCCGATATTTTTATGCTCCGCAAGGAGATTCATGAAATACACGGAGTTTTTACATACTATAGAAACAGAAATAACCGCAAGACTTGACAATAATTTCAAGCTTACCATCCATCCTGTCAAAAAGAACAACGGGATGATCTACGACGGATTGGTGATTATCAATCCCAAATTCAATATAGCACCGACTATTTATCTCAATCCTTACTACCATTGGTATCTTGATGGTGTATCCATTGATTCTATTCTCGATGCAATTTTATCCACCTACAATGATTTCAAGCCAACTGAAGATTTTGACATCAGCTTCTGTGATGATTTTTCCAAGGTAAAGGAGAAAATAATTTTCCAGCTCATAAGCTACGACAAAAACCAAAAGCAGCTAAAGGACATGCCCTATATCAAATATCTGGATTTTGCCATCATATTTGAAGTATATGTAGGAGCCGAGCTGCCTGAATTTGGCACCATTACAGTCACAGATGTGCTTCTTTCACGCTGGGGCATAGATACAGAAACACTAATCCGCGCCTCAATGCAAAATACCCCAAGGATACTTCCATGCTCAATAATCAACATGGCAGAGTTTCTTGCCAAAAAATGTCCGGGCTATGCCAATCAGATGCGCGCAGTCTGTGATTTTGACAGCCTGCCTATGTATATCCTTACAAACAGCAGGCAGACAAACGGTGCATCCGCCATACTCTACCCGGGTGTGCTAAGCTCGCTGGCAAAAAAACTCGGCGGTAATATGCTGCTCATACCAAGCAGTATCCATGAGTTTCTGGTAATGCCGCTGGATAGCGATATAGATGTCTGCAACCTAAGCGAATTCATCTGTGAGGTAAACTCTACAGAGGTACGCGACGAGGAAGTACTCGGCGAGAGGTACTACATATACGATAGTAAAACAGACACTGTCTACTGATAATCATATAACCTTATAATCATACCCGATAACACAAAATACCGGATATCATATCATAGATATGTATCCGGTATTTTACTTTCTAAGAGCATAGTTGGAAATTCAAGAAAGTTATTGGCCTGTTATTTGCAGAGCGATGTACTAGTTGCCAAGCAGCATGTCGTAAAGCTTCTCATACTCTTTCGCAGATGCCCTCCATGAGAAGTCATGCCTCATGGCGCGCTGCATCATCTCCTGCCATCTGTCCTTATGGTTTTCAAACACATCAAGAGCATATTTGATGACATGCAGCATATCATGCGCATTATAATTGGCAAAGGAAAAGCCATCGCCCGTATTCTCGTACTCATTGTACGCTGCTACAGTGTCCTTAAGACCACCGGTCTCCCTGACTATAGGCAGCGTACCATATCGCATAGACATGAGCTGGCTCAAGCCGCACGGCTCAAAAAGAGATGGCATGAGAAATGCATCGCAGCCTGCATATATCTCATGTGCATTTTCCTCTGAGTAGCCGATATATACTCCAAGCTTCTGCGGATACCTGCCATGGAAATAATTAAACATCTCCTCGTACTGCTGCTCTCCTGTGCCCTGCACTATAAATTGTACATTCATGGTGGAAAGCATCTCCTCCATCACATATGCCACCAGATCAAAGCCCTTCTGATTTGTCAGACGCGAAACCATTCCAATCAGCATGACATCCTTATCCACAGCCAGACCATACTTCTCCTGCAGCTGACGCTTATTAACGACCTTTCCACTCAATTCCCTTACAGAAAAATGCTTATCCAGATATGTATCCTTCATAGGATTAAAGACATCATAATCTATACCGTTTACAATGCCTCTCAAATGCCTGCGCCGCTCAAGCATCAGGCCATCCAGGCCCTCTCCGCCCTCAGGTGTACAGATTTCATCTGCATATGTCGGACTGACAGTCGTAATCTCATCTGCATATACTATGCCGCCCTTTAAATAATTAGCCTCACCATAGAACTCCAGCTCCCCTGAATTAAAAATGTGCTCCGGAAGTCCTGTAACATCAGCCACCTCTTTAATCTTCCAACGCCCTTGAAACTTCATATTGTGAATGGTAAAGACTGTCTTTATACCGGCATAGAAATTGTCTGAGCCGTACACTGTCTTTAGAAAAACCGGCAAGAGTCCTGTCTGCCAGTCATTACAATGTATCACATCCGGGGCAAAATCAATAACCGGCAAAGCCTCAAGCACCGCCTTTGAAAAGAAAGCAAACTTCTCCACATCCTCGTATATATTGTTGTATGGCTTATCTCCTGCAAAGTAAAACTCATTGTCCACAAAATAATATGTCACACCATCATACTGCGATGTAAAAATCCCCACATACTGCCTGCGCCAGTTGAGATTGACATAAAAATGACAGACGAACTTAAGCTGTGGCAGTAATTTATCATCCATACATTTGTACTTCGGAAGTATAACTCTCACGTCATATCTGTCCTTGTCAAAATATTTTGGTAAAGATCCCACTACGTCAGCTAGTCCACCTGTCTTCATATAAGGTATTGCCTCTGATGCGGCCATTAATATTTTAATTTTGTCCATGCTGAAACCTCCCCAGATTACAGTTATTTAAACAACGATTAATCTGATAAAAAATATAGTATACATCCTGAAACCAATAGAATGTATACTATATTATATCACGCGGGAGTACATTTTGCCTAGTAAATTTATCAAAACGTGGTTTTATTTGTCTATAATGACGATTTTACATCCCTAGACGTATTTTGTCTGTAATCAGAGCAATAAACTCCGAATTGGTAGGCTTGCCCTTACCATAGTTTACAGTGTATCCAAACATGGAGTCTATCGTATCCATCCTGCCTCTGCTCCATGCCACCTCGATAGCATGCCTTATGGCTCTCTCCACCCTGCTTGAGGTAGTCTTGTACTTCTTTGCAATAGTGGGATACAAAAGCTTTGTGATAGAACTAAGCATCTCCATATCCTCAACGCACATCACTATCGCAGTCCTAAGATACTGATATCCCTTTATATGAGCCGGAACACCTATCTCATGAATGATATCCGTCACCTGTGTCTCAAGGGATTTTTTCTCCATATATGTATCATCAAGTGGCTCAGTGTCACCGGATGCTCTCTTTACATACACAAGTATCACATCAGAACCGGCATTACCGTTTATCATGCTGTATGCTTCATCACTACTTCTTGCTGTTCCTAAAAACTCCATGCCTTTTAATAAACTCTGCATATTTTTCTTTTCGTCTGCTACTGCGACATTTAAAGTGCTCATCAAACTCTCCTATGCCGCCAATTACTGTCATGTCAAAACAAATTTTATGTTTTTATGATAACATATTTTGTCGAATTTTGTCGAGAGCGTATTTTTTTTTAAATTTTATGTAACCATTCAGCCCCACTCATATTCGCAAAACCGCACGATACCCGTGCTTTCTCTATTCTTCAAACTGTGAATTATACAGCTCTGCGTAAAATCCGTTCTTTGCAAGAAGCTCATCATGTGTACCCTGCTCGATAATGTCTCCGTCCTTCATGACAAGAATCATATCTGCATTCTTGATAGTAGACAGCCTGTGGGCGATGACAAAGCTTGTTCTGCCCTTCATCAGATTGTCGAGTGCCTTCTGGATACGGATTTCTGTACGTGTATCGACAGAGGATGTGGCCTCATCAAGGATAAGGATTGGATTGTCTGCAAGGATAGCTCTTGCGATAGTCAAAAGCTGCTTTTGTCCCTGTGACACATTGGACGCATCCTCGTTGAGCTCCATATCGTAGCCACCCGGCAATGTCTGGATAAAATGATGCGCATGTGCTGCCTTTGCTGCCGCGATGACCTCCTCATCTGTGGCATCCAGACGGCCGTAGCGGATATTTTCCATAATGGTGCCCTTAAAGAGCCATGTGTCCTGCAATACCATGCCGAATGCATCTCGCAGATCGGCTCTGTTGTAATCCCTGATATCATGTCCGTCTACAAGAATGGCACCTGAGCTTACATCATAAAATCTCATAAGAAGCTTGACCATGGTAGTCTTTCCCGCTCCTGTCGGTCCAACGATAGCAACCTGCTGTCCAGGCTTTACCTTTGCAGAAAAATCATTGATGATGATCTGGTCAGGATTATAACCAAAGTGTACATGCGAAAACTCTACACTTCCCTCGATATGGTCTGGCTTTACAGGATTTTCCACTGTTATATCCTCTTCCTCCTCCTCGAGGAACTCAAATACACGCTCAGATGCAGCCGCCATCGACTGAAGCTGGTTTGCCACCTGTGCTATCTGCTGGATAGGCTGTGTGAAATTCTTCACATACTGTATAAAGGCCTGGATATCACCGATTGTGATGACATTCTTTATGGCAAGTATACCACCTGAGATGGCTACTCCCGCGTATCCGAGGTTTCCCACAAACTGCATGATAGGCATCATAAGTCCTGAGAGAAACTGTGATTTCCATGCGGATTTGTAGAGCACATTGTTGGCCTCCTTGAAGGTCTTTACAGTCTCAGCCTCTTTATTGTATGCCTTTATGACAAGGTGACCTCCGTACACCTCCTCGACCTGTCCGTTTATGTGCCCCAGATATTCCTGCTGCTGTCTGAAGTATTTCTGCGAATGCTTTATGACAAACGAAATAAGAATCATCGAAACAGGCAGGATAACGAGTGAAATCAGTGTCATGAGCGGTGAAATCGACAGCATCATGACAAGTGTACCTACCAGAGTGGCAACAGATGTGATAATCTGAGTGATACTCTGGTTTAAGCTCTGTCCAAGTGTGTCCACATCGTTTGTAATACGCGAAAGCACCTCACCGTATGTCCTTGACTCGAAATACTTCATCGGCATACGGTTGATTTTGCTTGTAATATCCTTACGCATCCTGTAGCAGGTCTTCTGTGTGATGCCTGTCATGATGAGTCCCTGGGCAAACATGAAAATGGCACTCACCACATATAAAGCCAGCGTAAACAAAAGAACCTTTGCAATATAATAAAAATCTATGCCGCCTGTTCCTGCAATCTTGTTCATGAGTCCCTCGGCAAGCGCAGTGGTGGCTTTACCCATGACCTTCGGTCCTGCAACGGAGAAGACAGTCGAAACTGCTGCAAATATCATAACTGCAATGATGGCAGCCCAGTATCTGCCGAGATACTTTATGAGCTTCTTTGTAGAGCCCTTGAAATCCTTGGCCTTTTCTGTGACCATTCCGGGGCCTCTGCCCATTGGCCCTCTTGGCCTCTTAGGAGGCATCTTGAACTGTTCGTTATTGTTCTCACTCATCTTACATGCCCTCCTTTTCATTATCTAAGCCTGATACAGCCGAAGTATCTGTTGCTGTTTTTGTTGCAGTATCTGCTGCTTTATCTGTTGCAGTTTCTGCCACCTTATCATCAAGTCCAAGCTCCTTTGCAGAAAGCTGTGACTGTGCAATCTGCATATATACATCGCAATTTTTAAGAAGCTCCTCATGGGTGCCTTTTCCTACGATTTTACCGTCATCGAGCACGAGAATCTGGTCAGCATGAATAATCGTGCTGATACGCTGTGCCACGATAATGACGGAAGCATTCTCTGTCACCTCAGATAAGGCTGCACGAAGACGCGCATCTGTCTTCATATCAAGTGCTGAGAAGCTGTCATCAAACACATAGATATGAGGATCCTTTGCAATAGCTCTTGCGATGGCAAGCCTCTGTTTCTGACCACCGGACACATTTGAGCCGCCCTGTGCGATTGAGCTGTCATATCTGTCATTCTTTGTCTCTATAAACTCAGAAGCCTGTGCGATATCCGCTGCCTTTTTTATCTGCTCATCACTCGCGTCTGCTTTACCAAAGCGCAGGTTTGAGGCGATGGTTCCTGAGAAAAGAATACCTTTCTGCGGAACAAAGCCTATTGACTCGCGAAGCTCGCTTAGTGTGTAGTCTCTGATATCGTGTCCATCAAGCTCTATTGAGCCTCCCGTCACGTCATAGAAACGCGGAATCAGGTTTACAAGTGTAGACTTTCCACAGCCGGTACTTCCGATGATAGCTGTGATTTTGCCCGGCTCCGCCACAAAATCAATGTCTGAAAGCACATCCTCCTTTGCTCCCGGATATCTGAAATCCACATGGTTGAAACGGATAACACCTCTGTGATCAGCCTCAGTAACAGGCTCCTTTGGATCATTTACAGTGCTGTTTGTCCTTATGACCTCATCGATACGCTCTGCCGCAACACCTGCTCTCGGAAGCATGATTGACATGGCTGAAAGCATGAGGAATGACATAACAATCATCATGGCATATGTAATAAACGCAGTCATGGTACCTACCTGCATAGAGCCCTTGTCTATTCTGCCTGCTGCAATCCACACGATACCGAGTGTGATGCAGTACATGATCATGGACATACCCGGCATCATAAAGGTCATGACACGGTTTGTAAACAGCTGTGTGCGTGTAAGCTCACGGTTAGCCTCATCAAACCTCTTTTCCTCCTCCTTCTCACGGCCGAAAGCCCTGATAACGGAAAGACCTGTAAGAATCTCACGCGAAACAAGGTTTACCTTGTCTACAAGACTCTGCATAATCTTGAACTTTGGCATCGCAATACCAACCAGAGTGAAAATAAAAACCATGATAGCAGCAACCGCAATGGCAATCACCCACTCCATGCCGGATTTGGTCTGTGCCACCTTGATGATACCACCGATACCAACGATTGGCGCGTAAAGCACCATACGAAGCATCATAGTAGTAACCATCTGAATCTGCTGTATATCGTTCGTGCTTCTCGTGATAAGTGATGCCGTAGAGAATTTGTTAATCTCGGCATTTGAAAAACCTACAACCTTTGAAAAGGTCTTCTCCCTCAAATCCCTGCCGACAGCGGCACCGACCTTTGAAGCCGCAAAGCCTACAACACATGCTGCTATAAGCATAATTGCTGCAAAGGCTGCCATCTTGGCGCCTGCCTTCCACAGATAAGCAACCTGATTGGCATCCACGTCGATTCCTGCATTCTCATCACACTTTGTCGCAAAAGTTACACCCATGGACTTTAAAGTAGCTGAACCCACCGCATCGATTTTGTCCTGCACCTTGCTTCTTATCTGCTTTATCATGTTATCATCGAGCGCTGCTGACTGCGGGATAGCTGATGCATCCACATCCATCTGCTCCCCCGACTGAAAAGCCTGATATGCCATGACAAGAGGAACCAAAAGCTCCTCATCCAGCTCATCAAGTGTGTCAGAATCAGCTGTCAGCTTGTATTTTGTCACACTGTCATCAGATTTTGAAGCATCCTGCGCCTCATAACAGTCTGTAAATTTTTCTTTCTCGTCAGACAGCATAAATGTCTGTGCCATCTGATAATCCTCCGATGTAATCTCCTTTGGCAGGATATGCTCAATGCCGTGATCCTGAATACCCACATCAATGATGTCTGATGTGTACGCAGGCAAAGCCAGGTCACAGTAAGCCTGTGCAATGAGGAAAACAAAAATTAATAAGATCCATCGCCAGTATGGAATCAGGTTTTTGAAAATTTTACTCATAAACGTTTCCTTTCTTTCCGGTTAATTATCCCCCATACACGAATGCAAAAATATCCGCAATCGTGCGCATACTATCTATTTTATCAATTAGCGCGGATAATTCAATAAAGAAAGTATAAAGAAACGGTAAAAAAACAAGGACCATACGAGCTGATTCTCAGCTCATATGGTCCTTGCTATATAGAAAAATATATTATATACACTAATCCAGGTCTGCAAGACCTACACGCTGTATCTGGAAGGTCTTGTATGCCTTGGCTGTTGCGGTCTCTTTATCCCCACCACTCGCCAGTGACTGATAAATCTTACTATATCCTACGGCATAAATCTTTATAGAATTATTTCCCTCCGGTAAAGTGTCCAATGGTACCTTTACCTTATATGTTTTATTATTTTCAAAGAAGTCCCTTGGATCTTTATTTAATTTACCGTTTTCTTTACTGTCATTTATCAGTTCATTTTCTGTTCCGTCATTATTCAGTGAATAGATATCCCAGTCCACCTTCTTTAAGTAAATCTTATCATCTCCGGTGCCAATCGTTTCATCATTTGGATTTTTTTGTGGATCCTCGATATAAAAATCCAAATAAACAACAGTTTTTTCATCAATCTGATTTCGCACAAGGTTTGAATCCTTTACCGTAAAATAAACATCCTGCGTACTGTCTGCACCATCTAGTCTGGCATCCGCTTTATTAGCTGCATCTTCTTCAATGGCATCGTCAATAGTTGCATATAATGTAGATATGTCATTTGAATCGGTATCAGCATTCTCCTTAAGATAAATTGACGGCTCATGAACTGATGCACTATATGCAGCAATCATAGTGTTTATATAAAGCTTCAATTCATCCTCATTATTTGAGAAATCAGAATGTCCTACACCTGAGTATGTTACATTTCCCATTGTGTAAATATAATAATTATTTCTTACATCCTTTGGAGACTGCTCATAAATTCCATGGTTTGACAAGGTATACCATACAACAATATCACTCTCACCATCACCATCAGCATCCTGATTCATATCCAGCTGGTAGTACTGCTTATGAGTGGTAGCTATATTTATTTCGTCAGCAATCTTAAAAGGATATGTGGTAATCTGTCCTGAATTAACCTTGACTGCCTTATTCGTCTTAGCTTCAAAATCATTACCATCTAGCCCTGAATACAGTCTGTACTCACCATGATCATTATCTGCCCACTGATACTGATTTAAATCCGCATAAGTAAATCCCTGATTCTGTCTGACAATAACTGAATTATCGGATTTTGGCTCATATGCAATATCAGTGTTATTCTTTTCAGCAGTCTGTACAGCTTTATCAAAATCCTCATCAGTACTCTGTAATGTATTGCCCTTCTTTAAATACGCATTTGACAAGATTCCATACCTATCCAGTCCGACAGTATCACGAATTATAGAGTTAAACTTATATCCCCAGACATTATTATATTTATTATCATTTTTATTATTACAAAATGACGTTGTATCATGAGCAAACAATACCGGTTTTCCTGACTGGATATATGCTTTTATTTTATCGAGATGATTATTTGTATTATCAATATCATAACAATCACCAAATCCAATCACAAGCATATCGTATGTCTGCAGCTTATCACATACCTCATCCATTTTAGGTACGTTGTCATAACGAACTGTTTCTATATCCAGGTCAAAATCCTTCACTTGACTAAGTAATTTATGAAACTTTGTATTGCTATCATTCTTCTGTGCCTGCATATCAAAATTTCCCCTAAAGCCCTCATTATGCTCCAACTTTGAATTAATCTGAAGAATCTTGACTTTTGTAGGACTGCCTTTTGAATTTTTGACATACACATATCCGGATTTCTGATCATATCTGTAGCTATTTGTAGCCTGACTTACACGAAGCTGCCAAGGCATAACTCCTACATAGCCATTCGGCAAATCATAGACCAGTTTATAATTATAATTGCCTGCATTCAGACTATACATATATTTACCATCATCACCCATTACCGGATTCACAATAGTACCATCACAATATAATTTTATTTTATTTGCAGCTATTCCTTCATTGGTTGTCGAAAACTTACCATCAGAATTTGAATCCAAAAACAGCTGTGCATTAAAACTTGCTTTGGAATCAGCACCACCTGCATTGTTTATTGAAAATTCCAATGTAATCTGATTATTACTAATCTCAACATAATCTGTATCTTTTACTTTTTCCTGCTCCTTGAGTAATATTTCAGGTTTTTCAGTAGTCAGGTAGGTAACAAGCTCCGCTGGCTCATTTGACTGTTTTTTTAAATTTCCCTTGCTGTCCACTTTAAGAACATTGTCTTTATCTTTTGCATAACATAAAAGAGTAAAAACATTTGAACAGTTGTCTATATACTTCTCATTAATTCCTCTGCCATAATCAATAGAGAAAAAGCCATCTGAAAAGACGACAGGAAAGCCTGCCTTTATATAATCCTCCAATTCTGAAACCTTCTGCTTAGTAATATCATTGCCTGAACCTCTGTATGTGTTTGGAGCAGTTAAATAATCAGCATTATTTCCATTTCCTCTTAATGTAAGCTGAGTATTAAGCGCCTCTCCATTATTTATATAATCAGTATCCAGCAATCCCGCATGGCCATTCTTGAGCATATCATATCCCCAATAATTTACCACATCTTTCGGATTTATAACAACAATGTCACCAACATTTGAGTATTTAAGCCCATCCATGTTCCAATCATTATATACTGTATGACCATCTCTATAATTCAGATTATCGGCTACGAGTCCCATATATATCATGTCATAGTTATTAAGGTCCTCTATTCTTCCAATAAATTCTGCACTCGTAACCCTTGTTATTGTAACCTTTTTTTTCTCCGGGCATCTTGATCCAAGCCAATTTTTTAGCTTATCATAATTTAAAGCGTCAGACTCATTTTTTACAGTTCCGGGCTCTATATCCAGTATGTTCAGACTATCTGTCGGATTTATAATGTCTCTTTTATCAGCATACGATATGATATAGCTTAAAACTATCGCCTTTGAAATCTTCTTGTCATAATACGCATACTCGTCCTTTCCAAGAGTACTATTTTCTTTTTTCCTGCTTGTATTCTCTGAGTTGATGTATTCTGCTATCTCGTCAAAATTCTCTGTTTTAGCATCATTGACAAATGCTGTTTCATCATCATTTTTAATAAACGCAGAAGCAAAATCGTCTCTTAAAACAAATGGCACATCATCTTTAGGACTATAGTTTCGTGGAATAACATATTCGTTGCCAATTACAAAACCATATTTATGGGTTCCACTGTCAACCTTATAGTATTTTATGTCATTCCCCCAGTTAATAAAATTATCAGCTGAGTCCTTGGTAAAATTCAAGGAGCTGAAATTGTTACAGCTCAAAAGACCTGCAAGCTTTTTAATGTTGCTGGAATAATCTGCATTCGAATCAGGCCACACAATACCATTATCCACTATAACAGGCATCATGATACCACTCTGGTGCACACGTTGGACTATCTGCTTTACCTTGTCCCATGAAATGTCATTACCGGTATTATATCCGGTATTATATTTTGCAGCATCGTCTCCTAAATCCTTGGAAAGAACAGACTTAGAGCCGGAAAGATAGAGTAAATCAATTGTTGACACATCTATCTGCTCAAGCTCCTTGGGTGTGACAGTTTTTACATTGAAGGTCATATTGGCAGTCTTATCATCATCGCCTGTCTTACCCTCCTGATTGAATACACCTGTTCTGAACCAGTTATTGTTCTTGAAACCACCCTTATAATATATGTGTGTAGTATTTACCGGATAATCAAGCGAGCCTTTTTTATCAGCCTCCATTATATAGTCACCTTTTCCTTTACCCACATAGGTATATGTCTGGCTATCCTTAACTATATCAAAATATCCGTCTGTATCGGTGAGGATTACCCTGCCTGTGTTACCATCATTATTCTCTGTAGCAGAATCAGCTCTTGAAGCGTCATCTGAAATATCATCTGCTCCGGTCTTACCTGCCGGCTGATTGTCCAGTGTGCCATCATCTATCTTCTCGTATGGATTCTGTGAGTCAAGCACTGCTCCATACTCGCCGGTCTCATCGTAATTAAACTCAATAGGTACCTCAGTGTTCACCTCGTAGTAGGTCTCGTCATCAGTGATTTTATCTGCAGGCACATACTCCATCTCAACCGTACAGTATGTATACTTCTCATAATCCGGCTTACTGCCATCAGGCAGATTTGCCATCCGGTCCGCTCTTGCAACAAATTCATATGGTGATGTGATATCTGAATTGTCTTTTCTGTAAATATATGCCTTTGGGTCATATTTTGCTATGTTTTGCATGCTCTCATCGGAAACGATTGCATATGAACTCTTTATAGCATAGACTACATGCTTATCAACGGCATCGTCACCTGTGCCTGTATCTGTCGTATTGTCTGTGCTGCTATCGATGTTACCATCTGTACCGCTGTCTGTATTTCCATCAGCCTTCTGTGAATTATCAGTCTCTACCAGATACTGGGTGTTTGTCATACCATCCGGCAGCTTGACAGCCGAAAACGCAACACTGTAGTAGCCTCTTTTTCCGGGTGCCTTAATTTGATTGCCATTTTCAGTCTCTGTATTAGAGCCATCCGCGGTACTTCCAGTACTTCCTGTACTGCCTGTATTACCAGTACTACCTGTATCCACAGATTCAGAGCCATCTTCTGTCTCATCCTCGCCCTGCATGAAAACATAATGGTCAACATTTTGTCTGTAATGACCTGTAGGCAGTCCCTCTTCATTTACAGCAAGCTGGTAATCGGTATTGAACTTATAATCTCCCTCCGCCTGCTCTGTCATCTTATAACCGGTGGTACCCTTGTTTATTCTGTCCATATCTACAAGGGCAAGCTCTGTCCAGTCATCGCCCTGACTGACATAGCTCTCCTCATACTGCTCATAATAAAGCGGCTTTGTGTTATCCTTTTCCTCGGTAGTAATAGGCGCAAGCTTTGTTTTCAGTCCCTCCATATAGGCAGACCTTTTTTGTACACCTGCACCATCTTTGTCAGACATCCTTGACAGTGTTCCAAACCAGTCGTCAGGCTCCTGACCATCAATCAGATAACCGATGGATGCCATTTTCTTGTCAGGCACCACCTCCACTATATTGAAGGGCTTGTCCTTGCCATGTGAGCTGACTATATCAGATATTCCATTGAACGCTACATTTGCATCGACCTTTGTAAGGCTGTCATTCAGCACAAAAGCTGCCACAACGAGACATCCTGTAAGTGTGAGCGATATTGGAACCACTATTTTTTTTCTTAATTTGCTCATTGCGATTGCTCCTTTTGTTATTTGTCATATTTAAAAGTAACTACATTAGAAGAAATACTCGGATCTGATTTCAAGGTTACCCAAACATATATTCTATAATGTTTCCCTGGAATACTGACCTCTGATGTCATGCTTAGTTCCTTGGTTGCTTCATGTTCATGCCCAAAAACCCAACTGTCTTCTATATGGTATGTAAATATTTTTCCACCTTTATAATCAGCCTGCTCTCCTGCAAACTCCTCTATATCATTACTTGGACTTTCTATTCCATTTTCCAACGAATAAGTCTCAATGTGCCATTCAAAGTTATTCACATCATATGCTATACCACTATTTCTTACCTCATACGGATTTATATGTGTTTTTTCAGTATTTCCTCCATTAAGTCCATATATTCCCTCCGTAGTCAGCCAATTACGTGTATCAACCACATTTATCGTTACAGATGTATATTTGGAAGTATCTTCTTTTGAAGTCACCTTAACCACAAACTGCTTTGATGTTTCATTCTCTGCGATAGATAATTTTGCTGTATTTCCGGAAGAATTAAACGTTGTTCCATTCCCATCAGCAGCCCTGCCGGTGTATGACCATATAACCTCTTGGCTTGGATTATTTCCACCCAATATTTTAGATGTAAATTCAAGGACATTGCTATTATCTCTTCTGACATATGAAATGCTCTGACCAGAAACATCTCTGCCACCATAATATATATGTACAGAAATCGGCTCTACCGGTGCCACATACTCCACGTCTGCTCCGGTCGGTACCTTATTGCGCATAGTGAAGTTCTGCTTTGAAGTATACTTCTTGTCTCCTGCCTTAAAGTCCACAACAAGTCCGACAGAATTCTTGCTTTCTGCCTCACTTAAATCAGGTGTAAAGCCTATTACATTTTCTGCCATAAGTGACTCCTTGCCCTGACCATCAGCCTTCACCGCACCTGTTGCAGGATCAAGTGTATCCTTTCGCAGATAGATTTTGTGCTCTGATGGTCTGTATATGATATTGTATGTACAATCCTTGTTGTAAATAATCAGCTTGCTGTCGGATGATGTTTCCTCAGATGATGCTTCTTCGGATGACGCTTCTTCCGCTGATGCAGTTGCAATATAACCTGCCTCAGGGTTTACTGATGCCACTTCAACCGGTGCCGCCACTGTAGCAGGCTCATACTTGACACCCTTTTGCGCATCAATTATCAGGTCTCCTATCTGATTCATCGTAAGCTGTGCCTCATACTGTAAATCTACATCCTTTGAAGCGTATTTATACTGCTTCGTGCTCGTACCGATAAAGCCCACAACAGCCAGACCCAGTATTCCCATTATCGCCATGACAATGACAAGCTCAACAAGTGTAAAGCCACTGTTTTTCCTATTATTTGATTTATTCATGCGCTTTAAAATCTTCATGGTTCATCTTCCTCTCCGATTTCATCATAAAACCTTATAACAGCCTTGCGTCAAAATAAAATATTTTGCATTTAACTATGTAAATTACTCACATACCACCTTGCCGGTTTCCTTGTATATCGTGATAACCTTCTCGGTGCTGTTTTTTTGAACCCAGATACGGCTGCAGTACTTGCCGTTAGTATCCGGCTTTTGTGCACCTGAGCTTCTGTCGAACTGAAGCTCTATACTGTCAGAGACGTTCAATTGTGTCTTGCCACTATAATCATCATTCAGGGAATAGTATACTTCAATCCTGCTCTTTCCGATTTTACTCGGATCAGATTCCGTACCATTTATAGTCATCTTATAATAGTAGGCACCATCTGATGCCTTGTATATCTTAAGAACTGCGCTGTCCTTTCCCATAGAGGTAACTCTTGTTTTGTTAATTATCGATTCAATATTTCTGGCACATTGCTTCACCTCAACACCCATGACCGAGCGAATGGATATGGTTGCCGCGCCTATCAGTACGACAGATATCGCTATCACAACTATAAGCTCCACCAGAGAGAAACCACCATTATTCTTTTTTACTTTTACAAACATATTGGATTCCTCCCTTGTATATATCGTCAAAATATGTCAAATATAAATATTTCGCAGCTGTTTTGTGTCTTGGAAACCGCTTATTTTCTACTCCTTTGTCCAGTTCTGGTATGTAATGAGTGTAGCATAATCTATTTTTGTATCCGCCTCTTTCTTGTTTGAAAAAGCAGAAACATTACCCAGATAGTTGGCACCATCCATGAACACATCATACAGGTGCAGTGCATCGTCTGCATCACTTACCTTTTCAAGAAGCAATGCCTTAAATACCTCCTGTGTACCATTATCAATCTCGCACTGCTCTTTGTTTACGATTATCCTGCCCTTTGCAATTATAGTACCTGTAAAGTCAGCATCAAGTGTCACATTTCCTGTAGCAACAATTATATCCACATTGTGTGATTTGTCATTTGCATCATAGGTGTAGTTACCGTTTTTGACAATTGCCTGGTATTTTTTTCCCTGATACTCAGTCTCAAATATATGTTTGTTACCGGAATTTGGCACTATCTTCTGCAAATTGGTATTGTTAACTATATTTGTAAAAAGCGAAACACTTGCTGCATTTGTCGGTAAATCCGCATAATTTGTCAAAAGCTTTGAGTTTAGTGCAGTATATGTGCGCTGTAAAGCATCCGACTGTGCATCCATGTCCACACCATCAGCTATGCCCCTCAAAAGGCTTAAATTGCTGCCATCGTAGATGCTGTAATTGCCGGCAGTATATATGCTTGCAGACTCATTTACCTGTATGCTGTCCGTATAGAAATTGGTGTATCTCTTGAGCTTGTCACTGTCTGCACCAAAATAGTCACTGTAATACTCAGCTGCCTTGTTCGTTGGCAGATTGACATAATAGTATACAAGTCCATCATCACTATTATCAGTGGAAGGGACAAAGACTTTCTTTATGCACTTGTCGATTGTCCTGCCATCCGGCAGATATGCTGAGAGAGCCTTGCCTGTCTTTGTACTGACCACATTAGTATTTATCTCAGTATACTTCGTCTGATCCTGTCCGGTTGCCGTGATATCCTTGTACTCCTTATAGGAAAGTGGATTCTTGTTGTAAAGCGATTTGGCATCCGCACCATTTCCACTTGTGCCTATGCACTCAGGCGGCACAAGGTATGCTATCTGGTCACCCTTTACAGAGATTGACTCACCCATAGCCACATTGCTGTTTTGTGTACCCACACCACTTGAATTTACAATAGCCTGTGTATTGATATATGCAGTTCCTGCTAACATAAGCTCCCTGATATTTGACATATCAAGAGATGCCTCCCTGCCGTTTATGATAATAGCAGAGCTATCGCCTGCGACAGGATTTTCCTTGTCAGCACCTCCGTTGCCAAAGCCGACGTACTTTGCATTGTTATTCTTATTATTCTTGCCAAGTGTGACATTTGAGCCTGTACCCTTTAATGTCATGTCATCCGCCACATATGTCATGCCATCCAGATTGACTGTTGCACCATTTACATTTATGTTGCCTGTCCACAGCTGACACTGTGCATCAACAGAAAGTTTACTGTTATTGTGTACACCAGCCATGTTATTTTTTATTGTAGCCGTATCTTTTCCGGCAAAGTCTCCCACCTCTATATCGCCCTCTGCAATCATATAGCTGGTATCCTTTACATCAAGTGTGGCATTGTTTGGAATAACAACACTCGTAGTAGAAGTTCCTGTGTCTGCCGCATTTTCGCAGCCGGCATAGAGATTGCCGGATAGATTTACTTTAGTAAGTCCTGATGTAATTTTCAGTCCTTCATTTCCTACAAGAGAATATGTAAAAAGCTCCGGAACTCCTCCCGATGCTGTAAAGCTCATGGATGGAACTCCCAGAGAAATGTCTGTCTCTATTATTGATTTAAATCCCTTTTCATCGGTATACTCTACCCTTAGTCCGTTCAGCACGACACGATTTTGGTACACCTTGAGCTGTCCATTGCCGTTTACATCGGCATTGGTCGATTTGATAATAGCACGTGGCTGATTGTCTTTATTCTCGAGAAGCTTCGGGTCTACATATTGTATGAGCTTTCCCCTATTAAACGTCATACCTGTGCTGTCATACTCCAGGCTGGTCTTTAAGCTCTTCAGATACTCCTGCGCAAAGTTGCTCTGTCTGCCGGCCTCATTTATGCTGCTGTCAGAGTAATTCTCCATAACCTTGGTATATCCTGCTGAGTAAGCCTTGGAAATATCTCCCTGCAGACCTGTACATATCTGATCCAGCACACCCTCTGCCGAGTAAAAGTTATCTGTATTTTTTTCATCCGTCACCTTCATCTGGAGGTTCATAAGTGCTATCCACAGCACAGTCACAGCTAAAACAGCCACTATAGCCATTGCAACTACAACCATCACAAAGGAAGCACCACGGTTATCGTTACGCTTCATAATTAATACCCCATGCTTCCGGTCATCGTAACAACCGGGTCTTTATCATTAAATATATCATCCAGTGAAGCCTTGCTCTCGTATACAGCCACCTTCACATCATACAGCCTTTCAGATGCATTGCTTTTTGTCAGATTCTTTATATCGACAATTGCCTTTACATCATTCTGAATTACATTGTTATTAAAGCCATATATAGCCTGCCCCGGCTGTAGTGGATTATCCGGTGCTCCCATATTTACATTCAGATTGGTGGCTATATGAGTATAAGCATGACCTGTACGATTTCCCGGCTCACTTACCTTCACATATGCCTTATATGTACTCTCCTTCGTGCTCAACTCTGACTGATCCGATATAGTCTTTTGCTTTACAATATTTACCGTGCAGTCCAGCTTGTCCTTATTATTGATTATAATGACATCGTTGCAGGTATTGTAAAGTGCTCCTGTAGATGTGTACCATGGATTGTAAAACAGATAGACATTTCTCAGATTATGGTTTACAGTATCTGAAGAATTGTCGTAAATCACCATGGTATAATCATCCTTCAGTGCACTATTCGGATCCGGAAAAGTCTTTCTTACTCCATTCTTATTGATAGAATACGAATACGACACCGTCACCTTGGTAGCCTTATTGCTCGCAGCTCCACTCTTTTCTATATCAATTGTGATAGTTCTCTTTATATCACTCTGCTGTACACTGAAGCCTAGATTCATATTGTTAAATGCAGATATAATATTTGTAGCAGAATACTTGTCTGCACTCATGCAGTCAAAATTTGCATCCATGGCCGACATATCCGCTACCTCGTCCATGTTGTACTTTTTAACCTTATTGTCCGACTCTGCGTCCGATTTTGCATCCACTGTCACAAGAGCATTGTATTTCTTTGTGCCTGACTGCACACCAGACATATAGAAATAATACTTGTGTGCATCCGACTCCCTGAAATCCCAAAGCGATGTATCGATTATTTTGGCTGATGCATCAGTCTTGTGAATACAGCTAGTGATGACATCGTCCTTGTTTACAATCTCAGCACTGATATCCTCAAGCCTCTTTACATTATCAAACTTGCCCGACTTCTTAAGAAGCTCACATGCACTGCTTCCATCTGATATATTAAAGCCGTCCGCCACGTCAAAGCCCTCCGACGGATAGTTGAACTGATACGCCAGTGTCTTCATGGAGTTCTTCTCAATGCCCTCCATAATGTTTGTCGCCAGATGTGTAGCATTCATCTCGTTTTTTGCCTTTACATTGGTCTTTGTAGCTGTGACAAATGCATTCAAAAAAGGAAGCACGATTATTGCGAGAATAGCAATCGACACAATAATCTCCACAAGTGTTACTCCTCGATCATCGTTTTTTAGCTTTCTCAAATCTGCTTCCTCCCCTCTTGTATTTTGTTATCTCATAACTCAATAATCTAACATTTAATATTTATGATTAATCAGTTAGTTTGTTGTACCAAACAGATTATTTGTACCATGTGGTACTGCAGGTATGTATGGTGCCTCATATGGCTTATCAAGTCCATACAGGAAATATGAATCCACAAGCATCTCACCTGTCAGCTTGCCTGTCGAATCATCAAAGCTCACATTGAGTGTGCTGATAGTTTTCTTCTGTGATGAACCAATCACCTCGCCGAGCATAGCCTTAAGCCCATGATATTCTGTCTTGAATGCCATAACTGTGCTGACATCATAAAGCTGATAGCCTGTAACCGTAGACTTTGCAGAGCCTGATGATGTGCCGCTACCAGCTGCACTACCGTCATCAGTCTGTGACTGAGAACTGTTGCCATCAGCGGTCTGAGAGCTCTGCGAACTGTCTGTATTACTGCTGTCCGTAGTACTACTGTCAGTAGAGCCACTGTCCGTTGTGCTGCCGGACGAAGAATCTGTACCGGCTTCACCTGTCGGATTATTCACATCAATAGCAGTCGGTGAGCCGACTGTAAGCTCTGTAATATTTGTATTAGTAGATTTCTCGATAGCAACCGCATCCATAATGCCGTTTTCAATCTGTAAATATGAAGGAAAATTGTCATATACCTGTTGCATGGCATCAGACATATCCTTTGTCTTCTTTGTGTAGTCATCCGCCTTTGCCGCAAGGGCTGAAAGCTGATTGTACTGTGATTTCAGATTCATATTTTCGCTCTTGAGTGAATCCCTCTTATTGGACTGCGGCATAAAAATCAAAAAAAATGTCAGTGCTAAAATGGCAACACCCGCTAATATAATAAGTAACTTTTTATCTCTTGTCGACATCCTAACACCCCCCTACTGATTTGTACTGTCTGTATCTGATGATGAATTACTATCCGTCTGTGCCTGTGATGACGCATCTTTTGATGTATCATCTGGCTCACTGCCTGTGCCATCCGCCGATTCAGAAGCAGCACTGTCATCAGCCTTTACATATGTGCAATCTACTGTGAACTGAACCTTTGAAGCACCGGTCTCATCAACCTCCTCTGTGATGGTTGACACATTGGATACCATGATACTCTCAAATGTACGAAGCTGTGCAATCACATCAGCCGCTATATCCTTGCTGCCTGTCTTGATGGTCATCGAAACACCATCTGTCGTAACAGACATATTCACAAGCTTGGCCTCTGACGGAAGCTTCTGCTCCAGCTCATCCACGAAGCCCGTTATCTCATCATTCTTGTTGGATGAGGCGCTCTCAAGAAGCTTGGTCCAGTCATAGTCCTTCTTGGTCTGGTTGTACACATCATATATATTCTGTGCATATGACAAATCAGAAACACGCGCTTTAAGCGTCATATTGTCTGAAGTTAAAACAAGATTTGAAAAAATGCTGTATGCCGTGATACCAACTGCAACTACCACACACAAGCCAAAAATGAGGAGCTGTACCGCAAAAGAAACCGGCTTTTCTGCTGTCTCCCCAGCCTTTACCGGAAGTGGCTTCCCATCAGGACCAACAGGCGGATTACCCTGCGTACCTGTCTGTGCACCGCCAAGTGGCATAGCACCTGTAGCTGCTCCTGCCATAAGTGGAGCACCGATTCCCTTGTTTTTCTTACTGTCTAATATGTCAAGCGGATTCAGTGAGCATCCAACACAGTTGAAATACTCTGCCAGCTTTGCCTCTGCGAGGTTTATGCTCTTTGCTACATGCATACCGTCAAACTGCTGGAGCGGAACTACCTTAATATTCAGTTCATTGGTCAAAAGCTTTGAGAGTCCGCTGAAATCAGCACCTAAGCCAATGAGGAAAATTCTCTCGATAGGAGTATCTGAGTTTCTCGACTGATAGTAGTCTATCACTCGTCCGAGACTGCTTATCAGATTGGAAAGTGCGTATGACACATTCAGGCGAAGCTTCTTAAAGCGCTCTGAATCAATCTCATGCCCCATAGGATCCATGCCACCGCCTGCAGGTTCATCCGGCACTGTACCATCAGGCTTTATTGCAAGGCATGTCTTTCTGCGTGCCACATCAACTGCATCGGTAAATGACAGATACTCTCCAAAAAGCTCACTATCCTGAATTTCCTCTATAGCATCAGCCAGTCCATAATTGACATTACGCTGCAGCTTTACCATGCTTCCATCCATTACAGTCAGTGTGGTAGAAACCTCATCCACCTTGACAGTTACCTTCACATCTCCGGGAATCTCTCTTCTCATGAGCTGCTTGATGGCATTTCCACTATAGTCAAGAGCTACAAGCTGCAGTCTGCAATAAGCTGCAAGAGCACCATATGACAAAATAAGGTCATTAGGCACAGCAATAACCGAAAGACGTAATTTCTTTTCTTCCGGTCTGTCAATCTTCTCTATAATCTGATGTACCAACTTGTACTGGCTCAAATCCACCGGAAAATAATCCGATGCATTCATTGCAATCATTTCCCTAAGCTGCTTTTCCTTAACAAGCGGAAGCTCAATATCCCTGCTTGCTATACGTGCTGAATTTAACACAAAAACAGCTTTTTTGGTGGCAATCTTCTTTTCCTTTAGCTTGCTGTATAAGATAGAACGAAACATTCCATCCGGCTGTACCACTCCATCATCAATCATCCCCGGTGGTGTCGGAAAGCCGAACATATTGTAAATCTTGGGATTTTTCGCTTTGTAATCAATCTCAACTACTCTGGTAAGGTTCTCCCCTATTTCAATGCCGAGTACCCTGTTTGCCATAACCTAATCCTCCATGTTTATCTTTGTTTTACACTGTATACGTCTGTAAAACTTTCGTAACTGTACTGAATAGTTACAATCTTTCTATATAAATTTCGGTATATCTGTGTTTTACTCTGCTTTTATCTCACCGTAAGTCATATTGCCTGCGCTTGTGTCAAGCACGCTTTATTATAACACACTTTTCAAAAGCCTGCGAGTGCCAAATATGCCGTTATCATTTTCTCACCCCATAGCATCGAAATAAAAATTCCGGCTGCCAAGTATGGTCCCATTGCAAGCCTGTTGCCTGCTTTTGTTACTTTCATACGAATCAGATGTATCACGGAACCTATGATGCATCCCAGGAAAAATGCTAATGTAATATTCTGCCAGCCTATCGCAAGGCCTGCGCATGCCATAAGCTTGACGTCTCCGCCACCTATGGCTCTTCCTCCACTTACAAGAAGAAGGAGTTCAAGGAATAAACTGACACAAAAGAATCCTATCACATATTCAGACCAGTTATCATGGTCTAAAAACACATGCAGGATTCCAAGCACCAGTATAAATATATTGATTCCTAATGGAATTTCATATGTTCTCCAGTCTATCACACTCAGAACTATGAGTGCAGATGTAAGAAAGCAGTAGATGATACTCGTAAGTTCAAGTCCATTTACTGCAAATACTACTATGTATAATATACCGTTTAACGCCTCAATAATAGGGTATTGAGGTGATATCGGTTCTTTGCACTTGCGGCATCTGCCACGAAGAAACAGCCAGCTGAAAACCGGCACCATATCATACCACGCAAGCTGATACCCGCATCTCATGCAGTGGGATCTTTCGGTCACCACTGTCTCATGCTGCGGTATACGGTAGATACAGACATTTAGGAAACTGCCTATAACTATACCGAATGCAAATATTAAGATGTAGATGGGTATCAGTTCTGTGGTCATGGTTGGTGGTCCTTAAAGAATATCTTCTAGTTTTTATTTAGGTGAAATCTGTGAAGCCGTTTTGCCTGCTCCGCCTGTTGTGTAATATTCAGTTTTGCCTGTCTGATAAGACACCTCATATTGAATATCGCCTGTGCCTGGTGTATATGTAATTACAATACTAGACCAATTTTTACCTTTCAGCTTAGTTTTATCTAATCCAGCGTCGGACAAAGCTGTTGTAGTCTGTGAGTCACCCGCAGCAAATGTCGGCGTAGCAGCACTAGTCAATGTAACAGTTACATTGTCCGGATATGTTTCTTTATCTGAATAATATGTCTTAATAGCAGTTGCAATGCTATCAGCATTTTGGATATCTGTAGACTCTCTAGACTTCTCAACATACTTGATAAGCTGTGGAGCAAGTACACCTACAAGTACTGCCATGATGGCGATTACAACAATAAGCTCTACGAGAGAGAAACCTTTGTTGTTCTTCTGTTTCTTTCCTAACTTTTTAAATACATTCTTTACCATAGTTCTTTTCTCCTTTTCATTATAACATGGTTTTTGTGCAAAGAGCTGTGCCCTATCAGCATCTCTTTGGTTTGTATGCGCTCATTGTACCATAAATCAAAGCATAATGCAAGTTATTTTCTAGTACAATAGTATCATTGCTGTATAATTTTTTTCGCCTTTTTTAGCAATTTTAACCAAATTTTAACCGATTTATTGCATTTAAATCATATTTTTTCAAAAAAATTATATTTCAGGCTATATTTTGGCACAGTGTGAGGGGCTTCATCCCATGTGCCCGGCTTGTGCACGCTCTCTCTCGTGAGCGAATAGCGGAGCTGCCTAGATACTGTTGAATTATGCACACTATACACAGAAATGAGCTCCCACGGATGGGAGCTCAAGGAGAACCGCGCCACGGACGGCGCGTTTCGACGGTTTTGTCAGGCATCGTAAATCTTTAAGGCATAATTCCTACAGTATCTTGGCTTCGTAGCGTAGCTCACGTGAGAGAGTGTGCACTAGCCTGGGCTCAGGAGATGAAGCCCCGTCCTACTGCCAGTCCCCTCAGACAAAGAGGAAGCAGTCTCCTCTCGATCTTTTTTCAACTACAGCTGCTATGCCAGCCTCTTATTTTTCTCAAGAAGCTCATAGATTTTCTCAACGTCATAATCCGGCTTCATTGATAACGCTGCCTCATAAATTGGAGCAATAACCTCCTCTTTTTCTTCCAGGTCATCCGCTATCTCTGCCACGCTCTTGTCCTTTTGCAGCTTTTTTACAATAAGAGAAATTATCTTTTGTCTTTCTCCTAATTCTCTGCCTTCTTCTCGGCCTTCATTTTTCTGCTCTTCCCATGCCTTACACATATCAATCACCTCTTCTTTCTCATCTATGTCTATATCTGTTCCTGCAAACAGGTTGATTGCCTCAACCGTCTCTCTGTCTACATTGCTAAACTTTTCATCATTCTGAAGCACTTCCTGCATCTTTTCTTTATCATATGCATTCTGCAGTACCTCGAAAAGCTGCCTGATTGATGTCCTGAATCCGGTAAAGTCTGTTATCTCCCTTGGTGCCAGCAGATTAATCCTGTAATCCGGTATGAATGGCAGAAGCTCCTCGTCCACATCACCAAACATATCTGACAGCTTTCTTGGACCATCCCATTCCTTTGTTCCGAGATATACTGTAATCGTAATCACCGGTATCAGCTTATCCTCTTTCGTAAATCCCGAGAGAAATTCATCTGATGTTGCTGTATCCTTTTCCTTTCGGTGCTTTTTTGCTGTTTCCTTTACCTGATTTCCATATGCCATCACATCATAAAACATGTTTTTTACCGGAATAGAATAGTGTATATCCGACTGATTCTCTACTCCTATCAGTACGACATATGATTTGCCGGTATATTTGATGCTGGCATTTTTGAAGATGTCCCTCATCTTCTGCATCGCTATGGTCTTTTTGTCAAGCCCTAGTGCGGTCAGAACCTCTGTCGTGTCCCTTTCCTTAAGGTTTTCCGGCAGGATGACCTCTCTTCCTCCATACAGTATATTGTTGCACAGGTCAGCAAACCTGGC